>Ga0116144_10002219_pt1 | contig 21386 bp, 13 predicted proteins | sample AD_UKC035_MetaG_FD_89746 | JGI IMG/M metagenome (GOLD analysis project Ga0116144, IMG submission 89746) | Active sludge microbial communities of municipal wastewater-treating anaerobic digesters from USA - AD_UKC035_MetaG | ecosystem: Engineered > Bioreactor > Anaerobic > Digestate | place: USA...
AGTTGCCGATACCGGCATGGGCATTTCCCCAGGGCAGCTTGCCCATATCTTTGAGCGTTTTTATCAGGGCGAAGGGCTTGATCGCTGGCATCCCGGGGATCGCGGCATGGGCTTGGGTTTGACAATGGTGAAGGAAATCGTTGAGGCGCACGGCGGACAAGTCCAGGTAGAGAGTGACCTGGGAAAAGGCAGCACCTTTACCGTGTCCCTGCCGGTGATGCAAGCTGCGAGTTAGGAGCGGCGAGTTAGGAGTTAAATGAAAACGCGCCCGGTCTCACCAAGAGACCAGGCGCGTTCTATTTTCTCACTCCTAACCCCTCACTCCTAACGCTTCAAATACGCAATCATTGGATCCGTCACCAACGGCACGAGGTCGCCGATCATGTGCGGCATGAGGTTGTCCATCACCTTCGGCATCAACTCCGGCATTTGCTCGGCCATGTAAGCGGGCATCGGAATCATCTCGGCGACACGCGCCAGCATCGTCGGCATGACCTTGGGCATCATTAGCGGCAGCAGCTTGGGGAAGAGGAACGGGAACAGCGGCTTCATCGCCCCCAACGCGCCGGGGACTTTGCCCATCGCGCGCATCATCGCGCCCATGCCGAAGGGCATCGCGTCAATCAACTCCGGCCACATCGTCCCCATCAGGTTGGCGAACCCCTGCGGCGTCATCAGCGCGATCATTGCCTCGAAGACCGCCCACTGCGCCTTGACCTCCGGGTTGGGGTCGGGGAAGTCGTAACCCAGCGCCTCCGCGCAGAAGCGCGACAGGTCCACCACTTCCACGGGCACTTGCTTCTTATCGCGGGAGACGCGCAGTTGGAACTCGCAGCACGGGCAGGCGGCCAACACCTTTTCCGCGCCCGCTTCGACGGCTTCTTCCAGCCGCAGCTTGCCGACTTCGGCGGCGACCGGCGGTTCCTTGATGAGCGTAAGGACGCTGCCGCAGCAGTGCGCCGCGTCGCGGTTGTACTCCATCTCCACGTACTCCACGCCGGGGATGGCCTTAATCACGTCGCGCGGCTCCTCGTAGATGTGCGACACGCGCCCCATGTGACACGAGTCATGCCAAGTCACCCGCACTTTCTCCCCTGCACCTCCGCGCCCCTGCTCCCCCGCGCCCTTCTCTGGAAACACAAACTCCCCACTCCGCACCTTCTCCGCCACCACCTCGCTGTAATGCTTCGACGTGATGCCGTACTCGATGCCGAGTTTCTCGCACCATTCCGGGTAGACGTGCCGCCACATCATATTGCACGCCGGGCACGAGGTGATGACCGTATCGGCTCCCGCCGTCTTGACGGCGGCGATATTTTTCTTCATCGTCTCGGCGAAGACTTCCCATTTACCGGCCACCAGCATCGGCGTGCCGCAGCAGTTCTCCTTCTTGCCGACGTAGGTGAAGTCCACGCTGGCCGCGTCCAGCAGACGCACCGACGCCATAGCGATGTCGTGTTCCACGAAGCTGGCCGTGCATCCGGCAAAATAGACTGCCGGGGCCTTCCGCCCGCTGTGCTTTTCGCGCAGGTCCTCCGGGAACCAGGCGTCGCGGTCTTTGCGATACCCGGCCCAGATATTGCCCTGACTCAACGTGGCCTCCGCCATCATCTCGAAGGGCGGGAAGGTCATCCGCTCGTCTTCGTGAATCAACTTGCCGCGCAGCTTCATCCAGGACGGTTCGATAGGGAGGGCGGCGGAGCAACGCAGGTTGCATAACTCGCAGGTCGTGCAGACCAGGAACGTGTCTACCATAAATTGATCCCACTGCTCGCGGCCTTCCATGTATTCGCGGAGCCAGTACCACTTGCCGCGCGGACTCTGGCTTTCCCACCCGCGCCCGTAATACTGATCGCACTCCTGGACGCAGTAACCGCATTGCGAGCAGGCGTAGGCGTACCACGCCACGTCGGGGGGAATGCCGCGCACGGGCGCGGCGGGGATGCGCTCGCCCACGTCGCTCTTCATCACGTTGCTGAAGGGGCGGATGAGCGGCTCGAAGGTGTTGGCGGCAATCAGCGCGTTGCTGATGATCGCGTTCCCGATGACTTTGCCGGGATTGAGGATGCCCGCCGGGTCGGCCTGCGCCTTGAATTGCGTCAGCACGTCCACGCGCTCCGCGCCCAGAATTCTCTTTGCCATCTTGGTGTAGTAGAGGCCGGTGGCGTAGGGCCGCCCGCCATATTTCGCGGCGATGCCGGCGATGGTGAGGGAGAGCGGGAAGAGGAAATTGTAGCTCAACTTGCGCTGGTCGGCGGGGATGAAGCCCAGAATGACGACTTCCGGCACGCCGCCGCGCCCCTGACGGATGAGCATCCCCTCCTTGACGACGGGGTGAAACACCTTCTGCTCCACGTCCGCCAGCATGGCGCCCAGGCCGGAAAGCGGCACGATGACTTCGGCGGGCACCAGGCTCGGCCCCAGCCGTTTGACCGTCATAATCTTGAAGCGGTTGGCCCATTCGTGTTGGGCGATTTCGTCGCTGAGCATCTTGGCTTTGCACTTGCCGGCCTGCTTCCGCCGCATCAGACCCTCGCGCACGACGGCGGCGTCCTGCTGACGGAAGGCTAACGTCACGATGTAGGTTTGGGGCAATTCGACGTGCTTTTCCACCGGATGGCCCTGGTGCGTCATCAGCGGCGCCTGGTTTTTGAGCTGCGCCATGCGCGGGTTGATGAAGTGCATAGACCAGATGGGCAGGTTTTCCTCCATAAAGCCTTCGAGCAGGCGTTGCAAGTCGTGGGGATCGGGGCAACTGATGGAGAGGATTTCCAGTGGAACGAGAGGCTGTACTTTGATCGTCAGCTCGATGATGATGCCGGTGATCCCTTCGGCCTCGTAAATCATATCCAGCCCGGCGCCCTCGAAAAGGCCGAGGCTGCCGTCGCCCAGCACCACCTTCGCGCTGACCACCACGTCGCGGAACCAGCCGGCTTCGTAAGAGCCGTAGCCCGCCCCGCCCTGCGCCAACCACCCGCCCGCCGTCGAAGAGGGCGCGCTGCTCGGATAGGTGCGCAGCATCATGCCGTGCGGCTTCAGCTTGCGTTCCACTTGCTCCCAGATCGCGCCGGGTTGCAGCGTGGCTGTCTGCGCGGCCTGATCCACGCTGAGGACTTTGTCCATGCGGAAGAAGTCAATCACCACGCCGCCTTTGACCGGCAGGACGCCGCCGTATCCCGACGTGGCTTTGCCGCGCGGCGTGAGCGGCACGCCCTCTTTGGCGGCCCACTGCACCAGCGCGACCACCTCTTCCGCCGACGCGGGTTGCACCACCGCCTCCGCCAGCGGGTTGCCGATGAGGGGCTTGATGAGCAGCGGCATCTCGCCGACATCGTGGCTGTAGAGCTTGCGCTCCACCCGCCGCGTCGTCATCCGCTCGCCGAACAGTGCGGCGAGCCATTCCACTTGTTGCGGGGATAAGTGAGCCATCTTTGCCTCCTGGGGATTAGGGATTGGGGATTGGGGATTAGAGATTGGGCAATGCCTAATCCCTGATCCCCAATCCCTGATTATTGTTTTCTGCCAACAAATCTGCCACAAAGCTGCGCATGATTTCAATCGCTTGCAGGATGCGGGGATCGCCGAGAGAGTAGTAGATGGTCGTGCCGTCGCGCTCGGTTCTGACCAAACCACGTTCGCGGAGGATGCGCAGGTGATGGGAGACGGTCGGCTGAGAGATGTCCAACGCCTCGGTCAGTTCGGTCACGTTGCGGGGGTGGTCGGCGACAAGGTAGAGAAGTTTGAGCCGTTTGGAGTCGCCGATACCTTCACAGACGTAGTGATGCAGCAATTCCATTTCTCGATCTGAGATATTTGGCACGGAGAAACCTCAGTATATCGAAGTTTATCAATATACTCATTATAGTTGAATTATGAATTTGATCAAGAGGTTTTATGCATACTTTCAGAAAGTGGCGCGTGTGATACAATATTTTCCACAGGCGGGACATTTATCCCATAGGAGAACGAATATATGGATCAAAAAACACGGTACGTGCAGGTAGGGTTAGGAGGACGCGCGTGGATGTACACCCAGGCCACAACGCAGCGCTATGCAGCCACTTCCGAGCTGGCGGCGGTGTGCGACATCAACGAGGGGCGCGTCGCGCTGGCGCAGAAGCTGGCGCAGGAACACGCCGGTGTCCAGGTGAAAGGGTATCCCGCCCACCAATTTGACCGGATGATCGCGGAATGTCAGCCGGACGTGGTAATCGTCACCACCAAAGACTGCCATCACGATGAATACATCTGCCGCGCGATGGAATTGGGCTGCGACGTCATTACCGAAAAGCCGATGACCACCGACGCCAACAAATGCCAGCACATTCTTGATACCCAGCGGCAGACCGGGCGGAAGTGCCGGGTGACGTTCAACTACCGCTACTCGCCGCCGCGCACGCAGGTGAAGGCGCTGCTGATGGCCGGCGTCATCGGCGAGGTGCTGTCGGTGGACTTCCACTGGATGCTGGACATTCGCCACGGGGCCGACTACTTCCGCCGCTGGCACCGCAACAAAGAAAACTCCGGCGGGCTGATGGTGCATAAGGCCACCCATCACTTCGATCTGGTGAACTGGTGGCTCTCCACCGTGCCGGAGTCGGTATTCGCGCAAGGGAAACGCAGTTTCTACACCCCCCAGACGGCGGAGCGTTACGACCTGACGCAGCGCACCGAGCGCTGCCTGACTTGCCCGGAAACAGCCTGTCGCTTCCGGCTGGATATGAAAGAGAACCCAATGCTGCGCGCCTTGTACCTCGATCAGGAGCAGTACGACGGCTACTTCCGCGACCGGTGCGTGTTCAGCGGCCTGATTGACATCGAGGACACGATGAACGTCCTCGTCAACTATGCCAACGGCGTCAAGATGAGCTATTCACTCAACGCCTTCATGCCCTGGGAGGGTTACATTATCAGCTTCAACGGCTCGCGCGGGCGATTGGAGCACAAGACGGTGGAGTCGTCGTACATCAACGCCGACGGTTCGACGCCGGGAGAGACGCAGACGCGCGGCACGTACACCACGGTCTTCCCCCACTTCGGCGCACCCTACACCGTAGAACTGTGGACAGCCCAGGGCGGGCACGGCGGCGGGGACGCCCCTCTGCTAGATGACCTCTTCGGCGGCGCGGCGGCAGACGATCCCTACATGCGCGCCGCCGACCAGCGTGCCGGCGCGTACTCGATCCTCACCGGCGTCGCGGCGAATTATTCGATGTTGACCGATGAGCTTATTCACATTGGCGATCTGGTGGACGGTCTGGAACTACCCGACTATCCGCCGATGCCGACCTCCGCAGCCGCGCTCTCTTTCGATGAAGTTGCGCCGGTAGTGTTGCCGCAGAGTTGAAATTGCTACCCCAACAAGTTGGGGATTCTGCCGTTCTAACCTCGCAAAATCCTAAAGGACCTATATTTCAAAGGAGGCGCCGTTATGAGCAAGCTACGGAAGTCGGGTAAGGGTAAGTTTGGCTTGGGATTGGGCCTGGGAGCCACCCTGGGCTACCTGGCCTATCAGCAGGCGTGGGCCATCGCGCGGGTGGCGCGGGCGGACGTTCAGCAGACGTTGACGACGCACCGCAATCAGGGGCAGCCCTGGCGCGCCTACGAGTCCGGCTCCGAAACCGAGACCTACACCGTGCGCCACACCGTCGAGGATGGCATCGAGCGCGTCGTCTACACGCCCAAGCAGCGCCGCTTCGAGACGCCCATCGTGATGCAGCACGGGATGTGGCACGGCGCGTGGTGTTGGGCCGGGTGGCAGGCATTGCTTGCCGAGTGGGGCTGGGAAAGTCACGCGCACAGCCTGCCGGGCCACGCCGGGTCGCCGGTGCAGCGGCCTATCGCGCGCTGCACACTGGATTATTACCTGGGCTTCCTTAAAGACGAAGTGCTGCGCCAGCCGCGCCGCCCCATCCTGATGGGACACAGCATGGGGGGCGCACTCACCCAATGGTATCTCAAATATGTAGGGGATGATCTCCCGGCGGCAGTCCTGGTCGGCCCGTGGGTGTCGCATCAGATGATAACGGTAGGGAGTTTGTTGAGTTTAAGTCGGCTACAGCCCACGTTTGTTTTGGAAGCCTTCCTCTCCTGGGATTCGACGCCGCTGGTCAACACGCCGGAGCGAGCCGCGCGCGCCTTCATCAGCCCCAACGCGATCATCACGCCGGAAGCCCTGCACGCCAAACTCGGCCCGGAATCCATCCTTGTGCTCTACCAGCACAACCCGCCGTTCTGGTATCCCCCCGCGCGCGTGCAGACTCCGCTGTTGTGGATTGCCGGCGGCGCCGATACCCTGCTGCCGGAGCCGTTGGAGCGTCGCTCGGCGGCCTACTACCACGCAGATTACATCGTCGTCCCCGGCGCAGGGCACGACATTATGCTGGAAGACACCTACAAAGAAACGGCTCGCACGATTCATGAGTGGCTGGTGAAGCAGAACATACCCTAATCTCGTGCTGGGGCCGGCCTTCGACCAGGCCATTGATGTGAAACGTGAAACGTGAGGATTTTGCAGTAAAATCATCACGTTTCACGTTTCGCGTTTTATGACCTTAACCCAAGCTGCCTTTTCTTAAAAATTTGTCCGTCCCACCAACCACGAAAATCCTTGCCAACGGATTCAACGGATTAAGCGGATTTTTTAATCCTATCATTCCGTCAATCCTGTTATTCTCTGAGGAGGTTTTATGCAACTCACCTTTATTTTGAACGACGCCCCGATCACCGTGCCCGACGTGCCGGACGACCTGCCGCTGCTCGACCTGTTGCGCGACCGCCTCGGACTGACGGGCGCCAAGCGCGGCTGCGACGAGGGCGTCTGTGGCGCGTGCTCGGTACTGGTGGACGACCGCCTCACAAAGGCGTGCCGCACCCCTGCCGCGAGCGTCGCCGGACGGCGCGTGACCACCATCGAGGGGCTGCGCGCGCCTGACGGCGGCCTAAGCGACCTTGAAGCCGCTTTCCTCGTCGCCGGCGCGGTGCAATGCGGTTTCTGCACACCCGGCATGGTCATCGCCGGCGAAGCGTTGCTGCGCCGCAACCCCTCCCCCACCCGCGACAACATCCGCAAGGCCCTCCAGCCCAACCTCTGCCGCTGCACCGGCTATCAGCAGATTGTGGATGCGATTGAGGCGACGGCGGAAAGACGCAGGATGCAGGATGCAAGATGCAAGATGCGAGAATCAGCGGATCAGCGGATCAGCGACTCAGCACTCAGTCCTCAGTCCTCAGTCCTCAGTCCTCACTACCTCGGCAACCCGCGCCTGCAAAATGTAGATGGGGCGGACAAAGTTTCCGGGCGGGCGAAGTATGTGGGGGATATGCGCGTGCCGGGGATGCTCGTCGCCAAAGTGCTGTTCAGTCCCCTGCCCCACGCGCGCATCGTGACGCTCGACGTGACGCCCGCGCTGGCCGTGCCGGGCGTGCAGGCCGCCATCACCGGCGCGGATTTTGTGGACGGCGGCGCGTTCGGCTGGCCGATCCGCGACCATTACGTGCTGGCGCGCGGCAAAGTCCGCTGCGTGGGCGATCCCATCGCGGCGGTGGCGGCGGATAACGCAGCCGCGGCACTGGCCGGGCTGGCGGCGATTGTCCTGGAGCTTGAGCCGCTGCCGGTAGTGAGCGACATGATGCGCGCCCAGGACGCCGACGCGCCGCAAATCCCCGACGTCTGCACGCCGATGATTGACGGCATAGTTGCGCCGCGCCCCGACGCGAAGAACCTGTGCGCCGCTCACATCGTCCGCAACGGCGATCCCGCCCCGCTGCTGGCCGCCTGCCCCACCGTGCTGGACGAGGTCTACCCCTTCCCTTGCCAGGAACACGCTTACATCGAGACCGAAGGCGCGCTCGCCATCCCGGAGCCGGACGGCGGCGTGACGGTGTACGCCAACAACCAGAGTCCGTTCGTCAACCGGGGCACCCTCTGCGCCGTTTTGGGACTGCCGGAGGCGCAGGTGCGCGTAATCCAGCCGCCGGTGGGCGGCGCGTTCGGCGGCAAAGACGACGGCGTCTACCAGGCGTCGGCGCAGGCGGCGCGGTTGGCGCTGCTCACCGGCAAGCCCGTCCGGCTGACGTACACCCGCCGCGAGTCGCTGCTCGCGTCGTACAAGCGGCAGGCGTCGCGCATCCACCTGACGCTGGGCGCCAGCGCGGACGGCCACTTGCAGGCGGCCCGTGTCGAAATCCTGCACGACAACGGCGCATACTCCGCGACGACGCCGCTGGCGACGTGGCGGGCGGCGATGCACGCGGCCGGCGCGTATCGTTATCAGGCGGCGGCGGTGGATGCGACCGCCGTCTACACCAACAACGGCTACGCGGGCGCGATGCGCGGGTTCGGCAACACGCAGGCCACCGCCGCCGTCGAGATCGCCATAGACGAGCTGGCGCACCGCCTGGGCCGCGATCCGCTGGACTTCCGCCTGCAAAATTGCCTGCGCACGGGCGACCGCACGCTGACGGGTGCGCAACTCGCGCAGGAGGTGGGGCTGGCGGCGTGTCTTGAATCGGTGCGCCGCCGCTCTGATTGGGATCGCAAGCGGGCGGAGTACGCGCAGCAAACCGACGAGGTGGCGCGGGGCGTCGGCGTGGCGTGCTACTTCCACGGCATCGGCCTGGGCGCGGAGGGGAAGGACGCGGCGACCGCGACGCTGAAAATTGAGAACGATGGTGGGATCACGCTCACCTCCGGGCTGACGGATTACGGGCAGGGCAGCCGCACGGTGTTCACGGCGCTGGCGGCAGAGACGCTCGGTGTGGACATGGCGCGCATCCACGTCCTGCGCCCGGATACGCACACGGCACGCGACTCCGGTCCCACAGTGGCCTCGCGGGCGTCGGTGATCGGCGGGAACTCCGTGCGCGTGGCCGCCGAGAAGCTGCGGCACACGCTCGCCCTGGCCGCCGCCGACCTGCTGCATTGCGCGTCGGAGCAGCTCGCGCGCGTGGGAGAGGGGTTTGTCGGCCCGGACGAGGAGCCGGCGACATTCGAGGCCGTCGTCGCGCACGCCCGCGTCCTCGGATTGCAGCTTTCGGCGGAGGGCCGCTGGCAGGTTCCGGCTATCCATTGGGATTTTGCGCGGGGCAGCGGCGCGCCGTACTTTGCCTATTCCTTCGGCGCGCAGGTAGTGGAGGCGGCGGTCAACCGGCGGACGGGCAAGGTGCGCGCCACAGGCATCTGGGCGGCGCACGACGCTGGCGCGATCCTCTATCCGCAAGGCGCGCTGGGGCAGATTTACGGCGGCATCGTCCAGGGGCTGGGCTACGGGCTGATGGAGGCGTTCCGCTACGAGGCGTGCATCCCCCAGGCGACGGGGTTGGCGCAGTATCGCATCCCCCGCGCCGGCGACGTGCCGGAGATGGACGTGGAATTCATCCAGACGCCGCTGGACGTTGGCCCCTACGGCGCGAAGAATATGGCCGAGCCGGTGATGATGGCGACTGCCCCCGCCCTCGTCAACGCCGTCTTTCACGCAACGGGCGTGCGGCTGCGGACAATACCGGTGGACGCAATTCGCAATTCGTAATTCGTAATTCGCAATTCGTAATTCGCAATTCGCAATTCGCAATTCGTAATTCGTCAAACGTGAATTTATGCCGTTTGCCATTTGCCGTTTGATTCCGAATAAATTTTCCTCCTGAGTCGTTATGTCAATAGAAAGGAACCTGTACAGCGTGAACACGGGGAGTATGCCCGCAGAGGATGAGTTAGGTTTGATTCACAGCGCGCAGCGCGGCGACCGCCAGGCGTTTGGGGAGTTGGTGGCGCGTTACCGCGACGGCGTGGTCAATGTCATCTATCGGATGTGCGGCGACGCCGAGCTGGCCGAGGATGCAGCGCAAGAGGCGTTCATCCGGGCGTGGCAGCATCTGCCCAAGTACCGGCCCGAAGCGCCGTTTCGCAACTGGGTGTATCGCATCGCCAGCAACGTGGCGCTGGATACGCTGCGGCGCGAGCGGGAGATGGCTGATGTGGACGAACTGCCCATCGCCGCGCGCACGCCGGGGCCAGAAGCGGTGGCCGAGCAAAATGAGCGGGCAACGATGGTGCAGCGAGCGGTGCTGGCGCTGCCGGAAGCGAGCCGCGTGGTGTTAATTTTGCGGGAGTACGAAGGATTGAGCTATCAAGAGATCGCCGATATGGTGCAAATTCCCATCGGCACGGTGATGTCACGGTTGAATTACGCGCGCACGCGGCTGCGCGACATGCTCAAGGAGTGCCTGGAGGCGTCATAATGGAACAACACGTCACCGACCGGATCGCGGCTTATCACGATGGCGCGCTGACCGCAGCCCAGCAACAGCGGGTGGCGGCGCACCTGGCGAACTGTGCGGCGTGCCGCGCGGAACTGGAGGCGCTGGAAGCGTTGACGACGCTGCTGCACGCGGCGCCGCCGGCCACGACGACGCTCTCACCGGAGCGGTTCGTCGCGCAAGTAGGACTGCGTCTGCCGCGTCAACCGGAGCGCACCGTCTTGCAGCAGGCTGCCGAAGTCGGCTGGCGGCTGATCCCGGTGGGGGTGCTCGGAGCGTGGACGTTTGTGCAGACGGTCTTGATTTTGGGAACCGCGCTGCTCATCGTGACGACGCTTGCGGGTGTCGCGGGGACATTGTCTCCCGCAATGGGTTGGTTGAATCACGTCCTCGGTTATTTGCCGGACACGATAGCCACGGCGTTGCGGGGTTGGTTTCAACAGCGGGTCGCCGGTTCGTTGATGGTGGGCAGTGTGATGCTTCTGTTGGGAATAGCCGGCTTGTACGGGAGTTGGTTGGCAAGCTGGTGGCTGCGGGAGCAGAGGGCAGACGGTAGACAGTAGCCGGTAGCCGGTAGACGGTAGACAGTAGCCGGTAGACGGTAGACGGTAAACGGGAGATGGGGGATGGGAGATGGGGGATGGCGCAGGTGCTACTCCTAATTCCTAACTCCTAACTCACAACTTATAACTTTGGCTTTTCAGGAGGAAGGCAATGGATCACGCAAAGATTTTGAAACGGGCATGGCATATCGTATTACAGTATCGGGTGTTGTGGATTTTTGGTTTGATTTTGGCGCTCACCACGGTTTCGCCGGGATCGCAGTCGTCCTATCGGGCCGGCTCCAGTGATGCGGTTATTACCCCATCGGAATCGCAGACGCCTGAGGAGATGTGGGAGGAATTCAGGCATTTGAAACCGGGGGAGATATGGGAGGAGATGCAGCGTGAACTTTCCAAGGAAATTCCAGCAGAGTTTTGGGGATGGTTTATCTTCGGGGTCATCGCGCTGGTGGTGTTGGGATTCGTGTTGACGATTGTGGGACGCATCGCGCATTACGTGTCGCAGGTGGCGTTGATTCGGATGGTTAATCATTACGAAGAGACCGAGGAAAAGGTGGGCTTCCGGCAGGGTTGGCGGTTGGGCTGGTCGCGCGCGGCCTGGCGGTTGTTCCTGATCAATTTAGCCACCGGCATCCCACTTTTTGTGCTCATCATCATCCTGATCGGCCTAGCGCTCTTGCCCCTGCTGCTGTGGATGGGGGATGCGCCGACCGCCGGTGTTTTGGGCACGGTCGCCACCATCGGCCTGATCTTCCTGGTGATTTTCTTCAGCATCATCCTGGGGGCCTTGGTCAAACTGCTCCGGCACTTCTTCTTCCGGGCATGCGCGCTCGAAAATCTTCGGGTGGGCCAATCCATTCGCGCGGGATGGGCGATGTTCAAGCAGGATTGGAAAGGCATTGGCTTGATGTGGATCATCACCGCCGGGATCAACATCGGCTGGACGATTGTGATGGTGCCGGTGGGCATTCTGGTCTTTGTGGTCAGCCTGATATTTGGCGGCGGCGCGGGGCTGATCATGGGGTCGTTGATAAACGCCTTGTTTACGAGTGAGGCGGCGGCGTGGGTTGTCGCTTTTATTGTAGGTCTCCCGATCTTTTTGGTTGTGCTGCTAGCTCCGATGGGGCTGATCGGCGGCTGGCGCGAGGTGTACCTGTCCAGCGTATGGACGCTGTCGTACCGCGAGCTGCGCGCGCTGAAAGCGTTGGCGCGGGAGTCGGCGCCGCTGACGGCTTGGGATGAGGAGATGGCAAGCGCGCCAGTCGAATAAGACGGCGTGAAGCGTAAAACGTGAAACGTGAGGCCCGCATCGTGCGCTCCTTACGTTTCACGTTTTTTTAGTCTTACCGTGCAGGACGATTTTGCGATGATTTCTTTCACTATGCAGACCGATCACTTTACCATAAGTCCCATCACGCCGGGCGATTTGGACGCGGTGCTGGCAGTCTACCGGCAGTGTGAGGACTTTCTGGCTCTGGGGCCAGATCCGACGGCTTCTATGGCGATGGTGATGAAGGACATCGAGATTTCACAGGGCGAGGGCGGCATCTACTGCGGGGTCTACACGGCAGAGGGCGCTTTGATCGGGGTGGTGGACTACATGCCGCGCGGCTTTGAGGGCAACCCACAGCGCGCCTATCTTTCCCTGTTGATGCTCGCCGCGCCCTTTCGGGGGCGGGGAATCGGGCCGGCCGTGGTCGCGGCAGTGGAGGCTGAAATCCACAAAGATGCCCAGATACAGGCCATCTTTTTGGGCGCGCAGGTGAACAATCCGCAGGCCATACAGTTCTGGCAGCGGCAGGGGTATCGCATCGTCGGCGGCCCGACATTGATGCACGATCAAACGACGGTTTTTGAGCTGCGGAAGGATCTAACGCGATAAATTGTGAATGTAGCAGCGTGTTTTGGATGAGGTAAGAGACGCTCCATCAGGAGCGTCTCTTTTTTTTGCATGCGTTTCGTTGTATGACCCCCAAGGCGCCTCATTCCTGAAATTTCGCGTGAAGGTTGATTGTGTGCTATACTGAATACAAGTTTGCGACCGGCGTATTGTCAAGGGAGAGCGCGTTCCATGGAAGAGACCCTCATATCCTCCGACTTTAAAGTCGAAGATATTACCGTATGGCGGCAGAAGTTGGCCCGCAATTTGCTGCGCGCTATTGCTATTGTGGGGGCTCCGGTGATAGTGGTTGCCATTTATGAGGCTATTTCGCGGAATTTTACCTGGCAACTTCCTGTCCGCCTGGGCGCCTATGGCATACTCCTGCTGATCGCTTTCTGGCCGCAGGTCTCCTACCGGATGCAGGCGCTCGTGATGATCGGAGTCTTTGCCACTTTTGGACTGTTCAACCTCACGCAGTTTGGTTTTAACGGCGAAAGCGCGCTCTTCTTGATGTCGGCAGCGCTGTTGACTGCGTTGTTCTTTGAACGCTGGGCCGGACATTCGGCGATGCTGCTGCTTTGTTTGGGAATTCTGGGGATTGGTTGGGCTTTCAGTGGTGGGCAGATCGTGGTTTTTTATGCGGGCACCACCGTGCCGCGTAATACAGACTTTGAGAGCTGGGTGTTGTTTGCCATCGTCTTCTTTGCGCTTGGCACCGCCATGCAATATGCGCAGGGCTATCTCATGGTGCGGCTTTTCAGCGCCCTGGAGCGCAATGCGGGCCTGGCGCGCGAGCTTGAGGCGGAGCGCACCGGGTTGGCGCAACTGGTGAAGCAACGGACTGCCGCTGCTGAGGAGGCCCGCGCTGAGGCCGAGACGGCTGTGGCCGCGCTCCAGGCGCAGATGTGGCAGATCACCGGTTTGGCGCAGGTGAACGCTGTCATGCGCGGCGAGCAGGACATAGCGACATTGGCGCAGGTGGTGATTCGCGCGGTGTGCAACTATGTGGAAGCGCCTGTGGGCGCACTTTACCTGCGGGATGACGATGGCGTGTCGCTGTTGGGCCGATATGCCTACACGACCGCGCCAGGCCTACCAGAGCGTTTCCGTTTTGGCGAAGGACTGGTGGGGCAGGCTGCTCAAGACGGTCATATCCGGGTACTGGCGCATATTCCTGAGTCGCAGTTTTTGCTCGCGTCCGGCCTGGGCGAGAGTCTGTTGCCGCATTTGCTGGTGGCTCCCTTTCAATATGCGGGCGAAATCTGCGGGGTGTTGGAATTGGGCGGGCTGCATCCTTTTGCGCCGCCACAGGTACGGTTTATCGAACAGGCGTTGGAGCCTATCGCCGTGGCTTTCAATACGGCCCGGAATCGCGCGCGCATCAACACCTTGCTTGCAGAAACGCGACAACCGGAGGCAGGCAGCCCCCCGGCCAAGTCCTGAGGTCCCTGTCTTTTGGAGGTTTGGGTGGATAAACTGAAGCGTTTTCTGGCCCCCCCGGTTTTTGCGGATGACGCAGAAAAGACACGGGTAGCCTATTTGCTGAACGTGATGGTGCTGACGATCATCAGCGCCTTTAGCGTGGTCTCATTGTTGTTAGCTTTCAACCCGGTCACGCGCAGGGGGTTGATTGTACTCATTCCCCTGTCGTTATTTGCGTGGGGGGCGTGGGCATTGTTGCGCATGGGGCATGTCTATGGCACGGCGCACGGTTTTGTGCTGTTTCTGTGGGTGGCGATTACTTGTATTATCTTCTTTGCCGGGGGTGTCCGAAGCCCTGAGACCGGCGGTTACGTTTTGGTGCTGATTATCGCCGGTATGCTCGGTGGGATCAGAATGTTGTTTCTGTTCACCGGGGTGAGTTTGGTGTCCGTGTTGGGAATGTATGGACTGGAGCGGATGGGCCTTTTACCGCTGCCCTTGTTCCCGCCGGGACCTTTGGGGGGCCTGGTGATGAGCCTCCTTAATTCACTGTTGGTTTGTATTGTTTTCTATATGGCATTGTCCAGTTTGCAGCACGCTATGGCGGCGGCCCGCTACAGTGGGCAGGAGTTGGTCAATAAGAACCGCGCGTTGGAAACGGCGCGGGCTTCGTTGGAAGAACAAGTGGTGGCGCGGACACAAGCGGCTGAGGAAGCCCGGTTGGAGGCAGAGGCCGCCACCACCGCCCTTCAGGAACAAATGTGGCAGGTCCTTGGCCTTGCGCAATTGAGGGAGCTGCACCCGGCCGCGCCGGGCATTGCGCCCCTGGCAACTGCCGCCTTGGAGCATGTGTGTCGTTACGTGGACGCTGCGGTGGGCGCCTTATATCTGCGGGAGAATGTATCCCTTGTTCTGACAGCCACTTATGCCTGTCCCGGCGCGCTGTCGCGTGACTCCCGTTTTGCATTGGGTGAAGGCGTCATTGGTCAGGTGGCTGCAGAGGGGCGCCCACACGTATTGGCGGCGACGCCGGCGTTGACGTTGCACTCTTCTTTTGGCGCGATTACGTTGGCGCAGGTACATGTATATCCCTTGATCTATGGCGCTGTGACGATCGGGGTACTGGAAATTGGCCGGGTGACGCCGTTTACTTCGGCGCAGATCCGTTTTTTGACCCAGGCCCTGGAGCGGCTTGCCGGGCTGATCCATGATTTCCAGGCGCAGACTCGGATTAATCTGCTGTTACAGGAAATGCAGCAGCAGGCGGAAGAGTTGCGGGCGCATGAGGAGGAACTGCGCACTACCAATGAAGAACTCCAGGCTCAGACCGAGGCACTGCGGGGCCAGCCCGGCCACGCTAAATAGAGGATGAGGCTATGCGACCGACAACGGTAGCGAAGACGCAACCACTTTTAACTGAGGAACTGGCGCAACAACGCCATCGCGCGCTCAATACCTTGTTGGGCATCGGCGTATTGACGATGCCGGTATTGCTCATCCAGGAGGGGATGCGATTTTTGCGCGCGCCATCCCCCACCTCTAACTTTCCCGTCTACCTTGCCGCCTACATCGTGATTGTGTGTTTGTGGAGTGTCCGTCGCATCCCGGATACCTGGCGCGTGGGGATATTGCTGGTTTTTGCTTACGCTTTCGCGCTCTTTTCCCTCTATGCCGGTTGGTTAGTCAGTGGGGGGCGGGTGTTTTTGTTGGCTTTGATGACACTATCGGCCGCTTTTCTGCGCCCGCGTGCAGGGTACCTCGTGGCGTTGCTCAATTTGCTTACCTACGGGTTGTTTGCCGTGGCGTTTCACCAGGGATGGTTGACCTTGCGCGCCTTGCCTAATCCTACCGCAATTTCACCCATTGTGATGGAGGGCGTCGGTTTCGTCGTTGCGATTGGGGCGATGGTGATGGCGCTTTGGTTCTTTGACCAGGCGTTGCGGGCTGCGGGCCACGCCAAGGAAGAAGCTTTGGAAGCGCGCGCATTGCTCAGCGCGCGCGCCGCCGAATTGGAACAAAAGACGCAGGCGCTCATGCGCGCCCAGGTCATTTCCGAGCAGTCTCACGCCGAGGCCGAAGCTGCGCGCGATAGTCTCGAAGCCCAGATCTGGCAGATCACCGGCTTGACGCAGTTAAGCGATGCGCTGCGCGGTGAACAGGATTTGTCCACATTGGCGACCCACGTGATTCGCTGCCTTTGTGAATACGTGGACGCGCCCATTGGCGCGCTGTTTGTGCGTACCGGAGAAATTCTCCACTTATTGGCCGGGCATGCCTATATGTACCGTAAACGCAGTATTCACCATTGCCGGGTGGGCGAAGGCATGGTGGGGCAGGCTGCGTTGGAAAAACGCATGTTGATTTTTGGAGAGGTGCCCGCCGACTATGTGGCGGTGATGACCGGGGTGGTGGAGACGCCGCCGCGTCAGTTACTGGTCGCGCCGTTCCTCTACGAAGGTGAAGTGGTTGGCGTCGTGGAATTGGGGAAACTGACGAATTTCACGCGGGCGCAGTTGGATTTCATAGAGCGCGCCCTGGAAACTATCGCCATCGCCTTCAACACTACGCAAGCGCGCGCGCGCATTGATGGATTGTTGACTGAAACGCGCCAGCAGGCGCGGATGCTTCAGACCCGTGAGGAGGCCTTGCGCACCTCCAATGCCGAACTCAGCGCCCAGACGGCGGCGTTGCGCGAGTCCGAGTCGCGGCTGCGGGCGCAGCAGATAGAATTGGAGACCGCCAACCGCGAGTTGCACGAAACGATGAGCGTCTTGCGGACCCAGCAGACGCAACTCGATGCGCAGAATCGCACGCTGAAAGAAGCGCAGCGCGAACTCGAACAGCGCGCGGAGGAATTGGCGTTGGCGAGCAAATACAAATCCGAGTTCCTGGCGAATATGTCCCATGAACTGCGCACTCCCCTGAATAGTCTGCTCATCCTGGCGCGGCTGATGGTAGATAATGGGGAAGGCAATCTAACGGAGGAGCAGGTCGAATCGGCCCGTATCATCTACCAAAGCGGCAGCGATTTGCTCAAGTTGATCAATGATATTCTGGACCTCTCCAAAGTCGAGGCGGGGAGAATGTCCTTTCACTTTGAGCCGCTGGCATTGGCGGACTTGGCGGCGGCGATGCGCGTTCAGTTTATGCCGATTGCGGAACAAAAGGCTCTGACCTTTGAGCTGACCGTGGCGGAAGATGCGCCCACTGTCATCACGACCGACCGCCAGCGTTTGGAGCAGGTCCTCAAGAACTTGCTATCCAATGCGTTCAAGTTCACCGAGAAAGGCCGTGTGGCTTTGCGGATTGAACGGCCATTGCCTGGGGATACGCCGCCGATGCCGCATCCTCCCGTGGTGGCTCTCCATGTGGTGGACACCGGCATTGGGATGACGCCGGAACAACAGCAGCTCATCTTTGAGGCATTCCGGCAAGCGGATGGCAGCACCAACCGGAAGTATGGCGGCGCCGGTCTGGGATTAGCGATTTCCCGCGAGTTTGTCACCCGCATGGGCGGCCACATAGGATTGCAGAGTGACCATGGGGTGGGCAGCACGTTTGTTGTATTTTTGCCGGCCGGCGATCAGTTACGGGATATTAGCGGCACAGCTGAGGAAACTCCAGGGGCGGGGGGCGTCCCCACCCGCGCCCAACAGCCCGCGTCTGTGGCGAAGGGCAGCGAGACTCCCTCAAAGGACTCGACGCCCAACCCTGCCGCCGGCCCTGCCTTTGCCGACGACCGGGAATCATTGGAGGTCGGCGACAAGGTGCTGCTGGTGATTGAGGACGACGCACGCTTTGCCAAGATCGTTTACGATTACGCGCACTCCCAGCATTTCAAATGCCTGGTTGCCGTTGATGGCGAGAGTGGGCTGTCGCTGGCGAGTCGTTATCGCCCCTCGGCGATTGTGTTGGACCTTAGCTTGCCCCGCATCAGCGGATGGAATGTGCTTGATCTGTTGAAAAATGACGCCGACACCCGACATATTCCGGTTCACATCATCTCGGCCAGCGACCAGAATCTGGATGCGTACCGGATGGGCGCCATTGGTTTTCTCACCAAACCGGTCACGTCCGAAGGGATGACCCAGGCGTTCCAGAAAATCACCCAATTTATTGCCAAAGACATCCGGGCGTTGCTGGTAGTGGAAGATGATCCCGAGTTGCGGTATAGCATCAAACAGTTGTTGGGCGCCGCCGATATTCAAATCCACGAAGCGGCAACCGGTCAGGAAGCTCTGGATTTGCTGCGCAGCCGTCCCTTTGACTGCATGATTCTCGATCTCAGCTTGCCCGACATGACCGGCTTTGAATTGTTGGAGCGCATCAATGTCGAGGCGACGACGCCGGAAGCGCCCGGTATCCACAAATGTCCGGTCATTGTCTACACAGGGCGCGCGCTCACCGAAGAAGAGAGCCATCGCCTGATGCGCTATGCGGATAGCATTATCATTAAAGGCGCCAGATCGCCGGAGCGGTTGCTGGATGAGACGGCCCTGTTTTTGCACCAGGTCGTGGCGCGGATGCCGGCCGACAAGCAACGCACTATCAAACAACTGCACAGCCGGGAGGGGCTGCTGGAGGGGAAATCCATCTTATTGGTAGACGATGATATGCGCAGCGCGTTTGCCCTCTCTAAAGCCTTGCGGGAAAAGGCGATCAAGGTGAATATCGCACCCAGTGGGGCAAAAGCGTTGGAAACACTCGCGGCCACTCCGGCTGATTTCGACATCATCTTGATGGACATTATGATGCCTGAAATGGATGGGTACGAAACAATTCGCCAGATTCGCGCTGACTCACGCCTGCGTAATTTGCCCATCCTCGCGTTGACCGCCAAGGCGATGAAAGGCGATGCCGAAAAGTGCATTGCCGCCGGCGCTAACGACTACCTGGCAAAGCCGGTGGATATGGATAGACTTTTCTCTATGTTGCGAGTGTGGCTGTACCGGTAAGGGCCGGATTGATTTTCGAGCTTTGCTGTTCGCCGTTCGCCTTGTTGATCGTATAAGGATAAAACGATGGAGCCACAACCTAAGATTTTGATTGTTGATGATAAGCCAGAGAACCTGTATACCCTGGAGAAAATCTTGCGGCGCTTGGCGGTTGAGGTTATCCAAACGACGACAGGCGTGGAGGCGCTGGCGTTGGCCCTGGAGCATGACTTCTTTGCCGCCGTTGTGGATGTGCAAATGCCGGAGATGGACGGGTACGAATTGGTCGAACTCCTGCGCGGCAACGAAAGCACGATGACGTTGCCCGTTATCTTTGTCAGTGCGATTTACTCCGACGAGTATCACCATCGCAAGGCCTACGATGCGGGTGCGGTGGATTTCCTCAGCAAACCGTTTGTTCCAGAGGTTTTGATCAGCAAGGTGCGCGTGTTCCTCGACCTCTACCGCCAACGACAACAGTTGCAGAGCCTGGTGACGCAACTGCACACGGTCAACGAGGAACTGTCGAAATTCGCGGCGCAGTTGAAAGTGGGCGCGCGCTTCAGCCAGCAAACCACTTCCATCCTGGATGTGCAGCAATTGTTGGGCGAAGCGGTGAGCCTGATCCGCGCCGGCTTTGATAGCTACTGTGTGGGGGTGTGGCTGCTTGCGCCGGAGTCATCCACTATTTTGCTGGAAGCTTGCTGCCAATCAGGCCCGGCGACTGTGACGCCGGGCTATACTATCTCACTGGGGGGGGAGAACAGCATCATTGCGCATGTTTGCCGTGAGGCGGTCGTCTATTTGGCCGAGGATGTGCGGAGCGATCCCTTTTATCGCGCCACAGACCAGTTGCCGCATACCGTGGCGGAACTGGCTATCCCCTTGAAAATCGGCACCAAATTATTGGGTGCACTGGACATTCAAAGCGAGCGGCTGGGAGCTTTTGCCCCGACGACCGTGGATGCCCTGCAGATTATGGCCGATCAACTTGCCATTGCTATCCGCAACGCGCGGCTGTACGCTGAGGTGAAACACTTCAACGCCGAGCTTGAGGATCGGGTGCGCGCGCGCACATCCGAACTGGAACAAGCCTACCTCCAACTGGAGATGTTGGATCGGAACAAATCCGCCTTCATCCAGATCATCTCGCATGAACTGCGCACTCCCTTGTCGTTGGTCAAGGGCTTCAGCCAGATTTTGCTCCGCGAGCCGGTGTTGGCTGAGGACGCCGGCACGCGCATGCAGGTGGAAGGCATTGCCAATGGGGCGGAGCGCATGCACGAGATCGTCAATCGGATGCTGGATGTAGTTCGTATTGACAGCGATACCCTGGAACTTAAGCCAATCTGGTTGTTGTTACAGGATTTGTTGCGGGCGCTGGGCGATAGTCTGACAATGGCGCTGGCGGGACGGCATTTGACATTGACGCTTGATCCCACCTTACACGATTTGCCAGAGATTTTTGGGGATTTCGAGGCCTTGACTAAACTGTTCAGCAACTTGCTCTACAACGCCATCAAATATACGCCCGATGGCGGCGCCATCATGGTCTCCGGCCAATCCTGGCCGGCCACCGATGCTGATCCTTCCGCCAGTTTTGTGGAAATTGTGGTCAGCGACACCGGCATTGGCGTGGACCCCAAAGTCCAGGAACTGATCTTCACCAAATTCTACCAGACCGGGCCGGTGGCTTTTCACTCCTCCGGCAAGACCAAATTCAAAGGCGGCGGCGCGGGCCTGGGCCTGTCCATCGCGCGCGGCATCGTCGAGGCGCATGGCGGGCGTATCTGGGTAGAGAGTGAGGGCCACGACGAACAACGTTGCCCCGGCAGCAAATTCCACGTGGTTTTGCCCGTCAAACAAAGCTTGGCGACACGCGATGAGATTAATGCGCAAATTAATCGCGCATAGGAATAGCACATATACTTACGGTTATCTGCCGCTGGTGCTGCGGCAATAAATAGCCCCGCTTTGAAACTGCCAAACAAAAGCCGGTAGACATCCCCCTGTCTACCGGCTTTCGTCCTATCTTCCCTCAACCTCAATAGGGCGGTTTCGCCGGGCCATCGTACCCGCACATCCCCACGCGCGGCGAGTTCACCAGGGGCATCGCTTCGCCATAATCCTCATGCGGGTGTTCTGCGGCATGGGTTTCACAGAAGGTGACCCATTGGCCCTCTTCGATCAAACATTCTGGACACCAATGGGTGGCCGGCTGATCGCACTCCGCACAGATGGCTTCCGGCATTTGGTTGCGCGCCATCAGATAAATTGGATGTCTGGATAGCGGCTGACCCTGTCTGACGTCCACGGCCTTGACCAGAG
>Ga0116144_10002222_pt1 | contig 21375 bp, 19 predicted proteins | sample AD_UKC035_MetaG_FD_89746 | JGI IMG/M metagenome (GOLD analysis project Ga0116144, IMG submission 89746) | Active sludge microbial communities of municipal wastewater-treating anaerobic digesters from USA - AD_UKC035_MetaG | ecosystem: Engineered > Bioreactor > Anaerobic > Digestate | place: USA...
ATTGTCATTGCGGGCAGACCCGCCCTCAAGCTGAGATTGCCGCGCTCGTTAGAAACTCGCTCGCAACGACCAGCCTCTTTCCTCATGTTCCCTGCGGGTCGAGGTGGCAATCTCCTGAACCCTTTTCTCCGCGTGCTTTGCGTCCCTGCGCGAGGTCAAGTTTCATACGAGAAGTAAAAAGACTACAGGCGATTTGTGTCTCTTCATTCTTGGTTCTAACTTCTAGCTTTCTACTTTTTACTTCTTGCTTTTTACTCCTTACTCCTGACTCTTTACTCCTTACGGTTCCTTAAGGCTACCGACTCATGGAGTACTGAGGAGCTTATGCACTATGTTTCTTCCTGTCACTAAAGCTGAACTGCACGCTTTTGGCTGGAATGCTCTTGACGTCATTCTGGTTACTGGTGACAGTTACATCGATAGTCCCAACATCGGAGCTGCGGTAATCGGCAAATCGCTGGTTGCGGCGGGCTATCGCGTTGGCATTATCGCTCAGCCGGATACTATCAATTCGAAAGATATTACTCGCCTGGGCGAGCCGCTGCTTTTCTGGGGCATCACCGGTGGCAGTGTCGATTCCATGGTAGCCAACTATACTGCAACGAAGAAGAAACGACGTCACGATGATTTTACTCCGGGCGGCCTTAATACCCGACGTCCTGATCGGGCGGTGATTGTCTATGCGAATCTCGTTCGCCGCTTCTTCAAGCATACAGTCCCTCTCGTACTCGGCGGTATCGAATCCAGCCTGAGACGGGTAGCTCACTATGACTACTGGGATGACAACCTGCGTGGCTCGATTCTGTTCGATGCCAAAGCAGATTATCTGCTCTATGGGATGGCAGAACGATCGGTGATCCAACTGGCCGAAGCGCTGACACACAATAAGGATCCCCGGAGAATTCGCAGCCTCTGCTATGCGGCGCCGGAGCCACCAGCTGATTACCTGCAGCTGCCTTCTCTCTCCTTCGTTCGAACCGACAAGCACGCTTTCGTGACCATGTTTCACACCTTTTACCGAAATAACGATCCGGTAACAGCCAAGGGTCTGGCACAACAACACGGGTCACGCTGGTTGGTGCATAACCCGCCGGCTCACTACGAAACCCAAGCTGAGCTGGATTCAATCTATGACCTAGGCTTCGAGCAGGCACAGCATCCGTACTATGAAAAGCAGGGATCGGTACGCGCTTTAGATACCATTCGATTTTCCATTACTACTCATCGAGGCTGTTACGGAGAGTGTAATTTCTGCGCCATTGCGGTGCATGAGGGCCGTACTGTCCGCTGGCGCAGTCAGAAATCCATTGCTGCAGAAGCACGACGATTGACAAAGCTGCCTGGCTTCAAAGGCATTATCCACGACGTGGGCGGTCCCACTGCCAACATGTACGGTTTCGAATGTGACCGCAAGCGTAACCGAGGAGCCTGCAGAAAAAAGCGCTGCCTTGATCCGGAGATCTGTCCACTGCTGCACGTTGATCACATCCCTCAGATTGAATTGCTGCGGAAGCTTCGGGAGATTCCCGGGGTCCGCAAGGTATTCGTTTCTTCAGGAATCAGGCACGATCTGGTGCTCGGCGACAAAGTCAGCGGAGTTGCCTATCTGGAAGAACTGGTCGGACATCATGTTTCGGGACAACTGAAAGTGGCTCCCGAGCAGGTGAACGAACGGATTCTGGCATTGATCGGTAAGCCGGACGTCGACTCTTTGCTGGAATTCAAGAAGCAGTTCGAACGCTGCACGCGACAGGCTGGAAAAAAGCAGTTTCTTACCTACTACTTCATTGCTGCCCATCCCGGCTGCAGCGAAAAAGACATGTTTGCGGTAAAGCGCTTCGCCAGCGAGAAACTCCGGATTCATCCTGAGCAAGTGCAGGTCTTCACCCCTACTCCGTCAACGTACTCGACGCTGATGTATGTTACGGAAATGAATCCTTTTACCGGTGAAAAGCTCTTCGTGGAAAAAAATCTGGCACAAAAAACGAAACAAAAGAAAGTGGTAACCGGATGATGCCGACGAATGACGAGCGGCTGCATTTCTTTGCCGTGGCTGAGCCGGGGTTGGTGTCATTCGTGAAGCGGGAACTAATCGAACTGAACCTGCAGCCGATTGAGACTGTTGAAAACGGCTATGACACTTCCAGCGGAGGGGTGAGCTTCACAGGTGACCTGCGGGATCTCTACCGCGCCAGTATCTGGCTGCGCACCGCCAGCCGGATCCTGGTACGGGCGGGAGAATTCGTCGCTGCCGGATTTTCCGAACTGCGCCGTAAAACGCATAATCTTTCATGGGAACAGTATCTTCGCCCTAAAGAGCCGATAACTTTCCGCGTGACCAGCCACGCTTCGAAGCTCTATGTTAAAGCCAGTATCGCCCAGGAAGTTTGCCTGGGAATCGCCGATCGTCTCGGGACGCACCCGGTGCTCACATCACCTGATCACAGCCAAGGGCAGCTGATCATCCTGCGTATGGTACGCAACTACTGCACGGTTAGCGTCGATTCATCCGGCGAGCATCTGCATCGACGCGGCTATCGACTGGCCACTGCCAAGGCACCGCTGCGGGAGACTCTCGCTGCCAGCATGCTGCTCGCTTCCAGGTGGGACACTGTTTCTCCCCTGTTAGATCCTTTCTGTGGTTCAGGCACGATCCCCATCGAAGCAGCGCTCCTTGCACACCACATTCCGCCAGGGCGCAATCGACATTTTCGTTTTCAGGAATGGCCGGGATTTAATCAAACCCGTTGGGAAGAAGTCCTGGAAGCAGCAGAATCTCAACGGACACTCGTCTCGCCTTTGATTCTGGCTTCGGATCGAGATGCCGGCGCCCTCAGAAATGCAGGCAGCAATGCTAAGACCGCCGGCGTGGCAGAATACATTGCGTTCTCTCAACGAGCGGTTTCTGACATTGATCCCCCACCCTGTACCGGATGGGTAGTGACCAATCCGCCATATGGCAGGAGAACCAAAACCAGCAAGGATCTCCGCAACCTCTATGATCGTTTCGGTGATGTGCTACGGAGCAAATGTCCGGGATGGCAGGCCGCAGTGCTCGGAGCTGATGAGCAGCTTCTCAGCCGTCTTCGCCTGCATTTCGAGCCGGGCATTTCCCTGAGTAACGGCGGCATCCGGGTCAAACTCGCCCGAGGACGGGTGGACGAAACACCGAGGAGTGAAAAGTAAGAAGTAAAAAGTAAGCGAAAGCCTCTGGCCGGGGCCAGGTTGATCGCAGAAATACAGCCCTCCACCTTACCCAGCTTCTCAGCCATCGGCGCTGAGGGCGCAGGGGAAAAAAGGATTGTCATTGCGAGGAATCACGCCGAAGGCGTGATGACGTGGCAATCTCCCAAGCCCTTTTCTCCGCGTACTCTGCGTCCCTGCGCGAGATCACGTTTCATACGAGGAGTCATGAAGAAGAGGCTCGACGTACCCATCGTCTGAATACTCCCCGTATGAAACTCGCATGCGGACTATCTGCTGGGTGAACAGGAGATGATGCACCCTGCAGCGTGCTGAAGCGCTCTTGAGTCGTGAACTCCCCCGAACCCCATTTTGGAAAAGAGGGGAGACATGGAAGTCGATTGTCACCAATGACTATGGAAGCCTCTCATCAATGGCCTTCCCCCTCGTGAGCAAAGAGGAGTTCGCTCTTGCAATCAATGCGCTTTGTTTCTTTCTGCGATCTACCTGGGCCCGAAGCCGCCCAGAGGCTTTCGCTCACCCTTTACTCCTCACTGTTCTGCGCGGGCCGACGTGGCAATCTCTTCCCTGCACCCTCAGCGTCTCTGCGGGAGATCAAGGGAAGGGATGGCAGCTAGGGCATATACTCCTTGCTCCTCGCTGTCTTATCCAGTCGATAGAAAAAACCCTACCAGGAAAATACTTCCTGTAAGAAGGGGAAATACACTCACGGACCCATTGACTGGGGATGCCCGGTGACCAATGATAAGGTAACTATAGTAGCTCGTGGGACGGACCACTGACCAGTACATATACTCAGTGGTTTCTTGCCGAGTGCTTCCTTTCCGGAAAAGACTGTGTAAGAAGCGAAGAACGTGGAGCGTGCTGCCTGCCCCCGCAGCAGTAATAGCCGTTCCCGGCTGCCGGTATCGATTAATACGAACCGTGCTAACACGAGGCGCACTATGGATACTCAAGAACTCGGATTTCATCCCAAGGGATTTAACGCGCAGGATACACTGAACAAGCTGATTGAAATGGTCCAAGCTATTCAGCGAGGAGAAGAGAGTAAAGATTGTTTTGGCACAGCAAGAGTAAAAACCTGCCAGGACCATACCTGCATCTGGAGAACCGAATGTCAGCTCGTGAATGAGTACTAGCTGATTCAATCAGACCATCCAAAGCATGCTGGTGACGCAGGACAGGCGGATCAGAATATGTCGACAGAGTAGCCGGTATAGGTTCAGCACCTGCGGGCGCGCGTTCCCGAGTCGGCAAAGCCGGCTGTACATTATTTGAATATCACTTCAAGAGCAGACGGAGAACCTCACCACGGAATAAAGCCGTGGGCTTTCCCCCACCGTCTGCTCTTTATTTTTTTCAAAAAATATGCATACAGTGGAAAGTAAGGACTATAAGATGGTTCAAAGTTCCAGGTTCAAGCTTCAGTAGGAAGCAAAAAGCCAGAGGCTCCCTAGAATAGACACGAGTCACGCCTCGTCTTTGTACTTCTTACATTTTATTTTTTTACTTTTCACTCATGGTAACAATGGAAACCTGGTACGTCCTAAGCATCGTAGCGTTGCTGCTCCTCGGCACCCAGCGATTTTTGTATAAAGTGGCAGCCGAACGCAAGTGTATCACCGTGCAAACCACGTTTTTTTTCATGAGCACGGTCACCCTGCTCAGTACGGCTGCCTTCTTCATTTCCAATGGCACCGTGGAGACACTCTCCGGTCTGCTGATCCCATCGCTGTTCAACAGTGCTGCCTTTCTCGTCAGTACCATAGCGCATATAGAAGCGCTCAGGTTCCTTGCCGCAAGTATCGTCTATCCACTGATCAGGCTGGATATCGTTCTGGTCGTTCTTTTTTCAGTTTTCTTTTTTAAGGATCATCTTTCTATCATCAACCTGGCAGGCATTCTCATGGCGCTGATGGTCATGATCATCCTCGCTCTCGAAGGCCGGAAGAAAGAAAAGGATTCGAGCAGCATCCGTGCCGGTTTTGTATGTATTGTGCTTGCAGTACTGGGTGGTGCAGTTGCCTCCATATCCAGTAAGTTTGCTGCCCTGCATACCAATACGCTCGCCTTTATGGCGCTTTCATATCTGATAGCAGCGATTTCATCCCTGGGGCTGAAAAAAAGTGTTCAGCCGGGAAGCAGACCGATGCGGGATTCTATACTTGTTGGTTTGGCTATGGGATTGCTCAACTTTGGCGGATTTTACGCGTTCCTGCAGGCGCTCGCGTACGGGCCTCTTTCCCTGATTGCTTCGATCACAGGAATGCATTTCGTCATTGCGATCATACTCTCGGTCATCCTCTACCATGAACGGCTGACCCCCGGACGAGCAAGCGCCATTGTCCTTACCATAGCATCGATCATCTTCCTGGGGAAATAACAGCCTTCATCGCTTCAGCCATCACGAACAGCGGCGCATGGTTGGAGGTGAAAAACGGCGGCTGTCTTCGCAGCATGGAAGCCACCGCCGGATGCCGCTTGAATTCCTTGTCAAGAAAGTCCCGCACCAGCGGGCGACTCCATCCAGCAGGATGCACAAAGTCAGCATAGAGGGAAAGGTCGCCTTCGGAAAATGTTCGTGTCGCCATGCTCGCAGCTTCAGGTCCATACAGAGGCATGTTGAACAAAGCGAGGTTAAGAAAACTGATGCAGTCACCATGAGAAACAACAAAATCGAGAGTTCGGCGCGCAGCTGGTTCGGTTTCAGCCGGGGTTCCGAACAGAAGATACACGTAGGTGGCAATACCTGATGAAGTCAGAGAGTGCAGTGCCTGTGATGCATCCTCACAGGAAACGCCTTTCTGCAAAGAATCGAGCACCGCCTGATCACCTGACTCCACACCGAGCTTAATCATGACACATCCTGCCGCACGTAAGGAGTTACAGTACTCCTTGTCCTTCAGCTGAGGTGTTATCCGGGCAAATCCATACCATGGAGTTCTGACTGAAGAGGAGCTTAGCGCCTTCAGCAGTGCAGGACTTAAAGCATTATCCACCAGATGAATCAGCACCGGCTTGAAGTATGCTGCCATACTTTGCATTCCGGCCACTACCTGGTCGGAATGCAAGGGACGATAAGGGTTCCCTTCGGCCCGTTCCGGGCAGAACGAACACTTGTTCCAGTAACAGCCGCGGCTTGCACTGTAAGGAAGAATCAACCCCGGGGCCAGGTAATCGGATGTCGGAAGCAGTTCGTAAGCCGGCAGACAAGCAGCTGTCGCATCAGAATCGATTCCGGCCAGCGAAAGCAGCGCCTGTTCTCCCGGGCCAGCCACCAGCAAATCTATCAGCCCGTCAAACGGATTCTTCCACCCTGGCCTATGCATCCACGAGGTAACCAGTCCACCCCCGAGGATGATTTTGGCATCCGGGTACTGCTTGCGCACAAACCCAATCAGAGCAAAGGCACAGACTGCCTGGCTCAAATAGTTTAATGAGATGCCAATGAGCTTCGGCTGAATTCGATCGAGGAGACCCGAGATTCGTTCCCTGAAATAAGGATAGAACACGTTCTTTTCCGGTTCCTCAGCAGCCTTCACGAGGTCCCGACTTCTTACTGGAGCGTAGCGGGAATCCTGGTAATCAGCCAACGTGAGGCGCACACCCTGGCGGCCTGCGCTCGATGCCAGAACTCGATTGATATCGTATACTGCTCGGCGATATCGATCAGGATTTTCGTATCCTCGCCAGCTCCTCAGTACCCTGGCGTGGCGATCCAGATGCCGATACGCCCGCTTTGTCCACGTATCTTCAGCTGTATTCCGAAGGGTTAAAAGATAGAGCAATCCTTCAAGGTTAGCATCCAGCAAGACACAAGCGGCGCCGAAACGCTGCAGGCTACCAGCTAACGCAGCTATACCTGCTGGCGGTTCACATGGCTTAACAACAGGTGGATTGATGAGCAGGATCATGCTTAGACCTTCCAATTACTGTGAACAGTAAGAAGTAAAAAGTGAGAAGTCCCGCGAAGCGCGGGATTGCCTGCCCGCGATCTCGCGCAGTGACGCAGAGCACGCGGAGAAGAGGGTTCAGGAGATTGCCACGTCGACCCGCAGGGAACATGAGGAAAGAGGCTGTTCGTTGCGAGCGAGTTTCTAACGAGCGCGGCAATCTCAGCTTGAGGGCGGGTCTCCCCGCAATGACAATCCTTTTTCCCCTGCGCCCTCAGCGTCGATGGCTGAGAATCAGGGTAGGTCGAGAGCAGTTTCTTCTTCGATCAACCTGCACCGCGTCCAGAGGCTTGCGCTTACGTTTTACTTCTCACGCACAGCCGTGTCACTATACTACCATTTTGTTAAGAAATCACCGAATCAGCACTACTTCGACAAGTGATACCCTCCACTATATCGCGATGTCACTTCGTCGGAGAGTCGTTCTATGCAAAAACAATGTTTGGAAACAAGGTCTTAGAAGCGCCTCAAAAGCCAAGAGTTTTTTGGCACAAAAGCTGCTTTCACCAGCCGTATCAACCTCTCCATGGCAATGGGATGAAATGAGAACCGTGTCGTCAGCATAAAGGAAATCGCCGGGCATGGACAAACTCTGCACGAGTCATCCGGATGTGCCAGCACAATGGGAATGTCGGCATTGCCGCACTGCCTGGTGTGCCGGCTGTATTGAGACCAGCACGATTCAGTCGTACGAAATCTCCGATAGTCAGAAAGCGCGTTACTATTGCCCGACCTGCAGCCGGCCGTTACGGAAAATTGCTGTCTCCTGTTCACCAATTGCGTCCTGCTGGGCGGTTCTCCCTACGCTGGCGATGCTCTCATTTCATCCCCAACCTCTTTTGTTCATTGCCCCGATCAGTATCATTGCCGGTTTTTTGGCTTCCCTGGGGATATCGCCGCTGGTTCTGGTTTTCCTCTGGGGTGGAATGCTCCCATTGGCTTTGTCAGCCCTGGAACAGACAGCTCAAGGAAAACTCGTACCACCACACGTCACCGGTGGCATTCAGAACCTTTTTCGTTACGGCCTGAAGCACTTCTGTTTTTTTTCTGTCTTATCTTTATTCCTCGCCGGCGATGGAGTAAGCATCCCAATCAAAATGGCCTGCATGGCCTTCGCAGCCGCGGTTGTTCCGTTATGCATTATCGTCCTCTTTTTAAGTGAAAGAGCGAACGAAGCTCTGCGCCCCCAGCTCCTTGCTCTTACTGCCCGGCAGCTCGGCAGGTCCTATATATGCATTATGTTCCTGTTTATCTCGTTCCTGATAATTGCATTCGGGACAAGCACCATCCTTCGGGATCTGGTATCCGCTGCCATTGCCCGGTTATTTCAGATCACGGCGTTGAACTATTTCACACTGGTTGCCTATCAGCTTATCGGCTACAGCATCTATCAGCGCAGCCAGTTACTCGCCACTATTCCGTCGTTCAAAGAGTATTTTTTTCGGGAAGGTCAACTCGCTGCTGATCTGACTCGAAATCAGGTGCTCGAAGTAGTCGATCAGCTGATCGCGGAAGATCGCATGGATGATGCGATTACCTATGTTGATACCAAAGCAGGGAGCGCTCTTTTTGATCTTGAGCTCAGCCAACGCTACTATGATCTTCTCACTCTTCATCATAACGTGGCGAAGCAGCTGGAACATGCCAAGGTCTATCTCGATCTCCTGGCAGTAAAAGGTAAGGCTCAGGAGCTATGCAATGTTTTTTTAACCTGCAAAAAAGAAGACCCTTCGTTCTCTCCCTCTCCAACCACATTCTTTACCATTGGCCGGCTTCTGAACAAAGCAGGCGATTTTCGGGCTGCAGCAGAAGCCTTCGGGCAGTTTGTTGCCGCCTATCGCCACAGTACCATGGCTCCCAAAGCGTATTTTCTTGCCGCCACAATTTTCTACGAACAGCTCAAAGAAACAGATAAGGCCGTACTGCTTCTGAAGGACATGATCAACGCCTATCCCGACCATCACCTGACCCGTAATGCCCGTGAACTCCTGAAGACGCTGATGAGAAAGCGGATACGTGAACAAATGCGGCGCACCATGCCGGTACACGAGCGTCAGGTGATGGATGCAGGATGAAGGTTGGTCGAGTGGTGAATTGGTTGAATGGAAAATTCGTTAAACGGGGATGATGAATTCATCGTTCCAGGATCTCCATTTGCCAATTTCACACCTTCCCGATTTTCGGATTTCCCATTCTTCGAATCAACCAATTTCCCATTTCTCCAATCCGCCATTTCTCAATTTAACCAACCACTTGCGGATAGCATCCCAACACGCTATACTTGGAGCTCGTCAAGAGTATTGCCGACCATCGAACCCCGATCCTTGCTTATATGCGCATTATTTTTGCAACCGATCTTCACGGTAACAAACGAAGTTTTGACAGCCTCTTTCACCATGCTGAATCCCTCCAGGTGGATGCAGTCCTCTTGGGTGGTGATATCCTGCCCATATCACGCAACCTTGATGCTTACAGCAGTGCACAGTCGGATTTTATCGTAACATTCCTGCGGCCAATGATCGAAGATTTCAAATCCAGAAACCAAAGTGACGTTTGTATCATTCTCGGCAATAACGATTCTTCGGTGACCGCTCCTCTGTTGCTCGATCTGGAACACGAAGGGTGTGCAACCTACATTCACCAACGACCGATCCATCGTGGCGATTACACCATATATGGCTATAGCTTTATTCCTTTAACACACTTTCGGATCAAGGATTGGGAGAAGCTCGATATTCCCGGCCAGATCCCACCGACCAGCCGTCCACCATACATGACGACTGATCGGGGTATACACTTTGTCAATGTTGAGCGGGATGTGCTCCCGCGTGGAACCATTGAAGAGGATTTCAGCAGGGTTCCTTCTCTGATTGATCCCCGGAAGACCATCCTGGTTACCCATACACCGCCGTACCAAACCAAGCTCGATGTCCTGTATAACGGTAATCACTGTGGCAGTAAGGCAATCGCAGCCTTCATCGAGAAGTACCAGCCAGTTCTCACCCTTCATGGACACATTCATGAATCACCTAGTCAGAGCGGCTCAATAGTTGATCGGCTCGGCGCTACGGTATCTATCAACCCTGGGGCAAGCACCACTATGCTGCATGCCGTGTATCTGAATGTGGAAAATCCTCTCGGAACCTTGCGAAGAATCACGGACTGAGATATAGTCAATGAGCAAAATTGATGGCAGTGCAAGAAGCCGGTCTGCAGGTGTCAATGAGCCGCGGGTATTCTAACAATCGTCTTGAGGTGGTGGATTCCCGCCTTCGCGGGAATGACAGGACGTAGTTGTTTGCGAACTTACGAATTCTGCAAGCTTTGTTTTTGATGTCGGCTTTAAGAACCATGTAGCCCTAATTCCTCATTCCCGCGAAGGCGGGAATCCAGTGTTTCAGCACCAGAAACTGTCAGCTGCGGCCGTATATGCTCCGAACATGCCTCATCATGCAACCATCAGAGTCAACAAGAATTCACTCGTAACAGCATCAGGGAGATAAGTATGCAATTAGCCACTCGTCCATATCAGCAGCACCATATTGCCGTATTACGTTCTCTCATCATGACTATCGTTGCTCTTACACTGCTCTCTGCAACCGGCTGCATTACTATCGGCGAGCAGTTTCCGATCTACAAGATTCCCGATATCAAAATCGGCACCACCAGTCAGAGCCAAATTCGTAACATGTTTGGATCCCCGTGGCGGGTGGGCAATGAAGACGGTCAGGAAACCTGGACCTATGGCAAGTATCGGTATCAGCTTTTTGCTCCAGCCCGAACCGAAGACCTGGTGATTCGATTTGACGATCGCAAGGTGGTCAGTTCGTACACTTTCAACACGACTGAACATGCAGAGTGAGGAGTGAAAAGTAAGGAGTGTCGTTCCCACTGCCCACCCTCGATCTCGCGCGGAGGCACAGAGTGCGCAGGGCAAGTTTGTAGAACTTTTTTTCTCCGCGTTCTCCGCGTCCCTGCGCGAGGGCAGGAGCAGGCATGAGGGCATATACTCCTTACTCCTGACTCTTTACTCCTTACGGTTTACTTTTCCACTGTTCCGCACGACGAGCACACAATCGCATAAGCATCTGAAAATCAGATCCTTACCAGCACCCTGGCCCATCCGTGCCCTTCCCTTCCCACCTATTTACTTGACCAAACCCGTACTCACCCCGTACATTTTCTTATAGAGATTGTAATACTGACCAAATGACTTTATTGCGCTGTTCTTCTACAACCAACCCTGCTCGGCCATCGGGCAGCGGTTCACTACTTGTGAGCACATAATGAACACACACGTAACTCGAATTCTTGCTGTTGACGATGACGCCGATATGCGGATGATTTACCAGGAATCCATCAACCTGATCCCAATCACCCATCAGGAAAATACCCGTTTCGTGGTTACTCTGGCCAAAGACGGCAACGAAGCGGTCGAAGCGGTAAAAGATTCTCTGCATACCAAAGAGCCGTTTGCCGTGGTGTTCCTTGATTTGAAAATGCCACCTTTGCCCAATGGCGGTGTCTGGGCGGCAAAAAAAATCCGTGAACTGGATTCTGCTCTCAATATTATTCTGGTTACCGGGGCCGTCGATGTCGATCCCTTAGACCTGTCTCACCGCATTCGCCCACTTGATAAGCTCCTCTATCTGCAGAAGCCGTGCTCTATTTCCGAAATTCAGCAGTGCGCCCTTTCTTTGGGAGCCAAGTGGCACACTGAAGCTCTTCTGATCGAAACCAATGAGGAACTCTATCTGACCAATCGTCAGCTGCTGGACACCAATACCTCTCTGTCCATTCTGGCAAGGAATCTGGATAAGACACGCAAGGAAACGGAAAAGCAACTCCTGGACCGGCTGCGTGCTATTCTCAGGCCTTTTTTGATCAGACTCAGCAATGATCCGAATCTGGCGCGGTATGAAGACGAATTCCGCTCAGTTGCCAGGGAGATCGAAGCCAATTCCTCCAACTCCCTCTTCGGCATGGTTGAGGCGGACTGCCTTTCCTCAACCGAGCTGGCCATCGCCTCGATGGTAAGAAAGGGTGCTTCGAGCAAGGAAATAGCGACCACGCTGAATATTTCCGTTGATACCGTAAAAACGCACCGCAGGAATATCCGCCGAAAGCTGCGCATTCAGCACGCGCACATCAGTCTCCAAGCCTATCTTCACTCCGTGGGAGAAACGGATAACTGAGAAACGGTAAGGTGTTGGCAGTGAGGAGTAAAAAAAGCAAGAAGTAAGAAGTAAAAAGTTCTCAAGAATAGACACGATTCACCCACCGTCTTTGCACTTCTAACATTTCACTTTTTTACTTTTCACTGTCCTGTGAGAGCAGCGTCCTCGCCGCGAATGCCTTCATCCAAGTTCTCCATTCACCCATTCCACCAATTTACCAGTTTCCCCTTCCACTATTTGACCATTCAACCATTTTCCCAAGTTACCGATTAGCCACTTAACGAATTTCTCAGTCAGCCATTTTGCCAGTTTACTAGTTTTCCATTCACCCATAATTGTTGCTTGGCTGTTCTACGCTTTATTCTCTTTCCCAGATCTCTTCCTCGAATTCCTTTCTTCTCACTTTTTACTTTTCACTTCCTACTTTTCGCGAGTAGGTATTCGATATACCCCCTTTTTACCCACTAAAATACCCCTTGACATGATTATGATGTTCCCCCAAAATAGTGGACGAACAGTTAAGCGGCTGCAGCTGAGAGCCAGCGTTGTTCGAACTGAACGGGGCAGCAGTAGTTGAGCGTTGAATGAAGCCGCTGCCGATTATAATACAACTCCATATATTCGAACAGGCTCTGTTGTGCTTGTTCACGGGTGGTGAACGTTTCGCTGTAGACTGCTTCAGTCTTTAGCGAGTGAAAGAACGATTCAGCAACCGCATTATCATAGCAGTTCCCTTTGCCGCTCATGCTCTGGATGATCCCCTGAGCTGCCAAGGCACTGCGAAATGCCGCACAGGCATACTGAATGCCCTGATCGGAATGAAAGATCAGCCCTGAAGAGGGCCTGCGCTGCCACAGAGCCTGCTTCAAGGCACTCAGCACCAGCGCTGAGCCAAGATGCCGCTGCAGGGCCCAGCCCACGATCCTGCGGCTAAAGAGGTCTAAGATGACGGCAAGATACAACCAGCCCTCTCGGGTCCAGATGTAGGTGATGTCCGATACCCACACCTGGTTGGGCCGCTGAGCCGTGAAATGCTGCCGCAGCACATTGGCCGCTCGTGGCTCGGCATGCTGCGAGTTAGTAGTGACTTTAAAGCGCCTCTTTGTCTTGGCACGCAGCCCCAGGAGGCGCATACGGCGAGCTACCCGATTCTCGCTACAGCAAAGATGCTGCTGCCTGAGGGCGTGGCTGATGCGAGGAGAGCCATAGGTGCCTTTGTTTTTGGTGAATACAGTTTGTATGTGCGTATCGAGCAACTGGTTTTCAGCCGCACGGCTGCCCTGCGGCCGGCTTCTCCAGGCATAGTAGCCGCTCTTGGTAACACTGAGAGCGTGGCACATTTTCTCAACCGCAAAGAGCGAGCGGTGCGTATCAATGAACTGATACTTCATTTGGGTTCCTTCGAGAAAATGGCCAAGGCTTTTTTTAATATGTCACGCTCCTGTTCAACATCGGCTAGGCGCTTTCGTAGCCGGTAGAGCTCCTCATCGGTCGCTTTCAGGTGCCCTTTACCGGGAAAGGACTGCTGGGGATCATCCTGGAACTGTTTTTTCCATCTGTAGAGCACGTTTTCATTAATGCCCAGATCCCTGGCTACTTGCGCCAGCGGTGTTCCCCGGTGGATGATCAGCTTAACGGCTTCAATCTTGAATTGGCGATCAAAGCGGCGCCGTTCGACTTTAACCATGACACACCTCCTTGTTGCTTCTGTTATAAGACTCTCTTTTCGGTGTGTCCACTATTTCGGGGGAACTTCATTATCTTTTTTTGATTTTATGGGACCTACTCTCACCCAACAATTCCTTTTTTACTCAAAATTCGTATATAAAGAATCCTGAAACTGATACCCTCCGGGGGGAGGATGATCAGCAGACCGAGGGAGAACCGCAATGAACGGGAGAGAATGGAACTGTCTTTTCAGAGTATGGAGTATCTATGTTAGCCTCCTCTTGATTACTGCTTTCCTGCCCAGCCTAAGCCAGGCCGACATCTATTATTGGGATGCTGGGGGCGATGGAGCCTTGTGGAGTGACGACGATAACTGGGATTTGGACAGTGTCCCCGGCCCCGGTGATGACGTGTATGTTGAATTGGACGGGGCCGTTATTACCTACGACTATAATTACGACTCATCAACCCCACTCGCATATCTTTGTGTAGATTACGGCGCTACTCTCAAACAGGGGAGTAATACCTTAATCGCCTCAGTCACCCAGATAGGGTACTTCGGTGCCAGCACCTACAACCTGTCGGGAGGCACTCATTCCACTGAATGGCTCGAAATCGGCTCCTATAATGGCAGCAGCGGCACGTATACTAATTCGGGTGGAAGCACTGTGGTTTCCAGCGATCTCACACTCGGCTACTATTCAGGCGGCAACGGTGTTTACGAACTGAGCAACACCGGCTCTGTATCTGCGATGGATGAATATATTGGCTTCGGAGGTAACGGCACCTTCAATCAGAACGGCGGCACTAATACTGTAGGAAACAACCTCGTACTGGGAGATGCGGCAGGCAGCAGCGGTACGTATGCTCTCGATGATGGAATCCTGGACGTGCTGGGAAACGAGCACATTGGCACGTTGGATGGGGCAGTCGGAGAGTTCCACCAGTACGGAGGAGTCCATACTGTCGAGCATGATTTGTATCTGGGCGATTATGCCGGCAGTACCGGCAGATATTTTCTGGACAACGGCTCGCTCACCGTTAATGGAGCAGAATTCATCGGCCATGAAGGTGTGGGCGAATTTACCCAGACCGGCGGTATTCATACGGTCGATAATGATGAGTGGCCGGATGACCTCTGGATCGGGTATGCAACTGGCAGCGAAGGCACCTACTATCTGAGTAACGAAGGGGTCCTCAATGCCGGCACTATTATTATCGGGGGCTATGGTGGAAACGGTCACTTCGTTCAGGATGGAGAAGACACCGAGATAACCACCGGCTGGTTCTACGTCGGCGCAAATCAGGATGAATCAGGGAACTTCAGCACCGGCGACTATACTCTCTGCGATGGCAGTCTGAGCACTGAGCTTGAATTTATCGGCGAATATGGGACCGGCACCTTTGCCCAATATTCAGGCAACCATTCCGTCGCGACCGATCTGAATCTCGCCTATTTTGCAGGCAGCAACGGCACCTATGACCTGTACGGAGGCGAACTGTTTGCGGGATGGATCCATATCGGCAGCGCAGGTGAGGGCGTCTTCAACCAGAACGGCGGGACTAACACCATTAACGGCGGATTCGGTGCTCTGATCCTTGGTCATACGAGTACGGGTATAGGGACATATAACCTCGATGATGGAATCCTCGATGTTACCTTCGAAGAATATATCGGTGATGAGGGAAAAGGCTGCTTCTATCAGAACGGCGGTGAACATAATCTTGATGGCGCCATGTATGTCGGTTTAGATTCAGGCGGCACGGGTGAATACCACCTCAGCAACGGCACCTTGAACGTTTCTGATCACATCACTCTCGGGACCAATACAGGCAGTTCAGGAACTTTCGAACTGTCCGGGACCGGAAGCGTGGGGGTCAGCTACATGCACGTAGGCCGCGGAGGCGCCGGCACGTTTACTCAGACCGGAGGCACGAACACGGTAGCCGGAGATGTAACCATTGCAGCTGATGCAGGCAGCGACAACTATGCAGGCAGCGGCACTTATGCTCTGCAGGGCGGTACCCTCAATGCCGCTGCCGTTATCAACAATGATACCTTCGAATACTCTGGCGGAGATTGTAACGCCAATCTCGTAAACAATGTCAACGCCACAACCACCCTGAGTGGAACCGGTACCCGCACCATCAACGGCGATGTGGTGAACAACGGCACCTTTTCCGTACATGAGACAACTGCCGTTTATACCGGCACTTTCACCAACAACGGTGCCTACATCAGCGATCCGTCCATTCAAACCTTCACCGACCTGGTTATCGGCGACAGCGGTTACCTGGTGGGTGGAGACGGCGATCAGTTTTTGATCAACGGCAACTTCGTCAGTTACAGCGACATGAACACACAGTGGGATACCGGCTTAGCTGAGATCTCCTTTGCTGCCGGTACATTGGTTCATGAGTTTCATGTGACCGGGCTCGATATGGGAGCAGATATGGCCGGGTATACTGACAATTTCGCCTGGCAGACACTCAGCATCGAAGGTAGCTACATCCAGCTGTTTGATGAGAACGCTGAAGGAGGCGCTCTGTATGTGGGAACCGTGCTGGGAGTAGATTTGTACGATGTCGATAGCGACGGCGATCTGGATGCCCAAAACATTACCGGCAATGGGCTTGACATCTACTATAACCCGTTGCTGGCTGGCAATGAGTATCTGGGCGGCTTGACCTACGCGCTGCTCAACGGCGGCTCCCTGACACCGGTCAGCAGCGCCGTACCGGCTCCCGCTGCCATGCTGCTGATGGGGTCTGGACTTATCTGCCTGGTGGCAGTCAGGAGGAGAAGGATGTAGCAAGACATTCCTGAAGGGCAGCGACTACGATAGAATTTAATGGTAGTGAGACACACTATAAGAATAGAAAAGGAAGAGGAAAGGATACCATACGATGAAAAAGAACCTGACCGCAGCGTTTCTGGCAGCAGTGGCGATTGTCTTTTGCTTCAGCGTAAGTACTCAGGCGGCTACTATAGACTACGACGGAGCGTGGTATCCGGCCGATCAGAGAAATGCTTATTTTCTTGAGTTTGATCGGGCGAGCAGCGACATTTCCCTTTATATGTATGATTATGACACAGGGCCTACCGATAACGATCTCCTCGTTGTCAGCAATCCTACCGGGAGAGACAGTCAACAGGTGTGGTTTACCCTCGACAACGGTACCTGGTATGCGGGACTGGAAGAGGGCGACAAGGATTTGACTCTGGGCTCTACACCTGAATTTGGATTCTATTTTCAGGACGGTTCAGGCAACAAATACCTTCTCTATGAGATAGAAGAAGATCCCAATGGAGGTGGTACTGCCTGGACTCTCATATCAAAAGAATCCGGCTGGGAAGTCAGCGCCAGCGATATATCCCCGGTCCCGATTCCGGCCGGAGTGCTGCTGTTTGGCTCGGGGCTGGTGAGCCTGGCAGGAATCAGAAGACGAATCAGATAACACAATTGGCTAAGGGCTCATCTCATCAAGATGTGTTGCCCGCGTCATGGTCGGTTCATTTGTGTTAACGTCTTTAGTCCTGTCGCTTCGACATTTCCTTGCTATATCTCTCCAGATAATGAACGTTGCTATACATCCCTATTAGCAAAGGAACAATGCGATGAAATCAAGAGCATCAAGGGGGACAAAGAGGTTCCTCAAGGTCGCCTGCCTGGCGGCTGGGGTGACGCTGGCATCATGGACCGGGTCAGCGACACATTCTTTATACGCGTGGAATCACTCGGGCGCCTGGATTGACCAAGCCATGCCGTCCAAGGTCGGCAACACCGGAAAAGTGACGATATCGCTCATTGGACAGATACCAGAATTACCGAGCAAGGTGAGCCTGTGGGGGTCACAACCTGTCGCGGCTTCAGCGGCTTCACAATCAAAGGCCTATGCTCCGCCTCAATATGAGATTCCCGGCGTTGCTCTCACCTACACCGAGAACGGTTACACCAAAGAAGACGGTTGGGTAGATGATGTTGTCACTGCTATGTTTGACCTGACTGGAGCGCCTACGGGCTATTACGATATTTCCTGTCTGGTCTCTTCGGATTGGCTTCTTTACTCATATGGTGCGGTTACCATTGACGACACGGTCACTACCAACTTATGGGTAAAGATCACCGGCCGCACCCAGGTTCGGTTTGGCGCTTCCACCGACTACTCGATCAACTATGGCAACAGCGGCGGCGTCGATATACCGAGCACTATCCTCTATCTCGCTATTCCCAAGGGGATAAATTATACCCTCCTTTTCAACCCGGCTCTTTATCAGAATTTCTGGCCGGACACGCTGAAGAACGATGCCGGTCTGGCTCCTAACTTCGAGAGCGATTTTGACGATACCCAGTATGATGTTCTCCCGCTTTCCATGGGCACTGTAACCCCTGGAACAGTCTCGACCCTCAAGGTCAGGATAATCTGGGGGGACCAGCCCAACGGCTATCTGTTACGCGCTTTCTGGCACGGATCAGCAAGCGCTTCCTACAATCCCCTTCTGGGGCGGTAAGAGCATCCCTGTACCTGACCACGCTTCCTTTATGAGGTCATCACCTGTTGGAGGTTACGATAATGAAGAATATACTGCTGAACTGCAGAAAAAAAATGCGATGGCCGGCCTGGGCATTGGTCCTCCTGAATGCTCTGGCGCTGGCTTGCCTCGCTTCCGGCCCGGCAATGGCCGAGGATGAAGTAGTCGGACCAGATTGGTACGATGAACTGGTCCAGGAGAATGCGACCCAGGCAACGGCGCTGAGCAAGGCCGCCAAGATAGCCAAAGATCGTGTGACGGTGTATCAGAATGTCGATGGCTGGACCATTCGGGTCCCCCAGGGCGAATCCTGCAGCGAATCCGCCATTGACCTGGCCACAGCCATGACCAATGACGAGGGATTTCAAGCCCTGACTGTCGGGTGGGAAGTGCATAACGTATCCGGTCCGGTTGGCCTTCTAAGCCATTCCACCACAGTTCTGGTTCCGCCCAAACCTGCGGGCTGGCAACCCGGCGATCCCTTTCGCGCGTATGTGGTCGATAATTATACCGGCACCGTCGGCGTGGAGCCGGTGATCGGCAAATGGGATGCTGAAAACCAGCAAACCTACTATACGTTTCCTCCTCGGCCTTACGGAGTCAACCCCCCTACTTCTCTAGTCAGAACCTTTTTCAATATCAACACTGGAGGTGCCGAAGGCACCAAGCTGACCCAATTGGGCGGCATTACCACCTATTCCGGAACCTATAGCGGTAAGTCCGGCCTGAGCATTAAGAATACAGGCTATGATCTTGAAACAGGAACATTTACCTGGGAAGAACTGGGTGGTGAACAGCCCCTTGCACTACAGCTTAAGCAGCATGCCGATAGTGCTCCTACGCAGAAAGCCGAACTGAGCGTCAGTGTCGCTCAGTCAATAGACCCCAACGCTATTACTGGTCCCGAAGGATTCGGGGATGCCCGGTGGGTAAATGCCACGACTCCGTTCACCTACACGATCTTTTTCGAAAACAAAGCTGAAGCGACAGCTCCGGCCCAGACTGTAGTGGTAACAGATACTTTGGACACCGAGATGTTTGACCTCGACACCTTCCAGTTCGGCGAAGTTACGACCGTGGACCGGAATCTGCCTTCGAACGCCCTGCCTTCGAAATACTATATCGGCTATATCGATCTCAGGCCGGATCAGGAGATGGTAGTCAAAGTTGAAGCTCATCTGGATGAGCAGGGCGTCGTCATCTGGACGTTTTCGTCCCTTGATCCGAGCACCTGTGATCAGGACAACTGCTATGAAAGTTGCGGACATCCGCAGTGCATGCTGCCTCTGGATCCGGCTGACCCTGCCGGATTCCTTCCACCCGGAGCAGAGGGAAGCGTTTCTTTCACCGTTATGGCCTGGCCAGCTCTTGCTGACGGCACAGTCATCCACAACAGCGCCACGATCATCTTTGATGCGAATGATCCCATTGACACCAACATCTGGACCAACACGATTGATACCACGCCGCCTGAGAGCCTGGTTGCCAGCCTTCCGGAAACAATACGTTCCCGACAGATACCGATCACCTGGAGCGGAACTGACACTGGCTCGGGAATTGCCACCTTCGATGTGCTGGTATCTGAGAATGGTGGACCGTTTCAGCCTTGGATATCCAATACCGTGGTTACCACCGCAACCTTTACAGACGGCGCCTTCGGAAGCACCTACGATTTTCTCTGCACGGCTGCTGACAAGGTCGGCAACAGTCAGAATGTTCCTGGAGCCCTTGCTGTCACAACCACGCTGATGCCTTCCGGCGACATTGACAATGACAGCGATGTCGATCGCAACGACTTGGCCATGCTGATTGCAAATCGAAACAAGCCGGTGGCCCAAAGCACCTGTGGACCGGCCGGCGATATGGATTGGGACGGAAAAATAACTGTTCTCGATGCGCGAATTCTGGCAACGCTTTTTAGCCAGCCCGGCGGGGCAATTAACTAGAAAAGAAAGAGGTACGCTCCATCATGAAAAAAGCATTCACGTTATTTATTTCTCTCGGCCTTCTGCTCATACTCATCGCTGCTCCGGCTTCCGCCGCTACCATCGTATTTGATCCAGCTTCGGAGACCATTGATCTGGGGACATCCGTAACCGTGGATCTGGTAATTTCAGATCTCGGCGAGGATGTGGCACTAGGAGCTTTTGATCTGGAAGTCACCTTCGATCCCGCAATCCTGGAATTGACTGCGGTAACCTTTGGTGACCAGCTGGGCTTCCCCTCAGGATTCGTGAGCATAAGCGGTTTTAGTTCCTCTCCCACAGGTACGATCAGCCTGTTCGAAATTTCTTTAGAGAGTATTGACGATCTGAATACCAATCAGGCGGACAGTTTTGTTCTGGCGACGCTGACCTTCTCTGCTACGGGCGCAGGCGTAAGCTCTCTGGACATCCTCAATCCGATTCTGGGCGATGCTGAGGCATATCCGCTGACTGCAGAGATCACATCGGGCTCAATAACAGTGACCGCAGTACCAGTGCCCGCAGTCCTGGTGCTCTTCGGATCCGGCCTGATCGGCCTATTCTGCGGGAGAAAGAAAGAGCGGTGCTCAGTGTCTGCCTGATCGTCTGCAATGAAGAAAAAAATCTTGCCCGCGCGCTTCGATCCGTGGCCGCAGTGGCTGATGAGATCGTTGTCACTGACACCGGGTCCACGGACCTGACGGTTGAGATTGCTCGAGAGTATGGAGCCAGAGTAAGCTTCTTTCCGTGGTGCGATGATTTCTCGGCAGCCAGAAACTATTCCCTTGACCAGGCCCGGGGCGACTGGATCTTCTCTCTGGATGCGGATGAAGAACTCCTTCTCGAATCGTATGACGAAGTGCGGCGCTGCATTC
>Ga0116144_10002225_pt1 | contig 21357 bp, 21 predicted proteins | sample AD_UKC035_MetaG_FD_89746 | JGI IMG/M metagenome (GOLD analysis project Ga0116144, IMG submission 89746) | Active sludge microbial communities of municipal wastewater-treating anaerobic digesters from USA - AD_UKC035_MetaG | ecosystem: Engineered > Bioreactor > Anaerobic > Digestate | place: USA...
CGCTTTGAAGCCTGGTTCCGCGCTGTGGGTAACTGGTCGTAATTTCGCCTGTGCTTTTCTCCAGGAGTGACCTCGAAAAAGTTATATATATTCACGGTCCATCCCCACGCGTGTGGGGAATACAAATGTTCTTTGGTCTAGTAAAGTTGTTCTGTCGGTCCATCCCCACGCGTGTGGGGAATACTGAATCTGAGAGTTGAAGCCTCGGAGACTAAAACGGTCCATCCCCACGCGTGTGGGGAATACTGCACGCGGTGGATGATTACTGGGCGGACCATCGGTCCATCCCCACGCGTGTGGGGAATACTCCATATACCAATACGGAATACGGAAGACTTTGTGGTCCATCCCCACGCGTGTGGGGAATACAAACTTGTCTTGATAGGCATTTTTGCATTCTTCGGTCCATCCCCACGCGTGTGGGGAATACGTATTCCTTCACCGTTCCCAGCCACACGTTCAAGGTCCATCCCCACGCGTGTGGGGAATACGCAGAGGGGGTAGAAAATCAGCACGAATCGTGCTGGTCCATCCCCACGCGTGTGGGGAATACTCAATTTGCCAAATGATGATATTGCAATTGAACTGGTCCATCCCCACGCGTGTGGGGAATACCTGACCAATAAGGGCTGGGTTTCGGCTAACCTCGGTCCATCCCCACGCGTGTGGGGAATACGTCTGTTAAACCGTGGTAATAATCCCATCGCCTAGGTCCATCCCCACGCGTGTGGGGAATACGGTCAGTCGGTAAAAATCAATTACACCATCAACGGTCCATCCCCACGCGTGTGGGGAATACGGATACGTTCTAGAGATGATGTTGCTCATCCTCGGTCCATCCCCACGCGTGTGGGGAATACGCCTTCTCTGGCGCAATTCAGTATTATGTTTTCGGTCCATCCCCACGCGTGTGGGGAATACTCTGAATATCCTTTTATTCAGCTTGTCTATTTCGGTCCATCCCCACGCGTGTGGGGAATACTTTGTATTTTCTAATCTCACGCTCGAAATATCTGGTCCATCCCCACGCGTGTGGGGAATACGCCTACGCAATCTTTACTAAGTTCTTTGACACCGGTCCATCCCCACGCGTGTGGGGAATACTCTTGGTGCGTGTGTTCCTGGTGTTGGCATTATGGTCCATCCCCACGCGTGTGGGGAATACGTTGTCGCAGGGATGAATGGTTTAGTACGAGCCGGTCCATCCCCACGCGTGTGGGGAATACCCAACTTCAGGAGTAGGGGTAGGAGTCTCTAAAGGTCCATCCCCACGCGTGTGGGGAATACATAATAGCAAATGCACTGGCGATGATTGGGTCAGGTCCATCCCCACGCGTGTGGGGAATACTCTTTTATATCTCAGCGATCGATCGAATTTCCTGGTCCATCCCCACGCGTGTGGGGAATACAATGAGCTCTATTGGTTTTAGTATTGAGAATAACGGTCCATCCCCACGCGTGTGGGGAATACGGTCGTATGCCTGTTCGTAAAAGTCGTTGGTGTGGTCCATCCCCACGCGTGTGGGGAATACGTGGATTATATAGGTGTTTTAGAAGAGGAGGATTGGTCCATCCCCACGCGTGTGGGGAATACATTTTCCGATTATCCGTTCATTCAATTGGTGTAGGTCCATCCCCACGCGTGTGGGGAATACCAACGGGTTCAGCCCAAGCGATTCGCAAACCGCGGTCCATCCCCACGCGTGTGGGGAATACATATGCCGAAGCCGGAAATGATCCAATTATGAACGGTCCATCCCCACGCGTGTGGGGAATACTCCAATATCAGAAAGGATAGCACCCGTATCTGTGGTCCATCTCCACGCGTGTGGGGAATACCTTGAGGTCGTGTAATCACATATTCCGGAACTCGGTCCATCCCCACGCGTGTGGGGAATACGATATCTCTATCAACTGTTCGGTTCAGTATTTCGGTCCATCCCCACGCGTGTGGGGAATACTTCGAGGAGTGAAGTGATATGTTGGGTATTGATGGTCCATCCCCACGCGTGTGGAGAATACAAGGTATCTGGTGGAAAAACATCTTCAATTGTCGGTCCATCCCCACGCGTGTGGGGAATACGAAGAGAGCGGTGGAAGAGAAATAACCATCAACGGTCCATCCCCACGCGTGTGGGGAATACATTTAAATACTTTTGATAACGATTGAATAACCACGGTCCATCCCCACGCGTGTGGGGAATACTAACCCACTTAGGACAAATAGAAAAACCCTGGAGGTCCATCCCCACGCGTGTGGGGAATACGCGTTTTCGTAAAGGTTGTTGGTGGTTTTCATTGGTCCATCCCCACGCGTGTGGGGAATACCCTTAGTCTGCTGATCCAATCTCAAGTTGAGCATGGTCCATCCCCACGCGTGTGGGGAATACAACCGATAGGGCTTATTATAAGGGTTTAATAACGGTCCATCCCCACGCGTGTGGGGAATACGCATTTATATTCTCCAGTAGACATCGTTCATTCCGGTCCATCCCCACGCGTGTGGGGAATACGGTCGTATGCTTGATCGTACAATTGTTGTGTGCGGTCCATCCCCACGCGTGTGGGGAATACAAGGTAACCCCCGTCGCGGGCGACGGTGCCCCCGGTCCATCCCCACGCGTGTGGGGAATACTCTAGCATAAAACTCGCTTATTTTATAATTTACGGTCCATCCCCACGCGTGTGGGGAATACGGTGAGGCTTGTGCGTGTCCTCCCGAATTTCCAGGTCCATCCCCACGCGTGTGGGGAATACATTGATAACGACCCTCACACCGTTACCTGTAGTGGTCCATCCCCACGCGTGTGGGGAATACGTTGTACGATGCAGCATACGATCGAATGAAAAACGGTCCATCCCCACGCGTGTGGGGAATACGTTTATGGACGCTCTTGATAAACGCGACTCCGCGGTCCATCCCCACGCGTGTGGGGAATACCCTTCGGTTAAAATTTTTAGCCACGTATTCGGATCAATTGTAATCCCTCGCTTTCTTCAATTCCTCGTTTCGTGTCGCCAGACATACGCATGGCGAAGTGTTGCTCGTTGTTGGTCGACCATATCTGCACTACACCTCCAGTTCCCTTTGCGTTGACACAGTTTTCCCACAACTGGTCACGCACCAGCGCTGACACGTGCCCAATAAAGAGCCCTGTATGAGGTTCAATCAGCCAGCGGGTCAATTTGCCCCGTAATGAAACAGGAACCTTTTCCAGAATCATCACCACCATTTATTCCTCCTGGTATATACCCCACAATGGTTCTGGCAGGGCTTTGTCCTCATCCGCAGGGAATTCACCTTCAAATTGATCGGGGACTTGAAGCAATTCGTCAATATCCGGAAGAATCCTTTCCAGTAATCTGACCTCTCGGAATTTTTCCCGACAAGCCTGTCTGACGCGTTTTTCGACCTCCGTGGTGGATTGACTAACAATCTCAAAAGAAATCGGAACGCAATAATCGACCTTATAAAGGTCTGCGATGTCAAAAACAAAGGATAATTGTTTGCCGGTGTGAATAAACCCAATTGCTGTGGAGTAGCCGCCCGAAACGATCGCGGATTGGCACAAACCATTCATGAGCGCATTCGCGGCTGATAACGCCCGATTTACAGGGTCACTTCCCATCCAGTTACTCCGCTCATATCGCCTGCCACTCCACTTCACCCCGTACTTTTGGCTGGCTTCGGCATAGGCTTCTCTAACACGCACACCTTCCATTCCTCGTAATTGGGGCAAAGTTAGATCTGTCCCAAGCGATTGCTTGAAACGGAACCGATACATCCTGGCAACGACTTCCATATGTTTTTGAGGATCGGATGCCATTTTCGCCTGGTGAAGCAGATGGTAACCTTTGCGAGTTTCACCTCCTCCCTGTGCATAAAACTTCATGCCATCTTCACCCACCCAGTTGACCGCGCATCCGTTTTCCATCAACGTACGGATGGCAGCATGAGTAATACTCGTGCCGGGGCCTAATAACAGCAAACATAAATTCGCCACTGGAACCATCACCCGACCCTCTTTGTTCACATATTCGATTGCCTGATATTTCTGATCAATCACGGCATGCTCAATATACAAATAAGTCAGGCTATCCCGTAATTTTGGAAGTACGCGTAAATTCTGCATGGTTAATAAACCCAATCGTACTCACGCGTTGAACTTTGCCAGCGTTAATAAGCCGAACCCATAAGCCTTCGCAGGCCCAATACCCTCAATCATCCTTTTCGAAAGCAACTTCACGTTTAAGACCTGGAGTACCCCATTGAATTCAACAGCGTAGTGTGTCTGGGGGTTTCCATCCTTTGCCGGGTTCTTTGCAGACCGCATCAACCCCAGCTGGCGGGCCTGCGACTGCATCACCACTGACCCAGATCGTTCCAACTGCCGCTTCAACCACTCCACCTGAGCCTCCTCTTTAAACAAACCCAGGCGCTTTCTGTTCCTGGTGACCACCGGGTTGGCAACAAGCCTGAAATGATAATAACCTCCCGGCATCAGGTTCCCTAAGCGGAGTTCTTTGACAGCAGGGGTTCCAACCAGCACATCAAAATTCCCGAAGGCATCCTGCCAATCAGGCTGGCAAGTTGATTGTGCCAGGATACGAAAGTTTCCATCATGCTCTTCAATGCGAAAAAGCAGGCGCGGTTCGTCGCGGTATGCCATACGCAGTCTCTGGTGCACACGGTAACGGTTGGCGACCCATCCCAGGGCAACTTTTGAGTTCATGATCTCGTACAGCGCGAGGTACATTAATCCACCTCCTGCAGGGTGACCGGTCTGATCCTGTGTTCGCGGGTGTAACGCGGCAGAAAAACGCGGTGTGAATTAGATAAGATTTCGTCCCTTCTCTGGGTTCCCTGCCCGGCATCTACATCCACCACCACCCGCAAACGATCATCCTCATCAACCAGTTTTCCTTGATATGGCCAGCGCTGAAGCGCGTCAAGAAGGCCATCAAAATCCCCTTCCCCTTCATATAAAACTTTCGCTGGAACACACGAGCGTCTTCCCAGGTAGACAGGCCATACCGGTTTTTGCACCGCTTTAGAAAGTCTCTCAATCAGCTCAGTTTTGCCTTGCAACGCTACCAGGTACGAGGCATCACACAGGTAGGTTCGCCGCGAGAGAACCGTATCTTTCTTCACCTTTCCCTCTGCGGAGATCACGCCGCCAATGACCGTATGAAAATCCGTCAGGAAATCTCCTTCGCGTTCACAACGCACACCCATGCGCAACGCTCTGCTCAAATCCGCGAGGTCTTGATCTGCTGAAATACCGAGCGCGCATCCCAGCATCCCCACAACCCCGGATTTGGTGGGTTCAGTGGAGGTATCCCGTACACTCCAGCGCGCCCGTTCACCCCAGGCTTGAAGAGGTCCTTCAAGCCTCAAGAACAGGGTATTGGCCATTTCATACCTCCTGCGGCAGGCAAGCCTTCAGCCAGTTTTTCAACTCATCCAGCGACTTAACTCGTTCCGACATCGGAAAGTCCTCCCCATCCAGGTTCAGGCAGGCGCGTTTTGGATGAAGATTGTAGGCTGCTGCTACTTTTTCAATGTATTTTTCCAGTTGGGCGATGGAATTTTGCATCAACGTTGCATCATGGCTGGCTTTTGCAGGTTTAAGGAAGGCATTGGCGTAACTGACCGGCAAATTGGCATCAGTGACTTCAACAAGTACGAGGTCGGGCAGGTTGAAAGCCGCAAAGGTGTTCTGTTTACCGGTTGGATGAGCTTTCACCACCGCGTCCAGTAAAGCCAGCACACCTTGTTCTGCTACTGCCCTATCATCTCCCAGGTTGGCCAACAGTTCCTCCCAGTGCACGTTCACATACTTGTAGTATGTCGAGCTGTTAAACTCAATATCCCCGATCATCCCGGCACCCGGTTCATCCGCCAGGTCGTCCACTGCCGTGAAGTAATCGAATTCCTGGTTGAGTGCGTTGGTCGAAATCGCATGCGCAACCTGTACCGCCGCGCTCACATCTTCAAATGCGTCCGACGTGGTCATTCGCCCGAACATGGCAATATCCACTGATCGGGGCAGGCTTGTCTTCAATCCCTTCGTGATCTTCTCAATATCCGCCTTTCCCCATTCTTTCGCCCCCATTTTTTTATAGGTCTCGAGCAACGCAGAAGCCATGGGTCTGATTTCGTTCTTTCCCAGGAACATCAATTGTTTTACCATATCCTCCTTCTCAGCAACCTCAGCATCGCCTTCGATTTCCCCTTCAACATCCTGGTTCTTCTTCTCAATTTTCCGACCCACACCAGATAACTTATCAACAATGAGTGACAGGTCTGGCTCATCTACCCCCTGCCGCTTCAGCTCTTCTTTTATTAAAAAGGGCAGTTTTCTGGTACGGATGCCCAGCAGGTCGTCTTGCGAAAAATTTTCTGCGAATGCTGTTGACCGGCGGATACTGCGTTTGATGCACTGACTGGAAATGCGCCCGCGCCTTACACCACCAAAAACAGCGTCTTTCGGAGCGCCAGTGTCATCACGGTTTAAATTAGATGGCGCATAGTTCTGCAAGATATGAAATTGAATTAACATGATTGTCTCCTTTTTTCACTTATTGACCAAAATACGAACGAGCCCAACGCTGCTGAATAAAGCGGTCCGGGTGCTCCCATTGGAGCACATCCTCCAATAACTGCAGCCAGTTCACCCGCACGCGGCAGGATTGAAGGAATTTTGCCGCCTGGCGCAGCCTGAAATGCAGCTGAACAAGATCTGCATCCAGCAGGTTCTCAACCCGCCTGTCCAGCCCCTTGCTGTTCTTTGCAGATTGCGCCGTTCTCAGGTGGTCACCAAAATTCCCCTTGGTCGTGCCTTCAGCCAGAGGGTAAAGAGTGGCAATGAGAAAATAGGTTTCCTCCTGGTATTGCGGCACGCCATAAGGCAGCAGGCTGTAAAATAAACCCAATGCATCGCCTGCTGCAGCCAGCTCCTTACCGGCACTACGCTTGAGCCTTGCCCTGGAACCGCTGTCCAGATGTTCCAGGCGAGAGATAAAAATTTTCGTTTGAGATACATCCTGGGTATCACTCATAATTCAACTCCTTTTTTCGCAGGGAAAGCAGGGTATTGTGGCACAATCGCTCTCCGCTAAAGCGTTCATGCAACTGCTTCCCCTCCTCTCCAATCGCTGCCGCAGCTTTAGAAAAGCACCTTTTTGCAATATTCGTCACAAGGTCTATCCATTCTTTTCGAGGTTCTTCCGATCCTTTAGCCAGGGATGTTTCTGTAACAAAACTTCTGAATGGGATTGCTAGCTGCTTCCAGTAGTCGTCCATCATGGCGGTCTTTAATTGGGCATAACGAGCGGCATCTTTACCCGGTCCGCCAAATTTTTTTCGAAAGACGCTAGCCATAGTACTGGCACAATCACCCGCGTACCTGATCCCTTCACCAATGATGTAACCGGCATCTTCGTCGCGCAATAAGTTGCCTGGCACCTCAAAACCCGTATCTACCCATTCAAATATTTTGGCTTTCATATCAGTGCGCATACCAACGCATCTGAATGAAATTGAACCAGCATCAACTTCGAGAAGATCGGCGATCTGGTCAAGAAATAAAGGACGAAGAACCTGTGCTTGTCCCCTTCCCTTTAGAAACAAGCTGCTATATTCACGCCAGGTGGCTTTCCCCTCAACTGGGCGGATCGGTATCGGTGGTTTTTTCTCAGGGGTTTTGTAAGCCGCAAATGGGTCAAACCAGGGAGGGGATTCCTTTGGCCGACTCTCGCCCATATCAAAGATCATCTCCCTTACTCCCCAACTTATGGTCTCGCCACAACGGCTGCAGGGACCCATAAACTTCTCGGGGTACAACCTTACCCTCCTGGGCTGGAAGGTGAGACTGTGAAGGTACCCCACTTTGACCACCTCCGAACTTCTGGGGATCAAGGGTTCTCTTTTCCACCAAGCCAGGTCAAGGTCCACCGATCGCATTTGTGGCTGGTAGCCAGGTAAGACCAGCGAAAGCAACAGGCTTTCAAGCAGGTTTTTTCCGCATGGGATCACATAGGTCGGCGGCACTCCATTGATCGAGGGTTTTATCCCTTTCCCTCCAGAGGTGGAAAAGGCAGGCAGCGTGACCATCCCTGCCGCAACACACACCGGGCAAAAAATCTGGTCTGTTTGAACCCCATGCCGATAATGAGTATGTTCGGTTCCAGACGGGATATCGTGGAATAAGTAAGCCGCCGATTTGATGTTCTCGCCTTTTGCAGGTGTAGATGAAGTATCCATGCTCTGAAAAAATGGTTCCTCTTGGGAAAAAAGGTCAAACCGGTCCCCGTAATTGGCTTGGAATGTCGTAAGCATTTCTGCGGATAACTGTTGCATTGTCCACAGTTGCTTAAGTTCCTCCTCGCTTTCGGGCGAAAATATGTCCTGCAGGATCGCAGTGAGTAAACGATGAATGCCCACCACTACCAGAGGGGATGGGTCAAAGAAACCCCTGAATTCGTGCGAACCAAGCAGGGTGTCCTCTATCCCGAGGCGCACAAACCCGCCATCCAGTTTTTCCAGCCCTATCCAGGGCTGTGTCCAGAGGTCGAAATGAAAGTTCACTTTTTCCGCATCAGTCATGCATTACTCTCCTTTCTTGTTGATCGTTAATCCCATTTGAGGGTCGAGCATCAAGGCATACCTGCCTTTTGAGGTTTCTAATTCTGCCTTGCTGTTTTTCAGCCAGAGTGGAATCACATCGCGTAATAATGCGGATGCAGTGAACAATTCAGGCAGGTTCTCTTTCTGCCGCTCCAGCGCGTCTACTACCTGTTGCGGATTGCTTATCCGGAGCTGGTGTCGAAGCATCTGGAACTGATCCTCTCTGCTCGCTGCCATCCGTTTATTGAACGGTTGATCAGATCCCGGCAAGGTGCAGAAATCGCCGTGGTCTTCAAGAGGAATAAGATTGAGACTTCTTTCTCCCAACCTGGTTTGGGCGATCCTCCAACCAGCTTCTGTTTCGCTCTCGGTGAATACCAGCCGAGCTGCTACTGAAGTGAACAAATCATCGGGGTCTGGTCCTGGCATCAACCGTATGGACGCTTCTTGTCTGGCAAGTTCTTCTTTTTGTTTAAGAGCATCATATGCCTCCTTTTGTTCAACTGTCATATCAACTGGGTTTTCGTCGTACACCTCCTTCACCAGCGTGCGGAAATCTGCAGGTAACACTAATTGACTTAGCCCTTTGATCACCTCCCAAGTGCGCCAGAGAAAGTACTCAGCGTAAACATACTTGTCAATCGTAAGAACTGGGAGGTCGTCAATCATAGGTGCATTTACATACAGAACTGGTTTTGAATGCTTTCCTCGATTGGTTGTTGTTGAATGGCGATGCAACCTGCCTGCGCGTTGCAGCAGCAGGTCGACTGGTGCAAGATCAGATACCATGAGATCGAAATCCAGATCTAGGCTTTGCTCAAGCACCTGTGTTCCGATCACGATCATCTTGTTCGGACGATGTTCTTTTTGAGGGCCTACTTTATCGACTACTAATTTCTCCAGGTCCTCACGCTGGGCAAGTGGGAAACGGGCATGCAGCAAACACACCTCGACATCTGACGTGACCGTTGAATAAACCTGTTGGAAGATTTCTTGAGCGCGGTTGACCGTGTTGGTGATCCAACAGATCACACCACCCTCAGAAACCTGGTCAACGAGCCACTTTGCCTTCTCGGCATTTTCCGCATCCGAAAAATGGAGAAAATCAATCTGAATATGACGCTGAGGTTGCATGGCTGCTGGATTATCCACATAAATAGTCTGGGGGCCTGCTGCAATGATCAACGGGTAATCCATTGGAATATTCTGGACCCCTTCTTCACCATGGAATACGCTGAGCAGTTCTTTCCGTTTTTTTTCCGGCAGAGTAGCAGAAAGAAGAATGACCGAAGTGCCGAGCGAGCGTAACCATTCCAATAGGCGGGTTACGATCGTGGTCATATAGGTGTCATAAGCATGGACCTCGTCGAGGATGATCACCTTGCCTGATAAAGCCGTCAATCGGAGTGAGGAATGCCGCACATTCAGAGCCCCCAGTTCAATTTGGTCAATGGTTCCAACTCCAAAAGGCGCTAATAAGGCTCGCTTTTTGGTGTTGAACCAATCTAGTAGCGTTACATCGCGCACTGGATCTTCGTCATTGGTGAGCGGTCGGATGGGTAAAGCATCCTGCTGCAGGAATGCCTGTCCATGTATCAATTTGACCCCAATGTTGATCTTCAGTTGCTCATCAAGATAGTTTTGAACTCTACCATACATCTGATTTGACGTTGCAGTCGTCGGGAGTGCATAATAGAACTCATCAAACCCATAGAGTTGGGTGATGCGATGAGCGATGGCAAGTGCTGCTTCTGTTTTTCCTTCCCCAGTCGGGGCTTCAATGATGACCAGCACAGGTTCGGTCAACAATTTTTCGGGAATCTTGTCTATCGCAAATTGAAGTGGCCTTGGCTTAAGCAGTGGGAATAAAGACGAAAATGCGGTTGGTGTATCTCTGTTATATTCGTATAAAAATCCATCTTGTGCAACAGCCTGCTCTGCCCGGTTTTTTGAAAACCCAAGGTATGTATCAAGGTCAGTACCTGGAGAGGGGACGAAGAAGCGCTGGTCTGAACCAATCCAGTCACACAGGGTCGTAAAACCAGTTAGTGCCATCACCGCCGCAGACATGTTTAACGGTATCGGGGTTTGAAGAATTGGTACACCAGCAAAGAGCTCGGCTAATACGTTGAAAGCTGTCAACCGTAATTGCTTCCAATCTGGCGGCTCTTCCTTTTGCAACTTTAACCTGACAGAATTCAATTCTCCTGCGCTTATGAATTTACCATGATGTCCCGCTGACACCTCTCCGAGGAGTTTTCGGTTCTTTTCTGCCAAACCATACTCTGGGTCTGAAGGCCATTCATAGCGGATAAAGTTTCTACTTACCTGTGTGTGTAATAGTTCTCTCGAGCGACCAAATAAAAAATGCTCATGTTTGAGACGTTCACATTGTTGAACGTTTATCCTCTGGAAGGAAGCAGAAATCTTCCCAATGTCATGCAAAGCCACAAAGAACGGTATAAATGAACTGATGAAACATTCCTCGGTTGCATAGATGTGGGTGAAAATTTTCATCCATTTCGGAGAACAAGCCGCACCGAGCAACAACTGCGCCACATGGGCGACATCGATCATATGAAAAAGCACCGGATGAAAGACTTGTGGGTCAACCGCTGAAGGGTCTGTTTTCCCCCAGCATTTCAAGACATCACTTATTGGTGCTTGCCCTTTTAGTTCAGAATTCTGATCCAACATCCCCTTCTCTTTGCTGGTTTCTCATTCCTATTTTGATGTGAAATCCATTGACCAGAAGCCATTCTTACTTATGATCAACAGAACGACATCGTTTGGCAATATTTTCTCTCCGGTATAAGGACCAATCTCATTGAGCAGTAATACTCTTTTCTTATTAGTATATGCATAAACGATGAAATTGTCTCTCTCGTGTGTAGAAAATGTAGCTATTTCTGGATTCTCATAAATTACAACCACATTATCCTCCTGTTTGTCAAACTTACCTGGTACATCCATCGCATCCATGTATTTGAAAGAAAGCCCGTGCAGGTTATTTCCTGTATGTTCAATTGCAGGCGATGAGACTCTAACCTTGTTAAACTTTCCTTGCTGTGATAAAATCCCAAGCACATAAAGCCTCTGAACCCAAGAGGAAAACTTTATGAGCTGCAGTCCATAAAACTTGTAATATTCAGGGTTTTTATGTACTCCAGGGGCGCGTGGCTCAGTTGGTTAGAGCGCACGGTTCACATCCGTGAGGTCGTGGGTTCGAGTCCCTCCGCGCCCACCTCACCCCTGAGGCTGGCATTTTCGCCAGCCTCTTTTTTTACCCGCCCCGGGTTGTTGCGCAACAACCCGGGTTAACCTCGCAGGTTCAATTCTCCACTTTTTCTCGTATAATAGAAATGGTAACTCGCACTTCATCAATCCCACAATCCTGACCTCAACACCCCCACATCGCTGTTTCTCAATGCCCTTTTTTCTGCTTAGCCTGATCGGGTAGGCAACAGGGAGGTTCACACATGAAAATCTGTCGATTCCTCATTCCATTGATGGGGCTGCTATTGCTGGCTGGCTGTGGTCTGCACACCGGAGGGATCGGGCCAGGCCATGCAATCTGGGTGGATGGACCAGTTGAAAAGGAAACCTACGTGAACACCAGCGTTTCCATCACGGTCCATTCCAACTATGAGTTGAGCGAGGTTTTCATCCAGTACAACCTGCTCTCTTCCAGTGCCGTCCCTTTGGCAACAGTGCCCATGCACCAGGTCGGATCAACGATTTATGAAGGTGTAACCGTTTGGGTTCCCACCTTACCCGGGGAGTACAACCTGAGGGCGTATTCAGCAGATAGCGTCGTGTCGGGTGCGCGCTATTTAAAAGTGCTCCCCCAACCAACGCCTTCTTCTCATTCCACGCCGACGGCGAAGTCTCTGCCCATGACGGCGGATACCGCCATCCCAACTTCCGCTCCGCCCACCATTTTGCCAGATATCCAATTCAGCGCAGACGCTTACACGCTGACCGCTGGAGAATGCACATTTCTGCGCTGGTCAACGGTTTTTGTTGAAAGCGCCTATCTGAACGGCGAGCGGGTAGAACTGATGCACAGCCGCCAGGTCTGCCCGGTCGCTTCCAGCACATACACCCTGCGCGGAGAATCCCGCGTGGGCAGCATAGAAAAAAGCCTCACCATCTACGTGTCTCCGCCAGAAGTGCCGCCTCCATCTCCGCCAGATACGCAGGGTCCGTCAATCACAGAGATCACCAAATCAGCGGAAAGCATCTTCGATAACACCTCCTGCGGTTTAGCCAGTAATACCATCAGCGCCTCTGTTACAGATGTTTCTGGTGTGAGTGAAGTGGTGTTGTGGTTCCGCGCCAAAAACAGCTCTTCCGCCACCCCCGGAGAATGGCGCAGCCTGACCATGAGCAACACGGGCGGCACCACCTACCAGGCAGCGCTGGGAATCTCACAGCTCGCCAGCAGCCTCTCTTTCTACGCGGACGGCATTGTTGAGTTTTACATCATCGCGAAAGACAGCGCGGGCAACTTCACCCAATCTGGCGTGCGGACTTTCACAACCAAAATGTGCCTGATATGAAGGAGAGAAAATGACCACCCTGCAGCGCAAGAAAACAATTATCAAGCGAATCCTCTGGATCCTCCTGGGGATGCTCCTGCTCGCCCTCCTGTTTGTAGGAGTCCTCTTTTTCATTCACGTCCTGCGCGTCACCTCCAGCCCCTCTATTGATATCCTCTCTCCCGTAAAAGGACAAACTGCGCCATCCCTTACCCCTTTCACCATTCAAGCGATGGCAAAACAACGCCGTGTACCCATCAGACGCCTGGATTTGTACCTGGATGGCTTCCTTTACGGCAGTGTCAGTGGTGAAAGCGATTCTTTACTTGGGAGATGGAATTGGACGCCTGTATTAACCGGAGATCACGAACTCGCTTTTATCGCCACCAATACCCGCGGCGTGATGAACATCGTCCAGCAGAAGATTGAGGTCACTCCTGTCGCTGATACCGATCACGATGGCATACCAGACTCAATCGATGTTTGCCCCGAGGAATATGGTTACAGCGAGTCCCACGGCTGCCTGCACCCTGCGGACATTGATGGAGACGGTTTGATAGGAGACGATGACGCCTGCCCGGAAGTCTTCGGTTTTGCGATCGACGGGGGTTGCCCGCCCGACGCCCGCCCTGATACGGACGGCGACGGCATTCTTGATCGCGCCGACCTCTGTCCAGAAGAGAGCGGCCTGGCTGAGCTCGCCGGCTGCCCGGTGGAATCGTGGTTTGTAGACCGCGATGGTGATGCCATTCCTGACTTCCTTGACCGCTGTCCTGATGAAGCTGGAACAGGAGAAGCGTTGGGCTGCCCGCATGTAACAGAGGGCGATGCCGATGGAGATGGTATCGCGGATGCCGAGGATGATTGCCCGGATGAGCCCGGTGGCAGAAGCACCAGAGGTTGCCCGTTAGAGGTGAGCGAGGACAGCGATGGCGATGGCGTGGCAGATAGCGTCGACCGCTGCCCAGAAGAAGCAGGGGTTGGCAGCGGCGATGGATGCCCAATAGACGATTGGCTCGTGGATACTGACCTGGATTTCATACCTGACCTGTTTGACCTGGCGCCTGATCTGCCCGGTCTTTTTGAGTGGTTGGGGTTGCCCCTGGCAGGCGACACGGATTCGGATGGCGTTCCTGATAGCGAAGACCGCTGCCCTGGGTTGGCGGGGTCACCCGCGGATTGCGGTTGCCCGCGCTTCACTCTCCCTCTGGCAGACATCGCCCGTCAGAATCTTTTTTCTCCTTTTGCTTTCGGAGGGGGTGCTGAACCCGGAGGTGTTGGTGCCGGCTCGAAGGAAGCCGCCTATCCGAATGACATTGATCGTGATGGTGTCCATGATCGATGGGACGATGAATGCGTGGGCGAACATGGTGAGCCCGCTCAGCGCGGCTGCGCTCCAGTTGATGACGACGACCGTGACGGCATACCCAACCATATCGATCGCTGCGATACCATTCCAGGTCTGTATTGGGGAGAATACACAGATACATATATGTTCGGCTGTCCAAGAGAGCCTGCCGGGGAGGTTAATCTCGAGCTATCCATAACGGCAGCCAGGACCCCTACAGAAATGCAGGCTATTTATTGTTTTGCCCATCCCTTTCCAAAATCGCCTGTAGGGCTGGTAAACCGCATTCCACCCCCATACAGAAACTATTCAGTCGACTTCCTTGAAAGGTATGGTTATTACCTGCGCCTGAGAGATTTTCGGCTGAATTTGTCCATCCCAAACGTGAAAGAAACAGAAGTGATTACGCTTTACATCGCATGCTGGGGGCAACCTAAAGGGATTTCGCTTCCCGCCAGGTTCCTGGGTGAGATCTACCGCGAAGTTCCGGTCCAAGACTGGGACTCTCAGGTGCGGTATGCCGGCGGCGTTGGCGATAGCACCATGATGGAAGTGTTTTACCTGGTATGCCGCAACCATTGCCCATAGCCTGGTCGCAACCCTCCAACTGCCGCCTTGAACAGCGGCAGTTTCTTATTCTCCGCCCAAATGGTGATAAATGTCACATATGCGATTTTTATATGTGTCGTATAATATATTCACATAAACGTATATGTATATATTGGTAATTTACAGGGATAAACAATGAGCGATAATCTGCGCGAGGAAGTGGTAAGGCTGCACGCCCAGGTCTGCAGTGGACTGGCGGACCCGAATCGCATTTTAATTATTTACAACCTCGCCGAAGGACCGCGGTGCGTAAACGAGATCGCCGCCTCACTCGAGCTTTCCCAACCCACCGTTTCACGCCACCTCAAAGTGTTGCGCGAACGCGGCATCGTGCGTGCCGAACGAGATGGACAGACCATCCATTACCGTCTCAGTGATGCGCGCATCATCCACGCTCTGGATATCTTACGTTCCATCCTGGCCGATCAGTTGAAAGACCAGGTACTCTTAGCACGGCAGGTCAACGAAAAAATCACACCCTAAACCACTACGGAGAAAATGCATGAAGACATTTCTGATTCTCGGCGCCGGTACCGGCGGAACCATGATGGCGAACAAGCTGGTAAAGCGCCTTGATCCAAAAGAATGGAAGATCATCCTGGTCGACAAGGACGAGACTCATTATTACCAGCCTGGTTTTCTGTTTTTACCCTTTGAATACTACAAACCCGAAGAGGTGTACCAACCCAAGAAGAAGTTCGTCCCTTCCGGCGTTGAATTTATCCTTTCAGATGTGGAATTGATCGAGCCTGAAGCCAACAAGGTGACCCTGGCCAAAGATAAAAAGGTCATCCATTACGATCAGCTGCTCATCGCCACCGGCACCGACATTCACCCCGAAGAAGTAGACGGCATGCTGGATGGCTGGAGGCAGAACATCTTCGATTATTTCACCTTCGATGGCGCCATGGCGCTCAGAGAGTTCCTTAAGAATTTCAAGGGCGGGCGCGTTGTGCTCAACATCAAGGAAATGCCCATCAAATGCCCGGTGGCGCCATTAGAATTCGTTTACCTGGCGGATTATTTCTTTACACAAAAGGGCATGCGCAATAAGGTCGATCTCATCTTCACTACGCCGCTTTCAGGGCCATTTACCAAACCCGTGTCCAATAAGCTGCTGGGAGATGTGATGACCAAAAAAGGCATTCACACCGAAGCGGAGTTTGATGTAATGGAAGTCGACGCGGCAAAAAATATCATCCGCGGCTATGATGGGCGCGAGCTCGAATATGACCTGTTGGTTTCCATCCCCACGAACATGGGGTCAGATGTGATCAAACGCTCCGGTATGGGTGACGATCTGTACTTTGTGCCCACAAATAAAGACACCCTGCGCTCAGAAAAGTATGAAAATATTTGGGTCATCGGCGATGCAGCGAATATCCCGGCTTCAAAAGCAGGTTCAGTGGTGCACTACGCCGCCGAAACCCTCATTGAGAATATTCTCGACGCCCTCGAAGGAAGGCCCCTCTCGCACAAGTACGACGGTCATTCCACCTGTCATATCCTTTCTGGGTTCAACAAGAGCCTGCTCATTGATTTTAGCTATGATACTGAACCGCTCACGGGCCTGTATCCCTTCCCTGTCATTGGGCCTTTCCCCTTGCTGAAAGAAAGCTGGTTCAACTACATCGGCAAACTCTCATTCAAGTGGATCTACTGGAATATCATGTTGCGCGGTATCCCCTTCCCGCTGCCGCCTGAATATTCCATCGCTGGTAAAAAACAGGTCGCGGTATCTTGAACCCCCACGCCTGAAATTCTTGAAACAAATTAACTGAATTTTTCTAAGGAGGAACAAACATGGCAACAAAGAAGATCGCAGGGGTTGACGTGCAGGTGAACGAAGAGGGCTTTCTGACCAACCCGGCAGAATGGAACAAAGAAATCGCTGTCGAGCTCGCTAAAGAAGAAGGCATCGAGTTGACCGACGCGCACTGGAAGGTCATCGAATTTTGCCGCAGCGCGGCAGCGGTCAAAGGCGCCGCCCCCACCTTACGCTCCATCACCAATGGCTCAGGCGTGAGCACCAAAGACCTTTTCGCGCTTTTCCCCAAAGGGCCAGCCAAGAAAGTGGCAAAAATCTCAGGGTTAGGCAAACCTGAAGGTTGTGTCTAATCTCATCATCTAAAAGAGAGAGGAAAAAATGTCAGAAGAACCCCGCAAGATCGCATTTATTTGCTCCAAAGGCAACCTGGATATGGTATATCCCGCCCTGGTGATGGGCTGGGCAGCGCTCGGCAACGGCATCGATGTGACCATTTTCTTTACCTTCTGGGGTCTGGATATGATCAACAAGGCGCGCGTTGACCACCTGGAAATCCCGCCTATCGCCAATACCAGTATGAAGATGAACATGATGGGCGTGCCTGGTTACATCGGCATCCCGCAAATTATGGGAATCATCCCCGGTATGACCGCTTTCGCCAGTGCCCTGATGAAAAAGAAAATGAAGGGATTGGAAGTGCCCACCGTGCGCGAATACCTCGAAATGCTCGTGGACGCCGGCGCGAACCTCTACGCCTGTAAAATGTCGGTGGACATGTTCGACTTGGAGAAGGAAGATTTTGTTGATGGCGTCAAAGACATCGTCACCGCGGGTGATTTTATGGACATGACTGAAGGCGCTCAAATCGTCTTCATCTAATCCACCCTTTGTTATACGCATTCCGCCGGGGTGGTCTCCACTCCGGCTTTTTTTGCCTGCCTGACAGATCCAGGCAGACAGGTTAAAATGACACAATGAATCAATATTACCAGTACGCTCCAACACACCCCCATGCAGGAGCAGGAGTACCGCAGCGCCAAAGGCGTCGCAGGCACCCTGTGCGCAACGGCTTTCTTATCCTGCTCATCTTTTTTGCCTTTTTTACGCCTTTCCGGTCAACGCTGCTGATTATCGGCATCGACCGCGCGCCAGAAGAAGGCAGCGTTCTGGGGCGCAGTGACACCATGATCCTCACCACCCTGCCCCCAGTTCTGCCCAAAATGAGCCTGATCTCCATCCCGCGTGACCTGTGGGTCAGCATCCCCGGGTACGGCGAGAACCGCATTAACACGGCGCACTATTTCGCCGAGCTTTACCAGCCCGGAACTGGCATGCAAGCGGCTGCCGGTGTAATCGAAGCGAATTTTGGCATCGCTGTCCCTTACGTTATCCGCCTGCGTTTCGAGGGCTTCAGGAACATCGTCGACGCGATGGGAGGGGTGACCATCCACCTGCCCGAGCCAATGTCCGGGCTGGATGCCGGCACCCACACCCTGGATGGCGCTCAGGCATTGGCTTTCGTGCGCGACCGCGCTGGCAGCGACGATTTTTGGCGCCAGAAGCGCGGACAGATGTTCATCACCGCCGCCATCCAGAACATGCTCAACCCGGTTAAATGGCCGCGCATCCCGGCAGTTATCACCGCCACGCTCCAGGCGGTTGACAGCACCATTCCCTTTTACGCCTGGCCGCGCCTGCTTTACGGCGCCGCGTTTTCAGCTGTTTTCGGCTTTGAGTCAGCCACATTTGACCGCAACTGGGTGACCCCCTGGGTAACTGACGAAGGTGCGCAGGTGCTGCTGCCCAACTGGGAGTTCATCAACCCCTTTGTCAAAGAAATGTATAAATAATCGCTGAACCTTAACCTGAAAAAAGCCTGCCTGTCAGGCTTTTTTTATTGACGCTTTTCTGTCAAAGACGACCAGCCACAAAGCCAATAACAGCGCTACCAACCCCGCGCCATCGAAAATGATGAACCGCGTTACGCTGGAAACGATCAGAGGGTGTCCCTCTTCCAATCCCATCAGTAGCAGAGACTCACCTGCAAACCCAATGAACTGCATGATAACAGCCGTGACAAGTGACAAGAAATGCTTCTGCGGGTCCACCACCGCAAAGAGATAGGGGACGCTCCACATCAAAAAAAGCAAACCCAGCCCCTGAATCATCGCTTCGCCTGGAACGCCGCTCAACTCAAAGCCCCAGGCGTAAGCCCGCGGTCGCAACAAGAACTGCAAGGCTGCCTGAAGATTCATAAAAGTCACCGCCGCAATCAACACCCGGGCGGTCCAGGCGCGTAAAGAGTAACCTCTGGCTTCCATTTATTTATTATAGAACCTTTTTAATTGCAATTCTCATTCCAACCATTTATTCAATATCAAGATGTGGGGGTTGCCTGGTCATCTACCCCAATATCTTCGGTAAATTGCGTGTATATCTGTGGATAAAATGAAATTCAGGCTTGAAAAAAACCAAAAAATCGCTATAATGAAATTGGTTGGTATGACCTCTTACCATTCATTCCTTCTGCACAAGGTGAGCGATGATCGTATGGTCCACTCCGCAAAAACCCGCTGAACTGACCGAAAGCCGGCTGATATCCGCCATTCTGGATGGTAATTTCCCGGTCAACTCTCCCCTCCCTCCTGAGCGTGAACTGGCGCTGTCGCTGGGTGTAACCCGCCCTACGCTGCGCGAGGCTTTGCAGCGTCTTTCTCGCGATGGCTGGATTGAAATCCACCAGGGACGTCCCACGCGTGTACGTGATTACTGGCAGGAAGGCAACCTGCTCATCCTTTCAGCTATCGCCCGCCATCAGCAGCATCTCCCTGCTGATTTCGTGCCCAATCTGCTGCATGTACGCGCCCTCCTCGCACCTGAATACACGCGCCTGGCCATTCACAACGCCTCCTCCGAGGTCATCCGCCTGCTGGAATCCATGCAGAGCCTGCCTGATGCGGCCCCGGTCTTTACCCGGGTTGACCTCGAGCTTCACTGCCGTTTGGCCATTCTTTCGGGTAACCCCATTTTTACGCTTATCCTGAATGGTTTTACAGACCTGTACCAAAGCATGGGGCTGCGTTATTTTCTCTCCCCGTTAACCCGCGATCACTCCAGATCGTATTATAAGAAGCTGCTCTCGGCAGCACTTTCCAATGATATTTTCATGGCCGAAGAGGTCACACGCGCCGTGATGCGCGAAAGCCTTGAACTTTGGCAAGAGATTGAAGGACAAACAAGCTCGTAAAGGCAGAGGAGGGAATTTATGTGGGAAAAAGGTTGGCGCCAGCGCGCCTGGCAAGAGTTAGATCGTAAATGGGACATCCTCATCATCGGCGGAGGTATCACCGGCGCTGGAATTCTGCGGCGCGCAGTGCAGGAGGGGTACCATACCCTGCTGGTGGAGGCGGGCGATTTTTCCAATGGCACCTCCAGCAGGTCATCCAAACTTATCCATGGCGGGTTTCGCTACCTGCGCAATAAGCAATTCAGTGTCACGCGTGAGTCAGTGCGGGAAAGGGAATGGCTGCTCAAAGAAGCGCGGCATCTGGTGACGCCATTGGGTTTTTTAATGCCCTGTCCTGACGACCGCAAGTTAAAGTCGCAATTCGCCGTGGGAGTTATTCTCTATGACCTGTTGGCGCCAAAATGGCATCATAGTCGGCTGAATAGCCGCGAAATGCTCGACCGATGCCCGGTGCTGGATGCCGATCAACTTCACTGTGGCTTTCTCTATTACGACGCCGGCATGGATGACGCCCGTATGGTCTTGCGCCTGATTCGCGAATCCGTCAGCGCTGGCGGCTGCGCCATTAATTACGCGCGAGCAGCGGCGCTTCTCAAAGAGGCGGATGGCAGGGTCTGCGGAGCAGTAATCAAAGACACCGCCGCGGGTGGTTTCCAGGAGAAGGAAGTACAGGCCCGCGTGGTCATCAACGCCACCGGCCCGTGGAGCGATGAGATTCGCGCCGGCGTTAACGCTCCCGCGCGCCTGCGTAAATTGCGCGGTTCGCACCTGGTGTTTTCTCGCCAACGCCTGAACCTGCCTTACGCGGTCACATTGCTGCACCCCCGCGACCGCCGCGCCATGTTCGCCATCCCCTGGGAAGGGGTGAGCCTCATCGGCACCACCGACCTTGACCACACCCTGCCGCTCTCGCAGGGTGAACCCTACACCACGCAGGAAGAGATCGACTACATCCTGGAAGCAGCCAATGCCACTTTCCCTGGTCTTCAACTCGATCGGGCTGATATCATTTCAACCTTCTCCGGCCTGCGCCCCGTGGTCAATACCGGTCAATCCGACCCGTCAAAAGAATCTCGCGCCCATGTGGTATGGGAAGAGAACGGCCTGGTCACCATCACTGGGGGTAAGTACACCACTTTCCGCATCATGGCTGAAGACGCGCTGCGCGCAGCCATGCCCGCGTTGCCCCACCCGGCCAACCTTTCACGCCCAAAA
>Ga0116144_10002226_pt1 | contig 21353 bp, 15 predicted proteins | sample AD_UKC035_MetaG_FD_89746 | JGI IMG/M metagenome (GOLD analysis project Ga0116144, IMG submission 89746) | Active sludge microbial communities of municipal wastewater-treating anaerobic digesters from USA - AD_UKC035_MetaG | ecosystem: Engineered > Bioreactor > Anaerobic > Digestate | place: USA...
CATTAGTGGATAATGATGAAGTTGTTCTGCATTATCAATATCGATATAACGGGAATGGAGTTGCAGTAGGGGATATCAATAATGATGGATTACCCGACTTGTTTTTTGCTGGAGTCAATGCACAAGAGCAATTGTATTTAAACAAAGGGAGTTTGAAATTTGAAAACATTAGTCAAGCTGCAGGTATTCTTCCTCATACAGGAATCAGTACGGGTGCAGTGATGGTCGATATTAATGCCGATGGATGGTTAGACATTTACGTTTGTAAGTTTGGAAAGTTTGAACCAAAACTTAGAAAGAATCAACTTTACATCAATCAAAAGAACAATACATTTATCGAAAGTGCTGTTGAGTATGGTCTTGACGATGAGTCGTTTTCTTCGCAGGCCACTTTTTTTGATTACGACAAAGATGGTGATGTTGACTTGTTTCTTGTAAACAGTCCGGTGACGCACGAAATGGGATCCATCATTCTTTTTCAACCTGATACTGAACGAACCTATGTGAGCAATCGTTTGTATAGAAACGATGGCGACAAAAAATTTACTGATGTAACTTTTAGTGCAGGGGTTGACAATAAGGGATTTGGTTTTAATGCCAGCGTATATGATTTTAATTACGATGGTTGGCCCGATATTTATGTAACCAACGATTTTATCTCTCCCGATTTTCTATACATCAATCAGAAGGATGGAACTTTTAAGGAGCAACTAAAAGATCATTTTAGAATTACCAGCAACTCGAGTATGGGTTCTGATATAGGGGATATCAATAACGATGGTCTGATGGATTTGATCACTTTAGATATGTTACCCGAAAGCAATCATCGCTTAAAAATGTTGCGCGGCCCAATGAATTACGATGAGTATACTATGGCCGCTCAATACGGTTACTTTTATCAACACATGCGCAACATGCTTCATTTAAATAATGGCAATGGAACGTTTAGCGAGATAGGACAATTGGCCGGTGTGTCGAATACCGATTGGAGTTGGGGACCTTTGCTTGCTGATTTTAATAATGATGGATGGACCGATTTATTTGTTGCAAATGGTTACCGAAGAGATTTAACAAATTTAGATTATACTCATTACTTTCTCGACTCCATCAACAAGAGTGGTGGGCTCAGTCAGTTTAAACATCTCTACGAGTTGTTTAATAAAGTACCTTCTACTCCTTTGCAGAATTATATGTACTTCAACAAGGGCAATTTAACTTTTGAAAACAAAAGCACAGAATTAGGTTTCGTTCAAAAAACATATTCAAATGGAAGTATGTATAGCGATTTGGACAAAGATGGAGATTTGGACATTATTATTAACAACATTGATGAAGTTGCGTATGTATATGAAAATGTTTTAGGTGCCGGTACAGTTAAAAATTATATTCAATTTCAACTCAATGGAATTGGAGGCAATACCCAAGGCATAGGGGCTTGCATTCAAATATGGACGAATAATTCAATGCAGGTAAAATGTTATGTTCCTTCAACCGGTTTTTATTCTTGTGCAGAGAATAATATTCATTTTGGACTTGGCGGATCCAATAGCGTAGATAGTATGCACATCGTATGGGCTGATGGACAATGTCAAATGCTTTATTCGATTGATGGAAATAAAAGGATAAAGTTAAATCAATCAGAGTCGAAACCTTGTTCACATAAAATTAAAACAGAAATAGCACCCATTTTTACAGATAAAACCGATCAATCGGACATAAGGTTCAACCACACTGAAAATGTTTTTATTGATTACAAAAGGGAGCCTTTGTTGCCGTTCAAGTTTTCTTCTGTTGGTCCATGTATTGCAACGGCCGATATTAATCAAGACGGTAGAACAGATGTATTTATATCAAATGCCACAGGTTCTTCTTCAAAAACATTTGTTCAATTGGAGGACGAAACATTTGTAGAATTGAAACAAGCCGCTCTTTTGGCAGATAAAGATTTTGAAGATGTAGCGGCTGAGTGGATGGACTATGATCGTGATGGTGATATGGATTTATTTGTTGTTTCGGGAGGCAATGAATGGAACGAAGACGATAAGCACTATACACCTCGCGTTTACAACAACAACGGGAGCGGCATATTGAGCAAAGCCGAAGGTATATTACCAGATATAAAGATCAGTGCATCTTGTATTCGTGCTTACGATTTTGATTCGGATGGAGATGAAGATGTTTTTATAGGAGGAGCAGTTATTCCAGGCAAGTATCCACTGAGTCCGAAAAGTTATCTTTTAATTAATGAGAATGGAAAGTTCATTGATGCTACAAAACGTGTTTCAAATGAATTGCTATACGCAGGTCTCATTAATGATGCACTGTGGGCAGATGTAAATGGAGATTCAAAAAAAGATTTAGTTATCAGCGGGTATTGGGAACCCATCAAGATTTATTTAAACAATGGAACTAAATTGGAATTGCAAAGTGGAAACGGATTAGAAAAAACAAACGGATGGTGGAACTGCGTGAAAGCAATAGACATAGATGCCGATGGTGATGTGGATTTGATAGGAGGAAACCTTGGGTTAAACAGCAGAGTAAAAGCCAGCGAATTGGAGCCGGCTTGTGTTTATGCGAAAGACTTTGACGATAACGGGAGCGTAGATGCAATAATGTGCTACTATGTACAAGGGAAGAGTTACCCGGTGCATAATCGTGATGTACTGGTTGACCAAATACGACCATTAAAAAAATCTTTGTTGCGTTATTATATGTATGCCGATGCGCAAATTGAAGATTTGTTTACCATTGAACAATTAAATGATGCATTAGTGCTGAATGCCTATATGCTTGAAAGCGCATGGTTTGAAAATGATGGGAAAGGTAATTTTATAAAACAGGCCTTTCCCTTAGAAACACAATTTGCACCGGTACAAGATATTTTGTCCGATGATTTTAATAAAGATGGAATTTTGGATCTACTCTTAGTAGGAAATTTTCATGACGCTGAAGTAGAAACAGGGAGATACACCGCTTTCAATGGATTATTGTTAAGTGGTAAAAAAGATAAAAGCTTTGTTGCCAATACAGTAATTCAATCCGGATTTTTCAATTCTTCAGATGCACGATCTTTAGCGCACATCCCACTCAAAGAGAAATCGCTGATATTGGTTGGAAACAATAACGATCGACTTCGAGTTTTTGAATATTCAAGCAAGCATCAAAAACCATACTCTGCCAAGAGATAAACCAAAGAGCTGATAGAGGCAGCGCCTAATTCCAATTCACGTTTGTTGATTTTATCAAAAGTGTCGCTCGAAGCATGATGATAATCGAAATATCTTTGTGAGTCAGGAACTAAACCTACGACTACGGTACCCAACGGCTTTAATGGATTTATATCCGCACCGCCCCAATTCTTTTCCCAGTCGTGAAGACCAAAGGCTTCAAGTTTAGGTTGGTACGATTTAATTTTTTCTACCTTATCGGCAGGACCATCTGCACCAAAACCCCTTGGAGAAAATCCACCTGCATCCGATTCAATGGCCGCGATATGTTTCTCGTTATCATTCATCTCGGCATATTCTGCATAAGCTTTTCCACCACGAAGACCATTTTCTTCATTCATAAATAGTATGATTCGTATGGTTCTTTTTGGTTTTATTCCTAACTCAATAAACGTCTTCAGTACTTGCATGGATTGCACACAACCTGCCCCATCATCGTGGGCTCCCTGTCCATTGTCCCACGCATCCAAGTGACCGCCTGCAATAATAATCTCTTCTGGTTTTTCACTTCCTCTTAAATCGGCAATGACATTATAGGATTGTGCATCGGGAAATAATTTGCAACCCATAATAAGCGTGACTTTAAGTGAAGGATCTTTGCGTAAAATAGTACGTAGAGTTTCTACAGCGGTTAAACTTAAAGCGCAGGCAGGTATTTTGGTAATGGAATCAACATAGCCCATCGAGCCGGTATGTGCATGGTCATCGTTCGATTGGGTCATGCTTCTTACCATTACCGCCACGGCCCCTTTTTGTGCGGCCACCATCGCTCCTCTCCATCTGTATTTTACAGCATCACCATACGCTTGAAATGTGTTGTAAAATGTTGGATTCATCGGGTAATTAAAAAATACAATCTTCCCTTTAACGGAAGAGGCAGGTAGCTTTTCAAATTCCTCAAAAGAATTTACTTGAATAACATTTGCTGTTATTCCTTCTTCAGATGTTCCCACCGATCCACCCAAAGTAGTTATGGTTAATGGTTGTTGGCTTCCATTAGACGTTTGTAAAATCGCTTTCTCATGTCCACGTTCCCAATGGGGTACCATAACACTTTGAAGCCATACACTATCTGCTCCAATTTTATTAAGCTCATTATAAGTGTACTCTACCGCTTGTTGTGCACCTTCCGATCCACTCAATCTCGGAGGAATGGATAAGCATAAATGTCTCAACCATTCATACGCACTGGCTTGCGTTAAGGTGTGATCAAATATTTTTTTAATCATGACACTATCTTGATCTTGCGCCCTACTTGTTCCGGTTATTAAAAACAGAACAATCAATAATTGAAGTTTCATTTTCATGTCTCTAAAGTATGTTATGTAATGCAAATTATTAGGTTAAAATTTTTTCAATGCAATTCTTTATTCAAAATCTTTTATTTCCCATTCCAATTCAAGGTCCCAATTGGCTCTGATATTCAAAGGACTTTCGTAATGAATAATATTTTCTGCGGGACTAAGATTTCTCAAATCGCCTTGATCCCATTTTTGGTTACTGTTCATGTCGGCAATGCAGCGTAGTTTGTAAACACCCGGGTTTAAATGAATAAAAGTGATGCGCTCTTCGGCAGAAGCTATTTTTTTTGTTACCAAAGCGCCTTGTTCACTGTAAAGTTCCAATATATATGGTATGGCCAAGTCGGGAGCTTTGAACCGAAGCTCCAAATTGCCCCATACATCATCATTAAGTATATTAAAATTGTAAACTAGCGTATCGCTGTTGCTTCGCCCATCTATCGTCTTAATTGCTCCGGGAAACAATTTTAACTGATACATACTGTCTTTCATCCATTGATGCACAATCAATAAGCGATGAGAGTCTTGAAGTATAATTTCTATGCTCAATGGTACCGAGTCGCTTGAATGCAATTCAATCGAATCCTTATTTATGGAGATTGCAGGAGTGCTTAACTTCAACAAAAGTGAATCTTGGTAATACAATCCTGATTGAAACAAGGCCGGAATGACCAATACTTTGTCGGCAGTAGTTTTTTGTTTGGATGCTATAAAAACACTATCGGTTAAATTTGTTTCATCGTTCAACAAAAGATTAAAACTTACATAATCATTTACAGGAGCATTGTACCAAAATTCAAGTGAGTCGAGCCTGGCATTCCAACGATATGCATATACCACTGAGTCAAAAAAAGATACTTTAGCTGAATGGTGTGCTTTATTTAAGATGATCAGTGACTTACCGAATCCAACCGCTGCCGAACTTTTTATATAACTCGGCCATTCGGGTTGGTAGCTTTTAAATTGAATCACTTGATCGAAAGGTAAATCTAAGCGTTGCGGATAAAAAGCAATGTGTTCTTTTTCATTATCGTATCGGTAATTATTGTTTTCATCTTTTAGAGCAAAAATTTGATAAGAACCCGAAGCCATATTTTCAATTACAGCTTCACCCTGATCGTTGGTTCGACTGTAATAGTCTGGTTTGTATTTAAACAGTACTGAATCTTCATTCGATTTGAATGCCATCACTAAAAAATCTTTTGCAGCTAACCCACTTTCTATTTCTTTTACCCGAAACTGGATTTTAAGTGAATCCAAAAAAGCACCCGTACTGAATACATATCTGAAATTATCCAATACATTTCCTTCATTTAAGTCCTTTATGGATTTTCCAAAATTGATGGTATAAGTAGTGTTGCTTTTGTTTTCTTTTGGAAATATAATGTTGATGCTTTTGTTCTTTACTTTTATTTCCGGCAAACTGTCACTCAATGGAGTAACAATAATATTTTTCTCCGCATCGGCCAATTGAATGTATTCATCAAAGTGAATTTCAATTTTTGAACCGAAGTAAAGGGTACTGAAATTTTTAGGCTCGCTGTATAGCACTTTTGGAGCTTGCGTGTCTTTTGCTCCACCTTCTGGCATTACTTTGCTAGCGCAGGAATACAAAAAAAAAGTCAAGAATGAGAAAGATAAAATTCTTTGAATCAATACCAACATAGTTTAATATTTTGCCAGCAATAGTTTACAAATATCGTTAAGATATTTTTCATCTTCCTGATTGAAATGATTGATTTCATCACTGTCCACATCCAATACAAAAACGACTTGGTTATTTAAGAGTGCCGGAACAACAATTTCTGATTGCGATAAGCTGCTGCAAGCTATATGTCCAGGAAACTTTGAAACATCTTCAACGATTATGCTTGTTTTTTTCTCCCATGCCGAACCGCAAACTCCTTTTCCTTTCGCAATGCGAGTACAAGCAATAGGCCCTTGAAAAGGACCTAAGACCAACTCCTCATTTTTTACGAAATAAAATCCAACCCATAAAAAACCAAAACACTCTTTTAGAGCAGCACAAATATTTGATGCATTCGCAATAAAATCTGATTCCGGTTCAATCAGTGATTTTAATTGAGGGATTAACTGTTGATATTTTGAAACTTTATTTCCAGATGAATTGATTACAATATTTTCGGCCATAATTTATTTGTTGTTTGCAAACGCTAAGGATGCAATACTTATAGTTACATCTGTTTCTTTGATCAACAACTCTGCACATGAAGTCAGTGTGCTGCCGGTTGTGATTACATCATCGACTAAAAGAATGTGTTTGTTTTTTATTTGTAAAGGGTTGTTAATTGAGAAAACATCTTTCATGTTTTCATAACGCGAATAACGATGTTTTTTTGTTTGTGAAGAAGTAGCAACCTTTCGAATTAGCGTTTCGGGAAGCAATTCTTTATTTAGCACATTATTTATTCCTTGAGCAATAGAATAGCTTTGATTAAATCCGCGAACTCTTTGTTTAGAAGGATGCAATGGAACCGGGATAATATAATCGATATTATTTGAGGATTCAGACTTTTCAATTTGCTGACCGCATATCTCACCACACAACAATCCAATTTCTCTTTTGCCTTTATATTTAAATTGATGAAGCAATTTTTGAACTTTTTCTCCCTTGTCGAAATAGTATAATGCAAAAGCAGAGTGAATTTTTGTTTTACCCCAAAATCGTGCAGCCACTGCATTATGATCATCCAGCGAAAAACCGGTTTTTGGCAATTCATTCAAACAACGTGTACAAATGCATTTTTCATTTTTATACAAGGGTTTTTCACAGGCAGCGCAGAATTCTGGAAAAACCAAATGCAGTATATCTTGAAAAAGCTCTGTTTTCATGCCTATAAAATTAAAATTATTTGAAAATCTATGTTTAGAAATATTGTTTCAAGTAAAAATGAAAACCTATATTTACACATTGTATCAGACAAAAGGTCTGATTTTCATTTTTACTGCATATGGAAGACCAAAAACACGACTTTGAAAAAGAACAAGATTCTAAGAAGGCCATAGTTATTGTTGTAATAACCATCTTATTGGCCGTAAACGGACTATTGCTTTGGCAATTCTTCGACAAAAAATCTCATTTAGAAGAAGTGACTCGAACTTTAGAAGCTACAGCAAGTGAAAAAGATGCGCTTTCGGCTGAGCTGCAGAGAATGAAAAATGAGTACGAGAAAATCAACCAGGAAAATGCCAGTCTTCAAAGCAGATTGCAGCTAAAAGACGAAGAAATAAAAAGTAAAATTGCTGAGATACAGCGATTGATTAACTCGGGCGATGCCGCGAAATTAAAACAAGCTCGGGAAGAATTAGCCAATTTAAAAACGATGAATGCTAATTTGATGGCTCAAATGGATTCTTTAAAAGTGGCAAATCAAAATCTTTCTAACGAAAATCAAAACTTGAATGTGAGTCTGACCGAAGAGCGTGGAAGAGTGGCTTCCTTATCAGAACAAAACAATCAGTTGGCTGGAAAAGTAGCCAAAGGATCGGTATTGCGCACAGCAGAGCTTTCGGTAAATGGAGTACGATTTAAGTCAAGCGGAAAAGAATCGGAAACCAATCGAGCTTCATCGGTTCAGAAAATTAAAACATGTTTCAAGATTATAGAAAATCAAGTAGCCGACCGTGGTACAAAAGACTTATATCTTAGAGTGTTAAGTCCTGATGGTGCGGTAATGTCCACTTCTACAGAAACTTTTTTGTATAACGGACAAGCAACTTTATATACCGCTAAAGAGGCGATCAATTACGACAACAAAGACACCGATGTGTGTATTTATTGGGGCAAAGGTTCTAGCTATTCGAAGGGAAAGCACATTATTGAAATTTATTGCGAAGGCAATATGATTGGTTCAAGTGCTGTAGAATTCAAGTAATTAGAAAAAGGCTCTCAGTTGTATTCCTCCGGTGTGTATGGTTTTAACTCCGGGCGACTTTCGACCATCGTAGAGAAAACTTAGCTGAAAAATTTTCGAAATGTTTTTCTGACTGGAAAATGACCAGGTAAAATTATTACCGGTTTTCAATCCTTCCAACATTTCGTATCCCAAGGAAGAATTATCCTCACCATCAAAAATTAAATTATAGTAAGAGATTTTAAGTCCATATGAACCCCCTTTGGCTACACTGTATCTGAACTCTGTACTAACAACATGTTGCTCGCTTTCTTTTTTGTTTTCGATTAAAGTGTTTTTCTTGTTTTGATATTTATATTCATTAGATATTCTGAATCGAACTCCCGACTGTATCAAAATTTTTGGTTGCAGACTAAACGATTCAATATCAAAGTTTCTTTGTGTAAAAAACTCTGAGTTATTTTGTTTTCTACCTGTTTCAGCATACATCTGAAATCCTAAAACTTGAGTAGCATTCCATCGTACCGTACTATTGATGATTTGATTTTGCCTTGTTTCTATTCCATTGCTTTGCAAGTTTTTATTTTGTTGTTTTTGAAATCCAATATCAGCTCCGGCAACAGAGTTGGTTCGATTAAAGAATAAAGTATTTCGAAGTTGAGTGTTTGAAGCCAATAATAAGCTATCGTTAATAGAATTTTGAAATGGGTTTAGACCATCTACTATATTTTCTTCTCGGCTCTTATTATCCAAACGTAAGGAAAATTGATTTGAGAACTTAGCTAAAAATGAATTCTTGTTCTTTAGTGTCGCAGCAGGATTGACATTCAAAACTTGATTGATGCTGTTAAAGCGGATACGTACAAAATCATTGCTTTGAATCACTACTCGAATATAGTTTGCCTGATCGCTGAATGCTGCAATATCGAACTCGTCCAGTTCTTTCACGCCATTTTGGTTATAATCGTTCCACGTATAAATTCCCGAACCGGGAGCCACTTCCACATACTGAAATTCTTGTTTAGGCTCCAATCCTGTTCCCGCCTCATAGAAAGTGTTTGATTGAACTGCTCCATTCCAAAAGGTGCTTTGATATTCAATTCTGCCCAAGATATTCTCTTCAGTTTTTTGTGCAGCAATGGTGTCATCAACAAATTGTAGTTCTCGATAGCGCGCACTTAATTTTAACCGACTGCGTGCATTGGTTTTGATGCTTAACATTCCAAAAGCATTGTTGGACAAAGCATTCTTAATAAATAGATCAGTACGTGGAGTGTAATCAATACGCTGGCCATACTCCATACGATAATTAACATCACTCGAATCTTCTTTGGAGAGATAAGTGGTCCATTGGGTAAATTGATGACTATTTGCTTGCAATTGTTTTTCATTGTCTTGCAATGCATTTCGCTCTGCATCAAATTGAATTCCGAGTTTAATTATCTTTAGGTGATAAGATGCATTATTATACGTGCGAATAAAATCGCTTCCGGCATCAGAGCTTTTTGTGTGCAAATAACTGTTGCGCGAATCGTAGAACAGTTTTCCTTGCTGAAGCTTCCAACCTGCTTCATTCATCCAGCCACTATATTTTGTTTCCCTCAAATAGTTTCTTAGCGAATAATAAACCTGTTGTTTTTTGTTGTTGAGTTGAACGGTGGCAAAGGAGATCCATTCATTAATTGTGTCGGCAGCTTGACGAATATTCCAATCGTAATTAAACTCAGCATTCCGATAAGGTTCTATGGGTTTGAATCTCTTTTCACTGAATTCAACTTGGGCATTGATGTTCATCAACCAATCTTTTCGGAGTTTTTTTGAATGTTTAATTCCCGTAAATCCTGCAAAGCCTGTGTGAAAATTGGTGTTGGATGCGGAGAATAAATTGGGATCGTAATGACTGATCGCTGCTTCTATATAAATGTTGGTTGAAGAACTCAATTGACTCTGTGCTCCGGCTGTGATCATAGTTTGTCGCTTGGGGGTGATCAAAAGCGATACCGGTTCATAGGAACCTTGTGCAATTCCATTGACAGGAGCGATCCATTGATACACACGACCATTAGCAGAACTATTGATTTGATTGTAATTGCCTTTATTCGCACCGAGGAAACTAAAACTGACCCGATAAAACGCACTGTCGGGATGTGTGGAATATTTAAAAATGGTATATACTTGTGCATTGACCATGGTATCTACTTGAGCATAAAGAATTTCATCACTATTGTATCCAACACTATCGGCATTCAAGTATAATGCATTGTTTATGGTGTCCCCAATCTGATTGAGCAATTGTTTTTGATCATCACTCAGCTCCTGTAATAAAGGTTGGTTTTTACTGTCTTGTTCAGAATATACATTCACATAAGCGTTCCATTTTTTTGTGCGAAGTGCTTGCTTGCCATACAGAAGTGTTCTAATGTAATTCTTGTCGCTGTATTGAAACTCAACAACTATTCTTTTTTCACGGGTAACTAAAAAATTAGTAGTGAATGTTATTTGCGCACCGTTATAATCAATGATATAGTCTCTGTCCTGTCCTCTCTCTAATGCCTTGCCATCGTAATACACTTTTTCCGATCCAGCCAAAACGATGATAAAGTTTTCATTATCGGCTCCTCTCAACTTGTATGGTCCTTGATTGCCTTCTATGGGTTCGATGGTAAAGCGGGTAAATTTACCTTTACTGATAGCGAGCGATGCAATGCTTTGCATGTGTACCGATTGAGTATCTGCATTGAAGTAGGATTGATGTTCAAAGTATGCTCCTTGGCCTTTTTTAAAAAAATTCATGAAATATCCGGTAGGGCGATTCAAATCAAAGTCCCCCGCAATGAGTTTGTTGTTTCGATTGCTAAGTTGGATAAAGACCTTATCAAATTCTTGAATTTGTTGAGTGTTTCCTTCTGGTTGTAAGGGGATATTATTGTCGGTAATGGCCGCTAAAATTTCAATGTCATCCGTAATTTTCCCTGACAGCTGTAAATTAAAACTGCTGTTTACCACCACATCTTGATTGTTGCCTATGGTAATTCCGCGCGAAAGACTTCCACTTGAATTTAATCCCGAACTTTTAAATAAAGTAAACTCCGATCGGTTTCCTCCATAGGTAAAAGGATTGTATATCCCTTCATAGGATTTTTCTATTTCTTGTTTGCTACGATTGGAAAAGTTTCGATTCAGAATACCAGGCAAGGTTCGATATTGAATTTGCAAAGTGTCTGACCCGACTATGTTTTGTAAAGTTTTGTGTGCAATCAAATAGCGCAGAGAGGCATCTATATGGTAAAGCGAATCATGAATCAATTCATCATTATACAACAATAGAATTGAGTTTGGAAAAATCTTTCTATGATCAAGTTTAATACTATCCGACTTTAGTAGTATAGCTTTGCTTTCAAATGTGGATTTTTGTGCCAACCCATCAAAAGGAACCCAGCTTAAAGTGAGAATAGAGAGCAAGTAGAATATGCAATGAAAGCGATTCAACATTAAGTTCAAAGCTAAGGGATTAAGAACAAATCCTGACAAATAACAGTCTGAATTATACTTCAATAACTGTTAGCAAATTATTTTATTATTTAGCATTCAATTAAGCGAACACAATACCTCTGAATAATGAAAAATAAAACAAGGATAACGACCTATAATGTGAATGGAATAAGAGCAGCCATGAATAAAGGTTTTACTGAATGGCTTTCAAAAAGTGAATCGGATATCATTTGCTTACAAGAAATCAAAGCCTATCCTGAGCAAGTAAATGTTGCTGCTCTTCAAGAACTCGGATATCATCTCTATTGGCATCCGGCAGAGAAGAAAGGTTATAGTGGTGTTGCGATTTTTTCAAAACAGAAACCCAATAACATTTATATTGGCTGTGGAAATGATTTGTACGATAGAGAAGGAAGAGTCATTCGTGCAGATTTTGAAAAGTACTCTGTTATCAGCGTGTATATGCCTTCGGGAAGCAGCGGAGATGAGCGGCAAGCTTTTAAGATGAAATGGCTCGATTACTTTTACGACTACATTGCAGAACTTCGCCATCAAATCCCCAATCTTGTTATTAGTGGAGATTATAATATTTGTCACCGTGCTATTGACATTCACGATCCGAAAGGGAATGCACAATCGAGTGGTTTTCTACCGGAGGAAAGAGATTGGATGGAAAAATTCATATCAAATGATATGATCGACAGCTTTAGGAATTTTAATCAAAATCCTCATGAATATACGTGGTGGAGTTATAGAGCAAATGCTCGAGCCAACAATAAAGGATGGAGAATCGATTACAGCATTACCAGTAATTCTTTGAAAGAATATTTATACCATGCACAGATTGAACCGGGAGCTATGCATTCCGATCATTGCCCTATGCATCTTGATTTAATTATTTAGTGCACTGAGGCATTTGATAAGTAACGAATCAACATTCGCTTACTAATGGGCAATAGCGTTTCATCAAATGGAAATTGAAACTCGCATTCAATGGCGTATGCAGCAGGGTTTGGTAGTTTTTTATGATACAATAAGAGATCTGATTTGATGGATTCAAATGAAACATTCAGATTTTTCTCATAGGAACAAACATAGTTCACTGCGATGCTTCTATACTTCTCATTCAAATCGGTGTAAATGCTAATACAATATTCGTACACTCTCGTTTCAGGATCGGTACCATTTTGTATCATCACATATCCTTCTTCATTACGAATCGGAACAATACCAATAGGGAAAATATTGGTTTTACTTTCGATAAATTCATAAATCTTTTTTCCTTCCGCTAAATAGTGCTCAAACTGTGGAATGGAATAATTAATAATCGACTCCAGCTCTTGCATTATTTCATCATCTTCGATAATCTCCTGATAAATCAATCGAAACTTTTTAATCTCGTTTGAAGAAATCTGTTTCGGAAACTTATCGTTTAGGTTTTGTTTATTCTCTTGAAAGTGAATCAATGCCCGGTAGTGCTCAATCAATTGGGCTAAACTGGGATAAAGTTTTGTTTCCTGAAAACTTTCACTCACCGATTTCAGATAGGCCAACAGCACATATTTCTTATATTCAAAATCAATGGTTCGCTCCGTTAACCAATTTTTGCTCAGATTGTCCATAACCTTGTTGATTAAATGTTTTTAAATTAATACCAAATACATGCATACAATTAGCATTTTTGCAATAATTCTTACATCATTTGAGTGCAGGGTTCAATCTACACTAAGATGAGATGTACTTTGATTAAAATTCTAATAAAATGAAAAACAATATGAAGACCTTCTCAAAAGTTTTTAACGCCTCATTGTTTCTTTTCTTATGTGTGTTTGTGCTAAGTTCTTGTGTACCTGCCCGTAAGTTTGAAGAAACGAATATGGCATATAAAAAGTGTTTGGAAGAAAACGAAAAGTATAAAGCTGATATGCTTGAATTGGAAACGAAGAACAAAGATGCACAGATCAGCATAAGCGATCAGAAAAAATTGATTGAGCAACTTTCGAACGATACAGCTACTTTGAGCATGAACAATCGAAGAGTGAATACTTTGTACAATGAATTGAACAACTCATACGAACGATTGGTTGCCAATAACGATAAGTTGTTGCAAAGCAATATGAATGAAACAAAGAAACTAATTGTTCAATTGCAACAAACACAGGAGGAACTCATTCGTAAAGAAGACTCTTTGGCTAAAAGTGCTGCTCGATTACGCGATAAGGAAGCCAGTTTAAATCAAAAAGAAAAGCGAGTAAAAGAGCTGGAATCTGTAATCAATGCATTAGACTCCACGGTATCGGCAATGAAGAATTCTGTAAGCAATGCCCTTAAAGGATACGAGAACAGTGGATTGTCAGTAGTGGAAAAGAACGGAAAGGTATATGTGCTAATGGATGAAAAGCTTTTATTCTCATCGGGCAGTATAGATGTGGACACAAAAGGAGCAGCTGCATTGAAAGAACTTTCTAAAGTTTTAGAAGCCAATCCCGACTTTACCATATTGGTAGAAGGGCACACCGACAATGTTCCCATTAAAACAGCTTGTATGAAAGACAATTGGGATTTGAGTGTGTTGCGAAGTACTTCGGTAACTCGAATACTATTATCCTCTGCAAATGTTTCTCCACTTCGAGTGGTTCCATCGGGTCGTTCGGAATATTTGCCGGTCGATGAAGCCAATACCACCGAAGCCAGAAAGAAAAACAGAAGAATAGAAGTAATATTATCACCTAAGCTCGATAATCTGAATAAGTTATTGGAACTAAAGTAAACCCTCTCAATTATGAAAACCGGTTTTAAAAAAGAACCGGCTATAATCACCATGGCTGGTCCGATATGTTTTGTTGGATTGGCCATGTTTTTTTTATTTCATCTGAAAGATTCCATCGCACAATCGGATGCGGTTTCTTATATTCGAATGGCCCAGGAAACAGTAAAAGGAAATTTTTCTGCATTGCTCAATTCGTATTGGAGCCCTTTGTTTTCAATACTTTTAAGTCCCTTATTGTATTTCAATATTGATCCGCTTTTATCTTTAAAGCTAGTTCAGACACTTATTGCACTGGCCTTGTTTTTTCATTCAAATCAATACCTGGACCGGTTCTTTGTGTATGGCTACAATCGTATTTTATTTCAGTTGGCTTTTGCATTGCCCATACTTTCTTTTGCTTTCCGATATTCCACACCCGATTTGTTGTTTTTGTTTTTATCCTTGAAGTTCATTTATTATTTCTCTTTTTCGGCTGTGCATGCGCTACGCTATTCAATTGTATATGCTATTGCTCTAGTTTTATGTAAATCGGTAGCATTGGTTTTTCTGCCCATGTTTTTAATCATACACTATGCGCTATCATCGAGAAAAAATCGCAACAAATCGATACTCAAATTTATAATGTGCGTTTCGTTTTTTGTGGTTTTCTATATAGCCTTGGTTTCTATTGCACAAAAACAACTCACAATTCCCGGAGCAGCAGGCTATAATTTTTCATTGCTTCATCCAGGAAAGTATTCTCTACAAGACGGTACGTTGAAACATCCTTTACACGAAGGACAATTGTTTTTTCCAAATGGTGCTTATCACTTAAGTATATGGGAAACCCCAACAGCTATACCACAGACAAATTGGAGTCCATTTGAATCGAGAGAATATTTTGTTCACTTTCTTGGCATGATTAAACTAAACATCCAAAGCTTTTATTATTTGTATGTCTCTAATAATGTTGGATTCTTCTTTTTATTTTTCTTGTGTTTGTTATTGCTCAACGGTTTTTTTGTTCTTCTCAAACAAAACGCTTTATTGCTAAATCTTCTGTTAAGTTCGGTAGCCTTGCTTGCGGTATATGGTTCTATCTTTTTGTCTTATCGCTATATATGGTTGCTATTTTTTAGCAGCTTATTCATCATGATGGCCTATAGTTCTATTCTCAGAAGAAAGAAAACATTTCGCCTTATAACGCTCTTCATGTTACTCTTTTCAATGCTAATTATGAATAAAAATGCTTTGAAGGAATTGATCTCCGGGCAACAAAAGGAAAGCAGTATTTCAGAAATGATGGAATTAATTGTAAATCCTGTTGCTGTGCTTAAGCAAAGCAATAATGAGGATCAATCTTGGTTGAACTTTTGTAGAATGGGTTCTCAGGAAAATTCAGTTAAAGAAAGTTTCATTTCCATTCCTTCATCGGAAATCAATATTCGAAAGAGTTTACTTTATAGCTTATATACACAACGCACCTACTACGGAGCTTGTAAAGATTATACCGAATCGAATTTAAGAACAGCGGTTTCAAAGTTTCATCCCACAGAAATTCACTCGGAGTTTCCATTAGACGATCGTTTAGCTACAGAACTAAAACTATATGCCAAGCCGATCAATCGCAGCGATTGGTATATATACATAAGAAAATGATGAAAAGGTTTTTTATTAAGGTTGTATTATTTGTCTGTGTTTCATTGCTCTTGAATGATTCATGTTTGGCCCAGCATATCATGGTATATGATGCCAGTTATTCCTATAAAAGAATTCGTTGGGAAGTTGGAGATGATATTGCATTGAAATTGTACGAAAACAAAAAAATCATTCATCAAGGAATTTTATCTTATATCTCCGACAGTATGGTAACCCTCAACGGAAAAACGGATATTCCAATTGAATCCATTTCGCATATTCTTGATTATGAGAAAAACAGTTTGATTCGTTTCATGCAAAAACTTTTCACAATCAGTTCTTATACATTGTTAGTAGTGTCGGGCGGAAATGAATTGATCCAATCATCCGAAAACAATGAGCCCTATATCGTAGCAGCAATAGCTGGTGTAGGTTTGTCGTATGGATTGAAACCCTTTGGTAAAAGAACTTATCGGATAAGGAAAAATCACCCAATAAAAATATTAGATATCGGTATTAACTAAAATCAGTCAATCAAAGCAATAACCTTTAGTTCAATAGCAATAGGAGTAGGTAGGCAATTAATTTCCAGTGTAGTTCGGCAGGGTGGATTATCACTAAAATATTCTGCCCACAATGTGTTGTACGTTTTAAAATCGTCTTTCATGTTGGTTAGAAAAACGGTTACATCAATTATTTTATTCCATGACGAGCCGGCCTCTTCAAGTATGGAACGAACATTTTTAAATACAGAATGACACTGTGCTGCGATATCGTATTGAACAATTTCTCCTTGTTCGTTCAACTCTACTCCGGGTATCTTCTTAGTTCCTCTTTCACGTGGTCCTACTCCCGATAGAAACAGTAAGTTACCCACTCGCTTAGCATGAGGATAAAGGCCAACCGGCTCAGGAGCTTTAGAAGAATGTATGTCTTTCGATTCAGTCATAACGCTTTACTATTTGTTCAATGGGTGCAAGATACGATGTTCCAAACAGAATCAAATGCACCAATAAAGGATAGAGTGTTAATAGTTCAATCACTTCATCGTATTCATAACCAGGCGGATTTATTTCATTATAAACTTGGTAAAACTTTTGATCGAATCCTCCAAAGAGTTTGCTCATTGCAATATCCAATTCACCAATCCCAAAATAAACTGCAGGATCGATCAGGCAAGGCTCTCCTTTTTCATTCACAAGATAATTACCACTCCATAAATCACCGTGTATGAATTGTGGTTTTCGTTCTTCAAACTGTTCTTTTTTCGATTTCCATGCTCGTTCAATATTTCGTATTGTTTTATTGCTGATCAGATTTTTTTCCAAAGCTTTCGAGCAAAGTTTTATCAATCGTTCTTGAAGAAAAAAATCATAAAACGATTTAGACTCAGAATTACTTTGTTGGAGACTGCCCATATAATTGTTGTGATGTAATCCAAAAAAGGGCGAGCTGTTTTGATGCAATTGCGCCAATTGCTGAGCAAATATCTCGAAGAAAATATTTGAAGGAGCAGAAGAAGCGATGTACTCCAGGACTAAAAAACTATTGTTCTCAAAATCAGTATATCCAATTACATCCGGTATAGTAAAAGACGAATACTGTTTTAACAAACCTAAGCCTTCCGCTTCGCGCTCAAACATTCCGGGAAATTTTGTAGAACTGTTTTGCTTTATTACAAAGAATTGATTCCTATACTTTACCTTATACACTTGATTAATAGAGCCACCACCCAATTGTTGAATTGACTGCAATTCATCATCATTACCGCATAGCGAATTGAGTACCTTGCGTATGGCATTTTTCATTGAATAAATATCGTATTATTCATTTAAATGCATTAGAACCAAATGCCATCCGAAATGCTTTTAGTAATTTTAACCGGATAAGATGAACCCAATATTTTTAGATTATAATAGTACCACACCCGTGGATGAAGAAGTGTTGGAAAGCATGTTGCCATTTTTTAGATCCCATTTTGGAAATGCTGCCAGTCATTCACATCATTTTGGTTGGGCTGCTGCCGAAGCTGTAGAAAGAGCAAGAGCTCAGGTAGCTCAAAGCATAGGAGCAGAACAATCGGAAATTATTTTTACTTCCGGTGCAACAGAAGCCATCAATTTAGCAATCAAAGGTGTTTGTGAATCTTATGCTAGCAAAGGTTCGCATATAATACTTTACAGCACTGAGCACAAAGCGGTATTGGATGTTGGAGAATATCTGAAAAATAAAAGCATAGAGGTTTCAGTTTTGCCTGTCTTATCTGATGGCACAATTGATTTGGATCAACTCAAAAAAACAATCCGACCCGATACCATTTTAGTATGCGTGATGATGGCCAATAATGAAACCGGTGTGCTAATGCCTGTGAAAGAAGTAGCTGATATTGTACATCAATCGGGGGCATTACTTTTTAGCGATGCAACTCAGGCTATGGGAAAGATTAAAGTGAATATAAATGAGTGTGGGGCCGATTTGCTTTGTCTTTCGTCTCATAAAATTTACGGACCTAAAGGTGCTGGAGCATTGTATAAAAGTCGAAAGAATCCGAGAGTACATCTTACCGCTCAGATACATGGCGGTGGGCACGAAAATAATTTACGCAGCGGTACGCTGAACGTTCCGGCCATTGTTGGTTTTGGCAAAGCATGTGAGTTGGCCGATAAGAACGTATGGGAATATGCGCGTCATACTTCTTTCTTGCGAACCTTATTAGAGCAGGAATTGAGCAGCAAACATCAAATTCATATTAATGGAACCATGCGAGCCCGCTTGCCCAACACCAGCAATATTTGTTTCCCAAATAAGCCGGCAGAGAATGTGATCAAAGCATTGCATCCAATTGCGGTATCAAGTGGATCGGCTTGCAGTAGCGCCCTGCCGGAACCTTCACATGTATTAACAGCCATGGGATTGACGAAAGAAGATGCCCTTAATTCTGTTCGATTTAGTTTAGGAAAAAATACAAGCGAAGAAGAAATTAGAATTGTAACGAATAGGATTAACGAATTTTTAACCATAGAAATATCTTGATGATCATATGACAAAAGAAAATCACCGACTTTTTTTATTGGATGCATTTGCATTGATTTACCGTGCTTATTTTGCTTTCAGCCGCAGACCATTGGTAAACTCAAAAGGTCAGAATGTTTCGGCTGTTTCAGGTTTTGTCAGCACCTTATACGATCTTTTGCAGAAAGAAAATCCTACGCATCTGGCGGTCGTGTTCGATTCGCCCGAAGGAAGCAGCCGCGAAGTGGAATTTGAATTTTACAAAGCCAATCGCGAAGCTATGCCTGAAGATATTCAATGGAGCATTCCGATTATAAAAGATATTGTACGCGCATTTAAGATTCCAATAATTGAAGAAGCAGGTTACGAAGCCGATGACTTAATTGGCACACTGGCGCTCAAGGCCGGAGCTATGGGTTATAATGTTTATATGGTAACACCCGATAAAGATTATGGTCAATTGGTGCGCGACAATGTTTTTATGTATAAACCTCGATATCAACAAACAGGGTTCGATGTGTTGGGCGTGAAAGAAATTTGTGAGAAGTGGGAAATACAAAACGTGCATCAAGTCATTGACATACTAAGTTTGATGGGCGATAGTGTGGATAATATTCCGGGCATTCCGGGTGTGGGAGAGAAGACCGCTAAAAAGCTTATTCAAGAGTTTGGATCATTAGAAGAAATTATTGCCAATGCAGATAAGATAAAAGGGAAATTGTCGGATAAAGTGAAAGAGGGAGCTGAAATGGGAATGATTTCAAAAAAACTGGCTACCATCATTACCGATGCACCCATCGAAGTGGATGAGAATTTGATTGTAGAAGACCCCGATAAAGCTCGATTAGCAGAACTGTTTGCCGAGTTGGAGTTTCGGTCGTTGGGTAAAAGGATATTAGGAGACGATTATAATATACTCGATGCAAAAAGTGGCAATGGCACTTTGAGTTTGTTTGATACCGAAGAGTTCACAGATAAAGCAAAGGAAACGGACTCTAAGTCCATAAATACCACTTCTCATAATTACAAGTTAGTGAGTACCGAAGCGGACATTGATCAATTGATAAAGGATTTAAAAAATCAAAAGATAATCTGCTTTGATACAGAGACCACATCCATAGATGCAAACAATTGTGAATTGGTAGGTATGTCTTTCAGTTATCAATCAGGTGTAGCCTATTATATACCCGTTGATGCCGATCAAATAAAAGCAGAGGCCTTAGTTCAAAAATTCAAACACGTATTTGAAAATGAAAGCATTCAAAAAATAGGACAAAATATTAAGTACGATATCTTGGTTTTAAAATGGTACGGTGTTGAAGTGAAAGGTGTTTTGTGGGATACCATGGTTGCACATTATTTATTAAAGCCTGAGCAAAAACACAGCATGGATGCACTGGCGGAAAATTATTTGCAATACAAACCGGTAAGCATAGAAGAGCTCATTGGAAAGAAAGGGAAAAATCAAGGGACAATGCGGGATGTAGCCTTAGATAAAATAAAAGACTATGCTGCCGAAGATGCCGATATTACATATCAATTGAAAGAAGTGTTTGAACCCATGCTCAAAGAGGAGAATATGGAAAAACTTTTTTTTGAAATAGAATCTCCCTTAATACATGTATTAGGTAATATTGAGTTTGAAGGTATTAATCTCGATATAGATTTTTTGCAAAACTATTCAGCGCAATTACAAGCTGAAATTGCAGAAGCACAAAGCGAAGTATTTTCAATTACCGGAGTCGATTTTAATTTAGATAGCCCGAAACAATTGGGTGACGTGTTGTTTAATCACATGAAAATTCCCTATACCGGTAAGAAGACAAAAACAGGACAGTACAGTACCAGCGAAGACGTTCTACAGCAATTAGTCAGCGAACACAAAGTAGCGGAAACTATTATGAACTATCGCGAGCTGACAAAATTAAAATCTACTTATGTTGATGCATTGCCACAAATGGTAAATCCAAAAACCGGAAGAGTTCATTCCAGTTTCAATCAAACCATTGCGGCAACCGGAAGATTGAGCTCCAACAATCCTAACTTGCAAAACATA
>Ga0116144_10002231_pt1 | contig 21310 bp, 18 predicted proteins | sample AD_UKC035_MetaG_FD_89746 | JGI IMG/M metagenome (GOLD analysis project Ga0116144, IMG submission 89746) | Active sludge microbial communities of municipal wastewater-treating anaerobic digesters from USA - AD_UKC035_MetaG | ecosystem: Engineered > Bioreactor > Anaerobic > Digestate | place: USA...
CCGACACCGCTCTCGTTGGCGAAGATGGCAAGACCGAAGCTGATGCCAAAACTGTAACAGCTCAGCAGTCAATGGGTGTTCAGGTGCATGACGTAACTTCACCCGACCTCTGGGTTGCTTTCCAGGAAGGCGCCGGTAATGTTGACATGGCTGCCACCGAGCAGGAACTCAAAGGCAAAATGATGGAAAAAATCATTTCAAACCTTGGTCGCCCGTTTTCGACCAATGCCGAAGATTACGAAGAAGCCAGCTACATGTTTGTCGACGAAGGTGCCGATGGTGAACGCGACAAGGAACCCTTCGAAAAGATTGCCAGACTTTCTGTTGCCGGCGCTCTGTTCAACGAACGTGGCGCTCCCAAATTTGAAACCAAGGCAATTGAATCAAAAACCCTCGATGAAGAAAGCATGACTCGCCAGGTGCATATTTCCGGTGGTGAGAAGAGCGCTCTCAAAGGCGTGTTTGTCAGACGCAATGTGCCGTTCATTTTCGCTGCCATGGCAGTAGATAATGGTGATCTGCGCGCCAAAGCCGGAGAAGTTGCCTGCCGCATCGAAAAAGCCGACGGCACTGAAGTCGAAAAAGATGGCAACAGTTACCTTTTTCGTGTTCCCAACTTCCCCCGCGACAGCTATGAAGACCAGCCCGAATATTTCTTCGTTGCCAAGGGCAGCGATAAAGCCGGGAACCTGACCACCATCAGAACTCCCCTCTATGTCGTAAATACTCAGGCTGCCTTTGAAGGCGGAAGAAACCAGTAAGCTGAAGACAGTCATGAAAAGAATACTTACCGGTTTATTCACTGCAGTTGTCGTATTCTCTTCGATGGTATCTGCCCAGGAGCCCCAGACCGGGGCTCCTGCCGACCTCGAAAAGACTCCATGGCTCAAGGGCGTTCAGATCAGCCCTTACCCGGTCGATATCAGCCCGGTAATTCCGCTGAAGATATATGCCGAGAATGGCGAAGCCATACCTGCGACCCTTACAGAAGACGTTCCTCTGACAGTGGTTGCTGATACCACCATTTTCGAAGAAGCTCCACCAGCTGAATACAAGGGGCAACAGATTCCCAACCCCCGCTGGGAAGAAAACCCCGCCATCTCCTGGTTCTTCATCGACTGGGAAAAGAACAAAAACTATATGGCCTCGATCAGTGAGCCTCTCGCGGCCAATCAGATGGTTATAATTCCTACGACACCCACTGGTAAGGGAGCCATTACCTGCCACATCGCCCGCCGCATGCGCTACGATCTGCCCGAACCCGGGCGCAGCAAAGGCACCTTTGCAAATTCAAGTGGTGCCAAAGACGTGAGAGTTCTCGATATTACGCCGCCTCTCTGTGGCCTCGAAATTTCGGTTGAAAACGGTGGTTCTGGTGCCTGCTGGCCGGTAGAAAATCCGCCCGACAAATATCCGCTTCCCAAACAGGCCGATATTTACCTCAGCGGCGCTCTCTTCAATGCCCAGGATCAGGATATCCTGCTGCAGGGACTTGAACTCGGCAACAACATGGTTGTTGTGGCCGACCAGGGTGCGTTGCACGTTTCCGCCAATGATAAACTTTCAGTGAAGGTTATTGGCGGCGATAATTACAAGCTTGATAACAGCAAACTCAAATTCGGGCTCTGCAACGGCGCTGGTGGTGAACCCGCTCCGGTGGGGCCGGTTAACGCCGATATGATCGATCTGAGTAAGCTGAAGCTTCCCGAAGCAGTGCATCTCTATCTTGATGCAACTGATGTTGCGGGTAACCGTCAGGTGATGTTTATTCCTGTCATTGTTAAATAACCTGCATCAGCACGTCAGAAGCCGGGGGAAACAGCTCTCCCGGCTTTTTATTTGCTGAGTTTTTGTCGGTAATGTGCTATTCTGTATTATAGAGAGAACGCAATGTACAGAAATCGCAACAGACAGGGTATTACGTTTGTCGAGGTCATTCTGGCCTTTCTAATTCTTGGCGTCATTTTTCTGCCGATTTTTTTCTTTCTGACCGGCGCCGTCAAGGATACAGAAAAGTTTTACACTGAAACTACCGCAATTTCGCGGGCCAAGTTCATCATGGACTCGATGATGTTTCAGATTCCCTGGTGGGCGATCAAAGATGGCAACCCCTGTGGTTTTACCTCTTATAACAGCGTTTCAAAAAAGACGGTGACTGGTGTGAGTTCTTTGATCAAGAGGGCAGTGCCGAAAATGTTCGGTGATGGCTGCACCACCGGCAATCCTGAAGAATTCAAGGGCGATGGTTTGTTTGTCTGCCGCAAGGGGTTCCAGTATCGTGCCAGAGCCAAAGTTGTCGATCTCGATTATGATTCGACGTCGGCCAACCCAGTGGTGTTCAGTATTCCCATCCCAGGCTCTGCCAACCGGCACGAATTTCAGATAAATCAGCTCGTCAGCAAACGCGACGATAAATTCAACCTGATCAAAAAAATTATTGTTCAGGTTAAATGGTCGAACAGCAAAAATAAAGATCCCGATTCTGATCCGCAGGCCAGAAGCATTTTTCTGGTCGGCTTCAAATCTGACCTGGAAGGCTGAGAAAATGAAAGACAGGCGTGGCGTAGCTATAGTTGTTGTGCTGTTTTTCGCTTTTTCCATAGCGATCATTCTGTTTTTTATGGCCAGTTCGAACACCAACCTGGCTTATCAGAACAAGCAGACACTCTACCAGATGCAGGCATACTACCTTGCTCACTCTGGTATGCAGCATGCCAAACTGCAACTGCGGCTGTTGCCAAAAGAAACCTATGAATTTTTTGCCAAAAATGGCACCGGCAACCCTTATGCCGACATCGATTCGTCGAACTACCCGCCGACCGCGATGGGCGTTTTTGGTAAGAACAATGCCGGTTACGACCTTTTCAAGCCAAACAAGGCCCCAGACGAAAAGTTTCCCTATGGTGGCCGCTATTTTATCGAAAAGCTTGAACTGCTTGGCTCTCACGACCGTATGAAAATGGTTCAGGATGGCTACCGCGTTGCTGTCAAAGCAAGTATCGATGGCGGCCGTGGTAAGACTTTCGAAGAAGAAATCAGCGAAGAATTGATCGTGTCACGCTTTACCGGAGGTATCAAATGAAAGCTCTCCGGCATGGCGTTACACTTGTAGAAGTAATGATCGCAGTGATTCTGCTCAGTCTGCTTTTCGGGTCGGCAAACAGTGTAATGACCTATTCGCGGCGCGAAACCGAAAAGGGTTTCTGGATTCAACAGGCAATCACGCAGTTACGCAATACTACCCGGGCCATTTCGATGAAGATGAAACAGACCTCATACCCCTCGACTCTTATCAGGACGGCTACCGGTGACGAAAAGGTCATTTCGTTCAAAGAGAAGCGCGAGTATGATACCGGCGGCCGTCTGCGTAAACTCGAAATCAACCCCAGCGATGCCTACGAGATGCGTTCGGTGATAAGCGGTTCGGGAGTAATGATACCCTCTTTCAACGACCAGACGATCATGTATTTCCCCATTTGTGAGCCCGAGCGTGATTACAACACCGGCTACACGCCCGGCAAAATAACCTGGGTGCATCTGGTGCTGAAGCCGGCGAACGACTACCGCCACAGTGGTCTGGGCAGCCTGCATATGATCGAGCACGAAGAGGAATATGATACGCGCAGCAGCCCAGTCAATCGGGCTTTTGGCCTGAACCGCACCTTTGACAAAAGCATTCCGATCGTCAGAAGCAAAGAGCTGGTCACCGACGTGCGTGAGGTTGCTGTCGACTTTTATGATATCGATGAGATGAAGGGCGTTTATGTCACCAAATCCGGTGAGAAATCTGACGATATAATGCTTAAGCGCACGTTGATCTCACTGAATATTGCCTGTTGCCACCCAAAAGATAAAAAGATCTGGATGAGCGACCAGTGCTCGGTTATCAACAACGTTGAACTGGTTGAACTGCCTGCTCCAGCCGCCATGGAACTGGTGAAGGTTCTTTCTACCGGCCCGGGTGGTTCGGCGCAGGTCAAGGTAAGTGGAGCAATGCAGACGGTAAGCGTCGGGAACATGCTCAATTCATATAAAATAAAAGACATTCTTGCTGATGCGCTGCTTCTTGTCGACCCGGCGACTGGTATTGAATCCTATCTGACCAAGCTCGACGACTGAGTTCGCGGCGGCTTAATTTTTTTTTTATTTTTTGCTAACTAAAACCCCCCCGGTCGAACGATAGCTATCTGGAAATCTTTTTTCCAGGGAAAGAACATGAAAGAAAAACGCTATTCGATCAGCCATGTACAGCAGATGATCAACATCAGTCCCGCCGAACTGCAGAAAATGCTGAAAAAGAATGCCCGGGTGCTGCATCTTTTTAAAGAAGAAAAAGAGAACGGCAAAAAAGAAGTCTTTCTCGATGAAGAGTCACTTCAGAAGCTGATTTTTATCAAGCAACTCGAAAGCGGCGCCAGACTCAACGAAAGCGAAGTCTGCGAAGTTATCAGGGTTCCTGAGGTAGAAAGCCTCAAAACCTGTGCCTCTACAGAAAAGCAGACCTGTGATCGCCTGATGCGCACTCTCGAGTCGGTTTCTGGAGAAGCTGAAGAGTTGAAGCGCAAACTGCATGGCCTGATGATCAAGCACGACCACCTGATCAAGCAGTTGAATGTTTCTCAGGCCAGAAACATCACTCTCGAAAAAGAAATCGGCATTCTGCGCAATCGCGAGGCCGCTTTAATGGGCCAGTTGAGGCAGAACGCCGAAAACTTTCACGAAGAAGAACTTGAAATAAGACTGGTGAACTGATTTGTCAGGCTTTGGCCGGTTCTTTGCCGGCCAGTTTGTCTTTGATCTTGCGGGTCAGCAGGGTGACCGTTTCGAGATGCGATGACGGGTCAAGTCTGGCGGCCGCTTCAGCATGCTTCTGGGCATCGTCGTATTCGCCGGTTTCAAACAGCGCGTTGGCCAGATTGAAGTGGGCCAGCGCGTAGTTTTTATCGGTTTTTACCGCTTTGCGGTACCAGATGGCGGCTTTGCCGAAACTGCGCAGGGTGGCGTAGGCAACACCAATATTGTTCATCACTTCAACGTTCTCGGGCTTGAATTTGAGTGCCTGGCGCCAGAGCTTGATGGCAGCATACAGGCGCCCTTCATCACGGGCGATCTGACCAAGGTTGAAGTAAATCTCTGAGTCTTCTGGAGTAAGCTTCAGAGCTTTTTTCCAGTAGACGCGGGCATAATAGAGGTTGCCCTGCAGGTAATGTGCCAGAGCGTAATTGTAAACAAGGTCAACGTTTTCAGGGAACTTTTTCAGCGCATCATGCCAGATTTTCTTCGCTTTGCCGAGAAAGCCGGTATAAGCATAGGTATTGCCATAAAGGCGCAGAGCCAGAGCGTCATTGGGATTGGCCGCAAGGTAATCTTTCAGCAGGGGCCGGGCTTCATCATAATTGCCGTTGCTCATAATCTGCTGAATTCTGGCTAAATCGATAACTTCTCCCATAGTATTTCCTTTCCGGTCGTATTTGCTTCAGTATATCAGAAAGTCGCACCAAAGATAAACCCACTCAATGCACTGAATAATACCACAAGGCCCAGAAATCCGGCTGCTTTTTTCGTGCCGACGATCGGAGCCAATGCCAGAACGCTTGGCAGACTGACTGCGGGCCCGGAGAGCAGCAGGGTCAGTGCCGGCCCCTGGTGCATGCCGAAGTCTTTCAGAGTCGAAACGATGGTGACTCCGACAATGGTGCCAAAATACATCAGGGCCCCAAGAACCGAAGCCAGAACATTGCCCTCGATATTGTTGCTGTCGAAAAACTTCATGTAATCGGTCAGGGGAAAAAGCGCTGTCAAAACACCGGCGAGAAAGATGCCGCCAAAAACTTTCGGGAAAATCAGCACGAACAGGCTGTATGATTTTTTCAGCCAGAGAACTATTTCGCTGCGGTAAAACCACCTGACACAGATTATTGCCAGAAGAGCAATCTGCAGAGCCATCGTCAGGACTCTTGGCAGCAGCAGGCCATCATAATTGACCATGGCGCTGAATTTTAGGATCAGCGGGTCGGTAACACCTGTGGCAGTTACCATTATCAGGACCAGAACCGCAAAAAACGTGAGTAGCTGCAGATCGCTGCGGTCTGAATCTTCTTCGACAATTATCACATCAGAGGGCTCCTCTGTTTTCGCGGTTTCGCCAAAAATAAGCCGCATACCAAGGCCGATACCCATGGCACTGAGCATAACCAGAAGTCCCCGGCCAACCAGAAATTTGGTTCCGAGGAGTGTGTAGGTATAAGACAGAGCGATCAGGTTAACCGCCGGTGAAGCCATCAAAAAAGTGAATGCCGGCCCAATACCTGCTCCCTGTTGCAAAATTCCGGTAAAAATTGGTATGACACCGCATGAACAGACGGTAAGAACGCCACCAGAGAAGGCCGCGACCGGGTAAGCGATGAACGGGTTGGCGTTTGCTCCCATCAGCCTGGTAATGCGCTGCTTGTCGAGAAATATCGCTATGGCTCCGGCAATGAAAAAGGCCGGCACCATGCCTGAAATCAGGTGGGTCCCGAGAAATTTACCCGCTTCGGCCAGCCCTGGCCAGACCCATGTATCACGCAAAGGTTCAAATAAGCCTATAAATGCATTGACCAGATTCTGCAGCATAAGTTTTTATGGCTTCAGGAGCCCAGTTCCTTTCTGATCCAGCCTTCAACTTTTTCTCTGATAACCGGTTTACCCATCGCGTAGATTTTTCTGCCGATGGCGACTACCGGCGTGGAAATGACGCCAAACTCTTTGACTTCGGGCGTGCCGTTAGTCAGCACCCTGAATTCAACCTGACCCGGAAATTTCTGCGAAATCTCGTTTACCAGTTGTTCGGTTTCGCTGCACGAAGCGCATTTGGTCGGGCTCTTTATGACTGTGACGATAAGCATGTCAATTCTCCTGTTTCTGCTGATTCAGGGCTGGGAACCATTCGCGCATCAAAATATGTGAGCGAAGTGCTTCGAATGAGTTTTTAAGTTCCTGGATGATTATGTCGAGTTGTGCCGGGGAAGTTCTGCTTTCCAGCCCTTTTGTGATGTCATCGATCAGTTTTTCGGCTGCACTTATCTCGGTGGTGAACGAGCCGTTCAGAAGCGGAACGAATTCTTTCAGATTGGCATTGAGTTCAACAGTGAGTGAAGCGGCTCCGGCAAAATCAGATTTTAGAACCAGGCGTTCAAGGTTGGTGAGATTTCCTGAGGTTTTGATGAAAATCTGTTTTTCATCGCTGACGCCGAATGCTTCAAAAAATGTGCCGATGCGCCCACTGAGTTCAAGAGTCTTGTTGTGAGCGTCAGAAAATTTATTTTCGGCTACCAGACGCCTGATATCACCGATAAATTTTGCAGTGTTACTTGTTTTTTCGGCCCATTGCCTGTCATTTCGAGCTTCTTCAGGCGGGCTGGTCATATAGCGTTTTGAAAACTCGAGCCATGAATCCATTACCTGCTTCATTTCGCTGTCGTAACTGGCTTTTTTCTGTTCTTTGAGGGCCGAACCAAGAACGGTAAGCGTATTGGTGAAGCTGCGGATGGTTTTTGAAAACTCACTCGCCGGATTCTGGGCGGTGAGAAGCATTACCAGAGTGTCATCACAGGCAATTGCGGGCATAAATGCCGCTCCGGCAGCCAAAAAAGCTGCGGCGGCAATCAAGGTTCTGGCAGTGCTTTTCATATCAGCCTTTCAGATAGAAACAGCGCACCTTTTCGCCTGCTTCGAGTTTTTCACTGCCGGCCGGGTGCAGAAAAATGACATCAGCGCCTGATAAACTTGTCAGCATATGGGATTCCTGAGTTGGCAAGGGTTTTACAAGGGTTCTGCCAGACTGATAAATCAGGCTGCCCCTTTTGAAAAAATCACGTTTCTCTTTGTTTAAACTGGTTTCGGCAAGCTCAAGATCGAGAGTCAGGCGTTCGGGCGGTGCACCGAGAACTTTTCTGATGAAAGGTCTGACGAAAAGCTCGAAGGTAACCGACGTTGAAACCTGGTTGCCTGGCAGAGCAAAGATCGCTTTTTCGTTGTAAAAGCCAAAAAACATCGGCTTGCCCGGCTTGATCTCGACACCATAAAACACAGGTTTGATCGCCAGCTCACTCAGTAATACCTTGAATGGATCATGTCTTCCCATTGATATGCCACCGCTGGTTACAACGATGTCAGCGGCCTCAACAGCCCTGAGAAATAGATCGCGGGCACTCGTGCCCCGATCTCGGGCGATGCCGAAGTCGAGCACTCTGGCGCCGGCCTCTTCGGCCTGCATAATCAGCATGGTTGAATTGGAATTGCGCACCTGCCAGGGATGTGGCAGTTCAAATGGCATCAAAACCTCGTCACCAGAAATTAGAATCGCGACGGTCGGCTTTTTTATGACTGCAATACTGGTCAGGCCGGCTGAGGCAATGCGCCCGGCAACATGAGGTGTAATCAATAGTGGTGATTGCAGCATCAGATCACCACGGCTCAGCTCTGATGCCTCACGCCTTACATAATTACCCGGGGTGTATTCGGAGCGAAAACTGACACTCTTGCGATCTGAGGAGGTTTGTGTATCTTCGACCCGCACCACGGTATCAGCACCAGGGGGAAGGGTTGCACCGGTGGCGATATATGCACAACGACCCTCGGGCAGCTCGCTGATGGTATGGCCGGCGTCGATTCCCGGTACAAGTGGTAGATTTACCGGGTTGTCGGAACTGGCGCCAGTCAGACTGGATGCCTTGAGACAAAAGCCGTCCATGGCAGAACAATCAGCAGCCGGCAGGTTAAGATCAGAAACCACGTTCTGAGCCAGAACCCTTCCGCGTGATTCGCTGAGGCTGATGAACTCAGACCCGGTTCTGATTCTTTCTGAATTTTGCAGAACCAGATTCAGAGCGGTTTCATATTTGACCGGCTGCATTGTAATTGTATTCATAACTGAATTTTAGCATACCTGTGTCTGCAATTCAATGCCAGGTATGACAGAGTATTATTAAGTATTCACTCAGGCTCGGAAAAATCGAGTTCTACGATAACCGGTTCGGTTCTTGTATTGATAAGTTTATCGGGGCGATTGTTAAGGCCAGGCAGTGAACGGCTGCGAAAAGTCACAGAATCACCACTGAGGGTGAGCGGAATTCCGCGTTCGCCAGTTTTCAGAGTCACTTTGCCTCCTGGTTTCAATGCCTGATAAAGCTTGTCGAGTGTTATATCAAAAGTCTGTACCGGAGAGAAAGGGCCAAATATGCCGTCTTCAGGGTTAAGAGCTCCGGGAGCCGGGCTTATTGATGCGGGGGTGTGGATAAGCTTGTCCAGTCTGCCGATTGCCCGTTTGAGGCTCGATCGCCAGTTGGTGGCCCTTTCCGGGTGAGCTTCGGCATAATCATTCAGCTCGGCGAGGACTGCCAGAATCCCTTCCATTTTTTCAAGCTCGGCCGGCTGATCGGCGATGCTGAGAAAGACAAAGCGCAGAGCCCGGCATTCGGCTTCGCCGATCAGAAAATCGACATTTGCCGGCTGATTGCGAAATGATGCAATCAGGCTGGTAAAGAAACGTGGCGGGTAAAGCCAGATTTTGAGGCTTGAAAAGCGGTAACGCCCGAGGGCGAGTTCATCGCCGACGAGAAAAAACCTTTTAAATGATCGGCCAGATATTTCTGATTCCGTGAAGAAACGCCCCGGATCAGCCGGTTGTGCTGGAAGACATTCGGCAGTGGGAATCAGTTGCACCATGCCATCTTCTGTAAGTGATAAAACATTGTTTGATTGATTTGTCGCCATAAAACCCGGGCTGGTAAAAAACATCGAGGCAAGCTCGAAAGGTTCGGTATTTTGTAGATAAGCTGCCGCGTCTTTCATAAATGAAAGCACCGGTGACGGGGTGTGGCCGTGCAGTAACGCCGATTTTTCCTGAACTTTAAGGGTGTTGCCTTTCATTTCCCATATTTTGGCAAAAATGGGCTGCGACTGTTCAGGTGGATGTGGGAATGGCACAGATATTCTGCCGGATTCAAGCTGCAGATCGCTGCTGTATATAAGGTGCCCGTTCTGCCAGATTTCTACATGTCGATAATCTGAACCGGTGCAGTCATAGGTGATAAAAGCCTGATCGATTTCGACTTTGAATTCTTCGAGAAGCCTGCTGGAGGTTTCTGAGCTGGTATTCCCGTATTTAAGAATATGAACCGGCGGGCTTGCAATGGTCAGGCTGTTGAGAAATGCCGAGGAGATGGAAGATAACAGGTCAGGCTCATTTCTGATAAGTTTTTGCGCTAAGACAGCTTTGTCTGGTTGTGGCAAAACCGGCATCGGCAAGGATTGGACTGAATTGCCAGATGAGAAATCGAAGTGGTGCAGCCCGTAAGCGCTGCTGCTGTGAAGATGGGTTGTGAAAAATGCAGTTCCGTAAAGATCGGTAAGCACAACACGGTTAATAGTGTCGTGCCCGGCGGGCGTTTTCATTTTGACTCTGACCGGGGCCTTGAAAATCCCTTTTCCGGACTTGCGGTTGAGCAGCGCAATTCTAAAGCTGACCCAGTTTCCGGGGTGAACAGGTGCCGCCGGTGGCAGAATAATAAGTCCTGGACTGTTTCCGCAGACAATGCTGCTTTTTAGAAGTTCCTTATCCGGGTAGCCGCTTGGAAAAACCGAAATTGTCGCAGTTCCATACATGTCTTCAGGAACCTTTATCAAACTTCGGTATGAGCCATCTCTGTGCTGCGCGAACGTTATAATTTCAGGCGACAGCATTGCAGTGCCGGAGGCGCTCCGGCTGACCGAAGCAGAAAGCCTGAGGGCCGTTTCCCTTGTCAGACGCCCTTGTTGGCTGCTGAAGGCATGCAGAAGCATTTCCTGGGTGTGTCCAGGTTGCAGCGGACCGTCTGTCGAAAGGGCTAGAAGCAGATTGTCAGGCAATACTGGCGGGGCCGGGCGTTGCAGAAAAACAGCCACTCCAGAAATTATTGCTGCCAGCAGAATCAAAGGTAAAAGTTTGCGCATGGCCGGCAAATTAGCATTATAAGCCAGCAATTGTCAAACACAGACACAAGGTTTGACGTGAAGGAGTTTGCCTGAATGCCTTCAATATCAGGGCAAATAATGTTATAACTGACGGCGTGGAAAACGAATGTATTACGGTAACAATCGATCGAATAACCTTCTGCAATGAGCAGACCGGTTATTACGTGCTCAAGGCCTCGGGGCGGCAATATCCGCACGGGGTTACCGTGGTCGGCAATTTTGGTATCATTCAGCCTGGCGAAGAGGTCAGAGTCTACGGAACCTGGGCCTGCCACCCGAATTTCGGCATGCAGTTTCAGGCGATGAAATTCACGGTGCTGAAGCCCGCAACCCTCAAAGGGATTGAAAAATATCTCGGTTCAGGCATGATCAAGGGAATTGGCCCCGTTACAGCGCGGCGGCTTGTCGAAACCTTCGGCCTCGATACTCTTGAGGTGATCGAAAATAACCCGGAAAAACTTGCTGAATGCCCCGGTATCGGGCCCGGAAAAGCCGAAAAGATTGCCAGTGGCTGGTTTTTGCAGCGCTCGATTCAGGATATAATGATTTTTCTTCAGGGGCATGGCATTTCGCCGGCCTATGCCACGCGAATTTACCGCAAATACGACCGTGAGGCGGTGCGCCGTGTCTCTGAAAATCCTTATATTCTGGCTCATGAAGTGCCTGGTATGGGATTTAAAAAAGCTGACAGCATCGCGGCAGAGTTTGGTATCACCGGCAATGACCCGCGTCGTGTCAAAGCGGCAATTCTCTACCTGATGAGCACGATAACCAAAGATGGCCATCTTTTTCTTAAAGAAGAAGAGCTGCACAAAATGGCCGAGGAAATGCTCGGGCCTGGGCAAAAAGATGATCTTGATGCTGCAGTGAGGGCTCTTGTGTCTGAAAAGAAACTGATAATGCGGGAATTCAGAATGCAGCCGCTTTTTTATCTGCCTGCAAGTTACCGGGCCGAAGAAGGCAGCGCCCGCATCGTAAAAAAGCTGGTTGAGCGGCAGCGTGAGCTTCCGAGAGAAAAGCTTATGGCGGCCCTCGATCGGGCGGTAGCCACACATGGGCTTAAACTCAGCGATATTCAGCAGCTTGCGGTCGAAACTTCGCTTAAAAAAGGTTTTGTTATCATAACCGGCGGCCCGGGCACCGGCAAAACCACTACTCTCAAAGCCGTAGTCAGCGCCCATCGCGCCCTCGGCAATCGCGTTCTGCTCGCCAGCCCGACCGGGCGGGCTGCCAAACGCCTGGCCGAAGTGTCTGGGTTTGCCGCTCTGACCATACATCGTCTGCTTGAATATTCACCCCAGGAAAAGGGCTTCAGACGAAACCGGCAGTTGCCGCTTGACTGCGATACTCTAGTTGTCGATGAGGCGTCGATGATAGATATGAACCTGTTTTTCAGCCTGGTGCAGGCAGTTCCTGATCACGCCACTCTCGTTCTCGTTGGAGACGCTGATCAGCTGCCATCGGTTGGCCCTGGTCTTGTTTTGAACGAGCTCATCAGCTCTGGCATGGTGCCGGTTGTTATTCTCAATGCCATTTTCAGGCAGGCTGAAACTTCTCAGATTGTCAAAAACGCCCATCTGATAAATAACGGGCAGATGCCACAGCTGCTTGTCCCCGACGGGCAGAGCCAGTCTGACTGTTATTTCGTGGCGGCTGAAGACCCTGACAAGGTTATCGCCATGCTGAAAAATGTCGTGCAGAAAAGTCTGCCGGCGAAGTTCAATTATGACCCGGTGAATGATATTCAGGTTCTGACACCGATGAATCGCGGCAAACTTGGGGCTACCAGCCTTAACGCCATTCTGCAGGAAGTCCTCAACCCGCCGGCACCTGAGCGCAGTGAAATTGAACATCTCAACCGGCTGTTCAGAGCCGGTGACAAGGTTATTCAGCTGCGCAACAACTATGATCTTGAGGTTTTCAACGGCGATATCGGCACGATTACAGATATCAGTTCCGAAGATCAGGAAGCGGTCATCGATTTTCCTCAGGGAAAAATCACGTTTCAGTCGGCGGATTTTATCGATCTGGCGCATGCCTATGCTGTAACTGTTCATAAATCTCAGGGCAGTGAATACCAGGCAGTGGTTCTCGTGGCTTCAACACAGCATTATATGATGCTGCAGCGCAACCTTCTCTATACAGGTCTGACGAGAGCGAGAAAGACCATGGTTTTTCTCGGCAGTCGCAAAGCCATTGCTATGGCCGTTAACAACAACCGCATCAAGATGCGCAACACCATTTTTTCAAGCCTGCTGCAAAACACTGGCAAACAGGAATAATTTTTTTTTTACGGGTGCCTTGACGCTTTGGCAACCCATCAGTAAACTTGAAAGTAATTCTGAAGGTACACAACTTTCCGTTAATTACAGGGGGTTCGATTATGATAAGGCGCTATGAATTAAGAGTAACACTCTGCATTGTTCTCTCACTTCTCATGCTGGTTGACTTCACCGTGTTCAATCCGGCTCCTGCCTTTGGCGCACTTGACAAGAAAAGCGTTCTGATTGGTGCTGGTGTCGGCGCTGTAGCCGGTGCTGGTATCGCTCTTGCCGCTCCTGCTATTGGTGGCGCTATCGGTGCTGCCGGTGGTATCGCCGGTGTTGGTACTGCCGTGGTCGGTGGTGTCGCAGCTGTCGGTGGTGGCGTTGTTGGTGCTCTGGCAGCCTTCGGTGGCGCAATTGCTTCGGCTCTTGGCGCTGTCGGTGGTTTTATCGCCGGCATCTTTGCAAGCCCCCTGTTTATTCCGGCATTGGTAATCATCGGCGCAGCCGTAGCCGGTTATTTCCTCTACAAGAAATTTAAAGCCAAAAAAGGTGCTTCTGGCCCCGCAAGCGAAGTGCTTCCTGGCTCTGACGAGATCTATGTAACTCCTGGTGACTATGAAATGAGCGGCGGCATTGTTCCGGCCGGCGACCAGGATGCTCCGATCAGCGTTGGTGATGCAGCAGTAATCACGATTGGCTCTGGTGACGCAGTAACCGTATCTGATACGGCTCCGGTCACTGTGGCTCCTGATACAACTGCTCAGGCACCGGTTGCCACTACCGAAACCGTCACAGGTGTTCCGACTGGCAGCGATTCGCTCAAGGCCGCCCATGACCGCTATATCGCCGCTTACCAGAAGTATACAACTCTGGTTACCAACAGCGGTGGTGCAGATCCTGAAGAAGTTAAGCGCGCCCTCTCTGATTACCGCACCGCTTACAACGAATATCAGAACCTGCGCATGTCTGGCAGCAAATAACCCCCTGCTGAAAGCATAAAAAAAACTACCGCCCGCAAGGGCGGTAGTTTTTTTATGCCTGAGAGTTGTTGTTCAGTGCCGCATTTGAGTCAGATGATTGACGGATTTTAATGTGACAAGGGCTAGGCAGCAGTCAGTCTGAAAAAGGTGATAACCGTGTCGCCAAATACCCGTTCGTCGAGCAGTCGGTAGGCCGGCATTTTTTCGAGGCCGAGCAGGTCTTTTTTCTGGCGTTCGATGATGAACAGAGTGTCGGGTGAAAACATCGGGCATTGCGGAATATACTGCAGCAGCGGGTCTAGCAATCCCTTGAGATATGGCGGGTCGATAAAGACGACGTCAAAAGGCGGGCGATCGACTGTCTGCAGAAACTTCAGGCAGTCCATCGTAAAGACTTCGCCACGGTCGGCAAGACTGGTGATCTCAAGATTTTCTCTTATCGTGCGTGTACATTCGCGGGAGGCATCGACAAAGGCGGCATAACTGCCGCCACGACTCAGGGCTTCGATGCCAAGATTGCCTGAGCCGGCAAACAGATCGAGGAACCTTGCATCGTCTACAAGATCGGCAATGATGTTGAAGGTTGAACCTTTGACTTTATCCATGGCCGGGCGGGTTTTTCCGCCACCGGGCATTTTGAGGCGTCTGCCTTTGGCAGAACCGGTGATTATTCGCATTTTATCCGCCTTCCATAAAGGTTTTGTAGCTTTCGCCGAAGGATTTTATCATCTGACCGGTAAACCAGTCGCAAATTTCGGCTGGCTCGCTGGTAAGAATCTCATAGGCTCTGGTTCTCGCATTTTCTACCAGCTTCTGCGGAATACGATGCGAAAAACACGGGTGTGACAACCCGCTCTGCCTGGTGCCAACCAGATCTCCGGGGCCACGCATTTTGAGATCTTCGAGCGAAAGTTCGAAACCGTCATTGGTCGAAGCGAGAACCGCCAGGCGTTCTGTTTCTGCCGTCACATGCGAGATGAGAACGCAGGTCGAAGCATCAGAGCCGCGCCCAACCCGGCCGCGCAACTGATGTAGCTGAGACAGACCAAAACAGTTGGCGTTTTCGATGATCATCAACGTGGCGTTCGGGTTATCGACGCCGACTTCGACGACGGTGGTCGCGATGATGATGTCGATGCGCCCGGCCTTGAATTCGTACATGATGTTCTCTTTTTCATCCCAGGTCTGGGCACCGGTGAGACAGGCGATTTTTGCATCAGGAAGCAGGTCGCTGATATTGTCAGCGGCGGTTTCGACCGAAACCCAGTCTTTGACATCAGAGGCTTCGATCAGCGGGCAGACGACATAAATCTGGTTGCCGGCTGCCAGCGTGTTTCTGACCAGAGGCAGCACTTCGCGAAAGTCTGCGGCGATCTTCGTGGCAACCGGTTGCCGCCCCGGGGGCAGTTCGTTGATGACACTGGTATCCATATCGCCGAAAATTGTCAGCGACAGGGTTCTAGGAATCGGAGTCGCAGAAAGCAGTAGCTGGTGTGGGTTCTCGCCTTTTCTGAACAGCTGGCGACGGTGATTTACCCCAAAGCGCTGCTGTTCATCGATGATGCAGAAATTAAGACGGTTGAACTGTGTCTGCTCTTGAAAAAGGGCGTGGGTGCCAAAGATGAACAGTGCCTGCCCGGTTGCCACCGCTTCGTTGAGTGCCCGGCGCTCGGCATTTTTCATGCTGCCGGTAATGATTACGGCATGCCGGGCAAATTGCGGAAAAAACCTGTTAAAATTCTGCAGGTGTTGTCTGGCAAGAATTTCGGTCGGCGCCATAAAAGCGCACTGAGAACCTGGGTAAAGCTCAATGGCTGAGTCGATCATCGCCAGAAAGGCTACCAGAGTCTTGCCAGAGCCGACGTCGCCCTGAAGCAGCCGATTCATCGGCGGCCTGTCACTGCCTGGCTTCAGGTCGGCGATGATTTCACCGAGGGCCTGCTTTTGACCATTTGTAAGCTGAAAGGGCAGGGGATATGGCGAATCGGCCGGTGCGTGCCTGACCGCATCAGGCAGTGTCAGAAAGCCGGTAATATTCTCGCGTCTTTTGAGAACACCCATCTGAAAAAGTACCTGATCGAAAAAAGCCAGAGTGTGCTTTGCTTTTTTCAGCTCTTCGTCTGATTCGGGGCGGTGAATGTCGGCGAGGGCATCGGCTATGACTCTGAAAGATGATTCCTGAACAGCTGGCGGAAAAGATGCTCCCCAGTCGACCTGATCGAGCACATTGTCGATGAGTTTACGCAACGACAGAGGTGATATGCGGGCTTCAGCCAGCCGTGAGTTAGACGGGTAAACCGGCGTAAGCTTTCTGCCGGTAGCTTCGACAGTTTCGTTTTCAGCCGGTTCAATCTCGGGGTTTGATAGGACCAGTTGATTCTTTATACTTGTGGCAGCGCCAAAGAGCCAATATTCGTTGCCCGGCTTCAGTTGTCTGGTCAGATAAACCTTATTGAACCATTTGGCTCCGATTTTTCCGGTGTGGTCGGAGAATTCGGCATTGATGACCGTGAGGCCGCGTCTGGCGTGAAAAGCCTTTATTGAACTGAGCCGCGCCTTTAAAAGTCCCTGCATCTGCGGTTGTAGAGCACTGACCGGAATTGCCTGCCGGCGATCCTGGTAGCGCACCGGGTAGATGCGCAGCAGGTCGAAAACGCAGCCGAACCCTGCGTTCTGAAGGGTTTCTGACTTTTTCGGGCCGATGCCGCTGATGGTGCCGACGTGGTCGTCAAGAAGCAGCTTTTTTGCTTTGACCGTAGCCTTTTTAATAACTATTTACCTCGATAAAAAACTAGCTCTTATTGCACATTAATACAAGAACAGGCAACTTGTGCGTCATCCCTGCGAAGGCAGGGATCTCAGACGTTACATGCAAAGTTTCCACCTTTCCGCTCTGGGCATAAACGCGGTAATGACGGAAAAATTACAGATTCGGGTTTAGTAAACAGCGGAGGCTTATCTCGAAGCCTCTGGATTGCTGATATCTATTCCTTGAAAAAATACAACTGCTTCATGACCATGAACTCTTCATTCATGTAGACAAGATCCCAGCCGTTACGGCCGGCTTCATCGAGCAGATGACCGAGCTTTTCGAGAAAATCCGGCCCTTTCATGGCTTTCAGATCAAGAGTTTTGTAATTATATCGCTGTGGTGACTTTTCAAGCGTCATGTGATTTCTCCTGCCCGGGGTGTTGTTCCTGGAGTATGGAATTCAGGTAGAGATAACCCTTGAGCATCTGCCGCAGTGAGCCGTCCTGCTGTGGTGATTGCGCACAGGCTCGAAGCGTGAGGTCGATGGCGCTGAAAGCTTTCTGATACTGACCGGTAAGGTTGAAGCAGTAGGCCAGCAGAAGGTTTGATTCGACGTCGACCGGCGAAATATCGACGGCCTTCAGCAGGACTTCGATTGCCTTGTCATATTGACGCAGCTGAATATGAAGGGTTGCCAGCTTCTGGTAGATAACAGGATTCCGCGGCGAAAGGGCAGCAGCATGGGTCAGCAGTTTGACGCTTTCGCTGAACTTGCCGGCAATCTGGTAGATCTGACCGAGAATCAGGTAGGCGCCAAGAATTTTCGGGTAGAGACTGAGTGCCTTGACGAGATGTTTTACCGCATCTTCGTATTTGCGCGCATAATAAAAGATCGTGCCCAGGTTGAAGTGAGCCTTGACGAGATTCGGATTGATTTTCAGGGCTTCCTGATAAAGTTTTGCCGCCTCGGAGTTCTTTTTCAGCATGAAGCAGAGATTGGCGTAGGCAAGCAGGGCTTTGAGATGCTGCGGGTCGCGGGCATAAATAACCTTGAAGATCTTTTCGGCGGCGACGAAATTGCGCGCCGCGATAAAACGGTTGGCATTTTCGATTTCGTCTGCGTAAGTATTGTCAGGAAGAATCTGGGTGCTGAGTACCACCGGGGTTGGCGGCTCGCTTTCGACCGGCAGAATAGCTTCGGCTCCGGGTGTGCCTGCAGATGACTGACGTTGCAGCGTTTCTTTTGGCGGAGCAGGTTTTTCGCCTTCTTCTGGGGTGGCAGCCGGAGTGCTGGTGCAGACGGCTGTCGCGGTTCCGGCGTCGGCCAGTTCGCGGTTGATCGCATCGGGATTATCGATCAGATCGACCAGTATCTGGTTAATCTGCTTGAGCAGATTTTCGTCATGACTTATCTCTTTGCCGATCTCGCCGATAACGAAAGTGGCAGACTGAACATGTCTTTTATCGTCACTTTTGAAAAGCTCGCGCAGATTATCGAGAACCGAATACTCACCCCAGACCCAGAGGGTTCTGATGGCAGTGCTCTTAACCCGGTTGTCTTCGTGCTGTAGCAGCTCTTTGAGGCGGTCTACCAGTTCTGGATCAGCCTTGCGCGACAGCTTGACCATTGCATCAATTGTATTAGAAACAACTCTTGGGTCTTCACTGCTTAAAAACGGGCTTATCAAAGGTATGACGTCGGCTTTGGCAGTCTGCCCGAGGCACGAAATGAGGGTAGCCTGCACAATGAAGTTTTCTTCCTTCTGCAGTTTTTCTTTAAGAATTGGCGGGGCTGCTTCTGGAGAGCAACGTGAGATGGCGAGTGCCGCTTCGACCCTGACGTCAAAATTCGGGTCGTCGATCATTGGTTTTAGGTGGGGCAGGGCGTCTTTGAATTCGATTTTACGCAGAGCATTCGTGGCATTTCGTCTTACATCGGGATCTTCGTCTTTTAGAGAGCGACCGAGTTCGCGAATGAAGCGGGCATCTTTGATTTCACCAATGGCGTAGGCTGCCGAGGCACGATACCATTTGTCGGTATGTTCGAGCATCTGGCGCAGAGTTTCTGATACATCGAAGTCGCCGTATTTCCAGATGGCTTTGGCAACATTGGCACGTACACGGTTGCTTGGGTCTTCCAGGTAAGGCTGCAGAATGCCGACAATCGAGCCTGACTTTATGCTTTCGATAGCTTCGATGGCGTTGGCACGGACACGCGGATCTTCATCGCGCAGAGCCGACTGAAAAACCGGCATCAGTTTGTCTGAAGCCATCATGCCGAGTGCCATGATGATCGAAGCACGAATTCTCGCGCTTTTTTCCTGGGCGAGCAGTTTTTTAAGAAGCGCAATTGCCCGCCAGTTTTTGATTTTGCCGACTGCCAGAATTGCGCTGATAATGGCATCTTCTTCGAAAAAAATCTGCGAAGCGTGTTCTTCGAGGGCCGGGGTGCTGACGCCAACGCTTGACTCGGCATAGGTATTCAGAGCTTCCATCAGAATGTCGAAAGCTTCTGGATTTTCGAGCATGCCGAGTGCCTGGGCGGCGTTGAATCTGACTTCCTGCTGGGAATCGTTCAGGGCGTTGATCAGAAGGCCAATTGCCTTGTGATTGTCTATGTTCCCGAGCGCCAGGGCCATGAAGTCCTGGATATTGTCGCTTTCATAGGTTTCGAGCAGAAAATCGGTCGCTTTTTCACCTTTGAACTTGGAAAGGGCGATCGCTGCTTCGCGTCGCTGGTCATAGTCGCCGGCGAGAAAATTGTGAATCAGTCTTGCAATCAGAGGCTTGATGCTGGTTAAGACGGTGTTATTGGCGGTCATCGGATTTCCCCGGAAGAAATAAGGCTTCAGCAAGAATTCTAGCAGAAAAGACATTTTTTTTAAATACGCAAAACTTTAAGAAAAGTTAACAGATTTTCGTTTTTTAATGATTTGTTTTGTTGAATAGTCTGGGTTTTTGCGGGTATAATTGCCTCCATGGCAGATGAAAAAAGCTTATTCAGATTATTGAAACTGACTTTTGACGAGAACGCCTCTGACCTGCACCTGAAAATCGGCAAGGCCGCCGCTATCAGAGTCGATGGGCATATTCGTCATCTCGAAAACTTTAAATTCAACAAATACGACTTCGATCGCATAATCGAAGTATTGCTGACCCCCGATCAGCAGGACCAGTTCAACAAGAACCATGAAATCGACTTCGCCTATTCCCTCGAAGGGGTGTGCCGCTTCAGGGTTAACCTCTACATGGATCTGAACGGCGCCGGCGCGGTTTTCAGGGTAATACCATACCGGGTTATGGAGTTCGATGAAATTGGCCTGCCGACTGCGGCCCGCCGCCTCATCGAACAGCCGAACGGGCTGATTCTCCTCACGGGCCCGACCGGCGCCGGCAAAACTTCGACAATGGCCAGCTATCTCAGTTACGTCAATCGTATGGCCCGCCGCCATGTGGTAACACTCGAAGATCCGATCGAATATCAGTTCGAAGACAACAACAGCTTTTTCAATCAGCGCCAGGTCGGCATCGACTGCCTCAGTTTTTATGACGGGCTGCTGACGGTTCTGCGCCAGGATCCCGACATCATCGTCGTTGGCGAAATGCGCGAGCCCGAAACGATTTCATTGACTCTCAATGCCGCCGAAACCGGCAAACTCGTCATCGCGACTCTGCACACCAGTTCAGCCGTCAGCACTGCCGAGCGCATCGTTAACGTCTTTCCTGAAGCCCGGCATCACCAGATTCTGCTGCAGCTGTCGATGGTACTGCGTGGTGTCGTTTCACAGACGCTGCTGCCGCGCATCAACGGTGGTCGGGTTGCTGCCTTCGAGATTCTGCTAAATACTTCCGCTGTCAGATCGCTGATTGCCGACGGCAAAATTCACATGCTGCCCTCTTATCTTGAAACCGGCACTGAGTTTGGCATGACAACAATGGAAATGTCTCTGGCACAGCTGGTTAAAGACCGTGTCGTCAGAAAAGAAGACGCTTATTCGGTGGCGCCAAACCCTGCAGCCCTGCGCAAAATCCTCAACGAACCGCCCATCTGACGGAGAAGCCGGATGCTGAAAATACATAAATTTTTCGAAATCGCGATCGAACGCCAGGCTTCCGACCTGCACCTCAAAGCAGGTTCACCACCTCTGATAAGAGTTGGTGGTCGCCTGATTCCGCTGCCTGAAGAGCCGCTTGCCTACCAGGAGATGCCAAACCTCTTTTTGCCGTTGATGGACGTGAAGGCGCAGAATGACCTGCGCAGTCTGCACGAGGCCAACTTCATGGCCAGATATAAAAACCGCTGGCGGGTGCGCGCC
>Ga0116144_10002238_pt1 | contig 21249 bp, 17 predicted proteins | sample AD_UKC035_MetaG_FD_89746 | JGI IMG/M metagenome (GOLD analysis project Ga0116144, IMG submission 89746) | Active sludge microbial communities of municipal wastewater-treating anaerobic digesters from USA - AD_UKC035_MetaG | ecosystem: Engineered > Bioreactor > Anaerobic > Digestate | place: USA...
AAGTTGTCGCCACGCCGCACATCGGCGCCCAGACCGCCGAGGCCCAGGTTCGGGCAGCAGAAGACATTGCTTCTGAAATCCTGGCGGCACTGCGCGGTGAGCCGCTGCGCTGGAAAGTTGTCTGATCCGATGACCACTGACCCCAAGCTTGAAAAGCTAAAACAGATCCTTAACGAGATTGCCGATCTCGATAATGCTATGTCGCTCTTGCATTGGGATATGCAGTGTTACATGCCCCAAGAGGGTGCGGAGGCACGCGGCAACCAAATCGCCACCATCGGGCGATTGGCTCACGAAAACCGCACATCAGAGGTGCTCGGTAAACTGCTCGACGACCTGGCCCCCTTTGCTGCCCAGGGCGACCCAGATTCAGACGATGTCCGGCTGATCCAAGTGACCAAGCGCCAGTATGATAAAGCCACCAAAGTGCCCATCGACCTGGTGGTGGAATTCAGCCAGGTCACGTCCAGCGCCCACCAGGTATGGGAGCAGGCGCGTGCCAATAATGATTTCGAGAGCTTTAGACCCTCGCTGGAGAAAATCTTTGAGCTGCGCCGGCGCTTTGCCGACTGCTTTGCACCCTACGACCATGTTTATGACCCGCTGCTGGACGAATTTGAACCAGGGCTGAAAACCGCCGATGTCAAGGCGATCTTCGAGGCCCTGCGCCCCCGGCAGGTCGAACTGCTGCAAGCGATCAAGGCCCGCCCGCAGGTAGAGGATGCCTTCTTGCATCAGCAGTACGAAGACGCAAAGCAGTGGGATTTTGGTGTGCAGGTGCTCAACCAGATCGGCTATGATTGGAAGCGCAGCCGCCAAGACCGCGCCGCCCACCCCTTCACCACAAACTTCAGCATCAACGATGTGCGCATCACCACCCGCATCATCCCCGATAACCTGGGGTCTGCCTTGTTCAGCACCCTGCACGAAGGCGGGCACGCCATGTACGAGCTGGGTGTCAACCAACACTACGAGCGCACGCCCCTGGCTGGCGGCACATCGTTGGCGATTCACGAGTCGCAGTCACGCATGTGGGAAAACCTGGTCGGACGGTCGCTGCCCTTCTGGCAGCATTTCTACCCGCGCCTGCAGCAAACTTTCCCGGCACAGTTGGGCAATGTTTCGCTAGAAACCTTCTACAAAGGCGTTAACAAGGTAGAGCCATCTCTGATCCGCGTTGAAGCAGATGAAGCCACTTACAACATGCACGTGATGCTGCGCCTGGAATTAGAGATTGCCGTGTTAGAAGGCAAGCTGGCGGTCAAAGACCTGCCGGAAGCCTGGAACGCCCGCATGCAAGAATACCTGGGCCTGACGCCCCCCAACGATAGCAAGGGTGTCCTCCAAGACGTGCATTGGTCGGGAGGCATGATCGGTTACTTCTCTACCTATGCCCTTGGGAACCTCGTCTCGGGCCAGCTTTGGGAGTGCATCAACACAGACATTCCCGATCTGCCCGATCAAATCCGTCGCGGTGAGTTCGCTGCCCTGCGCGGCTGGTTGACTGAAAAGGTGCACCAGTATGGCTCAAAATACGAGCCGCAAGAACTGGTCAAACGGATCACCGGCACCAAGATCGACCCGGCGCCCTACCTGCGTTATCTGACGGAGAAGTATCGCTCGATCTACGGGTTCTAAACCCCGTGATCCTGTTTTGAGTAAGCCGCCCAGTATGAAAACGCGCCTCGCCACCCTGCTTTTGCTGGTATTGGCCGTCCTGCTGGGCGGCTGCTCTGGTTTAACTGGCCCCGACCTGCCCACCCCCATCCCTACCGAGTACCTGCCCACGGTGGTGGCAGTGACGGCCCAAGCTGCCCAGCGGGCAGCTACAGAAACAGCCCTGCCTTTGTTGGCCACTGGCATAACCCAAGCCCGGCCCACCAACCCAGCCCCATCAACGCCCAACCCTACCCCGGCTTCAGCCAGCCCCAGCATCACCCCGGCGACGAGCCTTGCGCCAACCGATACCCCCACCTCCGCCCTGCCAACCCCTTCGCCCACCAACACACGCCGCCCAAGCCAAACCCCCACCGTGACCATGACGCCTGGCATTCCTCTGGCGGATATCCAGATCTACTCGCTCGGCCCCATGTCAAAGGTTATCAGCCCGCTGTTGGTAGGTGCAACGATCAACACCGTGCCTGGAGGGTATTACGTGGTTGAACTGTGGATTGAGCCGCTGAGCACAGGCCAACAGCCCCGCCTGCTGCTGCGCGATCTGCACAATTTTGTCAGTGAGCCGTTATCATTTATTTACCTTGCTGATGAATATGAATTTGAGCTGTCGCGATTGTCTGAAGTAGGGCAGCTTCGTATCAGCACTTTTGACGCCCAAGACCGCCCAGTTGCCGTTGCGTCGGTAGACCTGCTGCTGCTGCAAGTAGGTGAGAATGAAATCAATCCACCCGGCGACCTGATGCAGCCCATCGTCATCCGAGAGCCGGCCCCCAACCACCTGATCCAAGGGGGTAAGCTCACCATCAGCGGCCTGGCTCGCCTCAGCGAGATCTCGATCTTAAATATTGAGTTGGTCACTACCAATGGCAAAGTGGTAGGTACCAGCGACATCTACCTCACCGGCGGAGAAGACGGCAACTATGCTGCTTTTAACAGCACGATAAATTACCTGGTCACTGAGACGACCTGGGCGCGCCTGATCGTCAAAGAGACCGGCCGGCGCATTGTGGGTATCCGGCAGCTAGCCAGCTTCGAGATTCTGCTCAGCCCGTAATCTTCGGTATAATTAAAAAAATCACTTCAAGGAGAGTCCAAATGGCCAATACCCCCTTTATTTCCAAACGTGCGGCCGCTTATGCCGACATCCCCGATGATAAATGGAACAACTGGCGTTGGCAGCTCAGCAACCGCATTAACACGGTTGAAGAATTTGCCAAGGTGCTCAATTTAACCGAAAGCGAATGTGAAGCTCTATCAGCCCCGGGGCTCTTCCGGGTGGATATTACCCCGTATTTTGTTTCACTCATCGACCCCAACGATCCCAACGACCCCGTCCGCAAGCAGATCGTCCCCGTGGCAAGCGAGCTGAAGCCTTTCACAGCCATGATGGAAGACTCGCTGGCAGAAGACCGTCACTCCCCCGTCCCCGGGCTGGTACACCGTTATCCTGACCGCGTGCTGATGCTGGTCACGACCCAATGCGCCTCTTACTGCCGTTACTGCACCCGCTCGCGCATTGTTGGCGACCCTTCAGCCACCTTCTCACGGGCCGAGTTTGAGATGCAGATCGAATACCTCAAGCGCACCCCGCAGGTGCGGGACGTGCTGCTCTCTGGCGGAGACCCGCTGGTATTGGCCCCCAAGATCCTAGAAGAGATCTTGACCCGCCTGCGCGAGATCCCACATATTGAGATCGTGCGCATTGGGTCGCGGGTGCCGGTCTTTATGCCTATGCGCATCACCGATGAACTGACCGACATGCTGCAGAAATTCCACCCCCTGTGGCTCAACATCCACGTCAACCACCCCAATGAGATCAGCGCCGAACTGGCTGAGGCCTGCGACAAGCTGACCCGCGCGGGCATCCCCTTGGGCAACCAGGCCGTGCTGCTGGCGGGTGTCAACGATAATGTTCACGTGCAGCGCGAACTGGTTCAGAAGCTGGTGCGCATTCGCGTTCGCCCCTACTACCTCTACCAGTGCGACCTGGTGGAAGGCGCCGGGCACTTCCGCACCCCAGTGGCCAAGGGCATCGAGATCATGGAGGGCCTGCGCGGCCACACTTCAGGCTATGCTGTCCACCAGTACATCGTCGACGCGCCCGGCGGCGGCGGCAAGATCCCCGTCTTGCCCAATTACCTGATCAGCATGTCAGATCACAAGGTGGTTCTGCGCAACTTCGAAGGCTACATCACCACTTACGAAGAGCCGACCGATTATATGCCAGAGAAATCTGCCAAGTTCTTGGGCTCAAAACGCCCCGAACCTGGCCAGACCGGCATCACCGGCTTGCTGGATGGAGACGAGATGTTCATCAAGCCCGAAGGTTTCGATGAAACCCACGACCGCCACGGCCTCCAACACCGCTTGAAAGATGTCAAGAAATGGATGCCCCTGGGCATTGGCGAGGAAAAAGAAGAGAAATGACCCAACATCTATTGACAATTTGGCCTTCCTGGATATAATTGCCACTAGAATTGTCCTAAATACACAGACGGAGTATCCTGATGTTAACTTGCATGTGTCTGAGGCGGGGTTGGTAGCCACCTCCTTGCTTTAGACCCAACCGGGAAACCGGACGACCAACAGCTAAACAAGAAGGTGGTTGCAGCCCCGCATGTCAATGCGGAAGGTTGGCAGGCTTTTGCTGCCATGGCTTGCGCCACCTTTTTTGGTGCCTGTTGGTCGTTTTATTTTAATCAAAGGAAAAACTAGCATGAAAATCGCAAATAACGTCACAGACTTGATCGGCAACACCCCCCTGGTACGCATCCAACGCCTGGCAGATGGGCTGCCGGCCCAGGTGATTGCCAAGTTAGAATTTTTCAACCCGGCCCATTCGGTCAAAGACCGCATTGGCGCCGCCATGATCGCCGCGGCTGAAGAGGCCGGGCAAATTGGGCCAGATACCATCATCGTCGAGCCAACCAGCGGCAACACGGGCATTGCCCTGGCGATGGTGTGCGCTGCCAAGGGTTATAAATGCGTCTTGACCATGCCCGACTCGATGAGCAAAGAACGCCGCATGCTGTTGAGGGCGTACGGCGCAGAGCTGATCTTAACCCCGGGGAGCGAGGGCATGGGCGGCGCCATTCGCAAAGCAGAAGAACTGGCAGCCTCAGACCCGCGCTGCTTCATCCCCATGCAGTTCAAAAATCCCGCCAACCCCAATGTTCACCGCCTCACTACCGCCGAAGAGATCTGGCGTGACACTGATGGGCAGGCCGATATCTTGGTGGCAGGTGTGGGCACGGGCGGCACGATAACCGGCGTGGGCGAGGCCCTGAAGGCCCGCAAACCTTCGTTCCGCGTGGTGGCAGTTGAGCCAGATGCATCGGCTGTGCTCTCAGGCGCGCCCAAAGGCCCCCACATGATCCAGGGCATCGGGGCCGGGTTTATCCCTGAGGTGCTCAATACCCAGGTGATCGACGAGATCGTGCGCGTCAAGAATGAAGATGCCTTTGAAACCGCCCGGCGCATGGCAAAGGAAGAAGGGCTTCTGGTGGGCATCTCATCGGGTGCCGCCACCTGGGCCGCTTTGCAAGTGGCATCTCGCCCCGAAAACGCCTCCAAGCTGATCGTGGTCATCATCCCATCCTTTGGCGAGCGCTATTTGAGCACTGCCTTATTCGCAAACTTAGGAGAATAGCTTATGGAAGCCAAGACGTTAGGCTCACTCTCAACCAGCCCTGCCCGGCGCAAACCCGGCCTTTTGCAGACGCTCAGGCAAGATATCCAGGCCATCTTTGAACGCGACCCGGCGGCACGCAGTACGCTCGAAGTGCTGTTGAATTACCCCGGCCTGCATGCCTTGTGGGGGCACCGCCTGTCGCATTGGCTATGGACGCACCGCCTCAAACTCTTGGGGCGCATGGTATCGCAATTGGTGCGCGGCCTGACCGGCATTGAAATCCACCCCGGCGCTACCGTGGGCGAGGGGTTCTTCATCGATCACGGCATGGGCGTAGTGATCGGCGAAACAGCCGAGATCGGCAGCCAGGTCACCCTGTACCACGGTGTGACCCTGGGCGGCACCAGCCTGCAGAAAGGCAAGCGTCACCCAACCATCGGCGACCGGGTAGTAATTGGCGCAGGTGCCAAAGTGTTAGGGGCCATCACCATCGGTGCAGACAGTCGTATTGGGGCCAACGCCGTGGTGGTCAAGCCAGTACCGCCGAATTCGGTGGTGGTGGGCGTGCCAGGGCAGATCGTTTCGCGCAGCAAGCCGCACCGTTCCTCCGACGCCCCCGACCTGAACCATACCGCCCTACCGGACCTGATGGGGACCACACTGCCCGCGCTTATGCAGCGCGTTGAGGCCCTTGAAAACCGTCTGAATGGGCACGAGACCACCCCTGCCCTACATGCAGACCACGTTCACGTTCACGCGCCACAATTTGGCGCCTGGCGCGGGGAGGATTTCTCGATATAATGTGAGTTCGGGACAAGGGGTTCCGCCAACCTGAACTCACGTTATAATACACAATTGTATGGCTACCGGCCTCTCTCATGAAGAAATCTTGCGCTACTCGCGCCACCTGCTCATCCCCGAAATTGGATTAGAAGGCCAGTGCAGGCTCAAACACACCTCGGTTCTGGTAGTGGGGGCGGGCGGGTTGGGGTCTCCGGCAGCCCTGTACCTTGCGGCTGCCGGGGTTGGGCATATTGGCCTGGTAGATTACGACCGGGTGGAGTTTTCTAACCTGCAGCGCCAGGTCATCCACGGCACATCCACATTGAACCAGCTTAAGGTGGATTCAGCTCGCAGCCGCATGCTAGACTTGAACCCAGGCATCCAGGTAGACGCTTACCCAGAGCCCCTCACTTCGGCCAACGCCCGCCAGGTGGCTGCAGATTACGATCTGATCCTGGATGCCAGCGACAACTTCCCGACCCGCTACCTGACCAATGACCTGTGCGTTCTGACGGGCAAGCCCAATGTTTACGGGGCCATCTACCGCTTCGAAGGCCAGGTCAGCGTGTTTGACGCCCGCTGCGGGCCGTGCTACCGTTGTCTCTTCCCTGCGCCGCCTCCTCCTGGGCTGGCACCCTCTTGCGGCGACAGCGGCGTGTTGGGGGTGCTACCTGGCACCATCGGAACCTTGCAAGCCACCGAGGCCATTAAGCTGTTATTGGGCATCGGCGAGCCGCTGGTGGGCAAGCTGCTGCTCTACAACGCCCTTGAAATGTCGTTTGAATTCATCAGGCTGCACAAAAATCCGGGCTGTAAGGTTTGCGGAACCGACCCGAGCGTGAGCGAGCTGATGGATTATGAGGCTTTTTGCGGTGTGCCAGGCCATGGCCCTGAAACCGGCTCAGCCGGGCCAGAATGGGATATCACCGCCAGCGAACTGGACGAACGCCTGCGGCGCGGCGAAACGCTCTGCCTGGTGGATGTACGCGAGCCGCATGAGCTGGCGATCTCCAGCTTACCGGGAGCCCGGGTAATCCCCTTGGGCCAGTTGGCCGCCCGCATATCAGAGCTGGACCCAAGCCAAGAAATTGTCTTGTTCTGCAAGGCCGGCATCCGCTCTAAGCGCGCCCTCGAGCTGATGGCCGGGGCCGGATTTCACAAACTCAAAAACTTGAAAGGCGGCATCAATGCCTGGGCCAGAGAAGTGGATCCCAGCCTGCCGATCTATTGAACTTATGATCCCACCTGTTGACACAACCCGCACACTGATGGCCATTCTGGCCCACCCTGACGATGAAACCTTTGGCACCGGCGGCACCCTGGCCTTATACGCTGAGCGCGGCGTGCAGGTACACCTCATCTGCGCCACGCGCGGCGAGGCCGGAGAAATGGATGCAGACTGCCTGGATGGCTATCAATCGATCGCCGAGCGGCGGGAGGCCGAACTGCGCTGTGCAACCGATGTGTTAGGATTGGCAAGTGTGCAATTCTTGAACTACCGCGATTCGGGGATGGCTGGCTCGCCGGATAACCAGCATCCCAACGCCCTGGCAGCCCAACCGGTTGAAAACGTTGCCGCCCGGCTGGTGCCTTATATCCGACAACTCCGCCCTCAAGTGATCATTACCTTTGACCCGATCGGCGGCTATAAGCACCCCGATCATATTGCCATTCACCAGGCTGCCGTCCAGGCTTTTCACCTGGCGGCTGACCCGGCCTTTGCCGGCAGCCTGCCGCCGCACCAGGTGCAAAAGCTTTATTATTACACGGTGGGTAAGGGTTACCTGCGCTTTTTGGTCCACGTGGCGCCCCTGCTGGGAATGGACCCGCACCGCCTGGGCCGTAACAAAGATATCGATATGGCCTCGATCGTCGAAGACGGCAATTTTCCTGTCCACGCCCGCATCCGCTGTAACCAGGTGCGGCGCAAGAAAGACACCGCCAGCGCCTGCCATGCCAGCCAGCTTGGCGGGTTAACCCCTCAGCGCTTCAGCCTGCTGGGGTTTCTGCGCAATTGGATGGCCCAGGATGAGCACTATATGCGCGCTTACCCTCCGGCCGACCCGGGCCTGCGCGAGGATGATTTGTTTGCGGGGGTTAAGTAAGGAGTGGGAAGATCAGGCGATAAACGGACTGGATAGTACTTTTTCTACCAAAACTTTAAATTGATCCACATCGGTGGTGGTCAACAAGCTGTGACGGAGCTCAGAAAAGAGGCTGTAAGGTCTCAGGTAGGTATCGGCGTTCTTGCGGAAGCGCAGCAGCCCCAAATGAGGGCCGAAGTAATCCAGGTTGCGCTGTAAGTGGGCGTACATGGTGCTGCGCACCTGATCCAAAGCAACCTGCCCGCGATCCAGGCGCGCAAAGAGCCAGGGGTTAGCCACTGCCGACCGGCCAATCATCACCCCGGCGCAGCCCGTGTGGGCCTTCAAGCGGTCCATATCGGCAACCGTGCGCACATCGCCGTTGCCCAAAACCGGAATCGAAACGGCCTGCACCACCTCTGCAATGGCATCCCAATCTGCTTTCCCCGTATAACCCTGAGATCTGGTACGCCCATGCACGGCGATCAAAGCCGCGCCGTTGTCTTCGAGTATGCGGGCAACTTCGAGGTAATTGCGGCTGGCATGATCCCAGCCCAGGCGTATCTTGGCGGTCACAGGCAGGTGCAGGTGGCGGGTTAATTTCTGGAAGATTTCAGCGATCAGGTGGGGGGTACGCAGCAGCCCGGCCCCCGCCCCGCGGTTTGACACGCTGCGATCAGAGCAGCCCAGGTTGACATCGATGATATCCGGCTTGTAACCCGGTGCAATCTGGCCCGCTTCTAAATGCAAGGCTGCTTCAAGAAGGCGATCGGGGTCATTGTCGAAGATCTGGTACACCACCGGATGCTCTTGCGGCAAATACACCAGCTTATCCTCCAGGTGAGGGTAGCCGCCCAAGATGCCTATAGCGCCAATGAACTCGCTGTAGCTCATGGCTGATCCCAGCTCGCGACAAATTGAACGGAACGGCAGATCCGAATAGCCGTCCATCGGCGATAAGACCGCAGTCCCATAGACTGGGATTGGCCCGACAAAGAAAGCCGGCAAAGCAAAAGATGATCCGTCTGGTTGCATTTCAAAAATCCTCCCTGGCAAACCACCTTGCGGCTGTGCCAGGCATAAGCAGGCCGGATTATAGCAGAGGTCTGGCGATATACAAAGGCAGTTCGCACTCTTGACGGGCACCTGGGCGCGTGTTAGAATCCGCTCAACTGGTATGACCACTTACCAGTTAGTTGATTTCTCAGGATGGTCATTTGATGAACCACTGGTCCCCGCCCCAACGCCCCGCCGCATACGCCGAGCAAACCCTGCTCACAGCAATCTTAGATGGCAGTTATCCACCCGGCACCACCCTGCCTGCCGAACGCGAGCTGTCGGTACAGTTGGGGGTCACTCGCCCCACGCTGCGCGAAACCCTGCAACGCCTGGAACGCGACGGCTGGTTGACCATCCAACAGGGCAAGCCCACCCGGGTGAATGATTTCTGGCGCCACGGCGGGCTGAACGTGCTCAGCGCGCTGGTTCGAAACGGCCATGTGCCGGCTGATTTCATCCCCAATCTCTTAGAAGTGCGCCTGTCAATGGCCCCAGCTTACACCCGCCTGGCAGTGATCAATCAACCATCCATGGTCTTAGAATGCCTGGAGAAAGCCCCCGCATTGGCAGATGAGCCAGCTGCTTACGCCAGCTTCGACTGGTGCCTGCACCACACCCTGACTGTTGCCAGCTCAAACCCAATCTATACGCTCATCTTGAACGGCTTTTCTGGCTTCTACCAACAAATCGCCACCACCTATTTTGCCCGCCGCCAACACCGCCAGGCTTCACAAACGTTTTACAGCGCTTTGCAGTCGGCCACGCAGCAGAATGATCCAGCCAGCGTCGAACAGATCGCGCGCCTGGCAATGCAAGAAAGCATCCGCCTCTGGCAAGAGGCTTAAGGCTAGCTCGTAAAAATTCAGCATAGACACAAATATTTGACATTTCCTGGAGGTTCATTATGCGCCGTTGGAATGGATGGGGAGATGACAGCATCATCTATCCCCTGCCCGAATCAGCCGCTCGTTTTCTCACCGCCCTGGTAGGCCCTGGCACCCCGACCCCCGAGCCAGATTTTAAGGAAGTGCTAGAGCATGTGCCGCCTACCCGCTTGCCCGCCCATCCCCTGTTGGATACAACCCCCCTGGTGCGCATCCAACATGCGCGCGGCCAAAGCCTGCCAGATTGGCTGGCCCTGCGCAGCGGGCTGGTTGACACCTTCCCAGATGGGGTGGCATATCCGGGCAGCAGCGAAGATGTGCGCCAACTGCTGCAATATGCCAGTCAGGTAGGTGCAGCGGTCATCCCTTACGGCGGCGGCACAAGCGTGGTCGGTCACATCACACCGCTGGCGGGCACCCCAACCTTAACAGTTGATATGAGCCGCATGAACCGCTTGCTGCACCTGGACCGCGCCAGCCTGTTAGCCACCTTCGGGGCGGGCGTCAGCGGGCCAGACCTGGAGGCCCAACTGCGTGCCCACGGCCTTACGCTGGGGCATTACCCGCAGTCCTTCGAATATGCCACCCTCGGCGGCTGGATTGCAACCCGCTCCAGCGGGCAGCAATCCCTGCGCTATGGACGGATCGAGAAGCTGTTTGCCGGAGGGCAGATGGAAACCCCACTTGGCACACTGACGATGCCGCCCTTCCCTGCCTCGGCTGCGGGCCCAGACCTGCGCGAGATGGTGCTTGGCTCTGAGGGCCGCCTGGGCATTATCACCGAAGCCAGCGTAAGGGTCAGCCCCCTGCCCCAGCGGGAAGACTTCCACGCTATCTTCTTCCCCGATTTCGACCACGGCATGGCAGCCGCCCGCCAGGTCCTGGCAGCCAACTTGCCGCTCTCGATGCTGCGCCTGAGCACCGCCAATGAAACAACCACCACCCTGGCCCTGGCAGGGCACGAAAACCTGATCGGTGCGCTTGAAAAGCTGCTCAACATGCGCGGCCTGGGAAGCGAAAAGAGCATGCTGATGATCGGCTTTACCGGCCAAAACACCATCGTCCGCGCAGCCCGCGACGAAGCCATTGACATCTGCAACAGTCACGGGGGCATCCACGTTGGGCGCACCTTCGGAAAACAGTGGCAAAAGAACCGCTTCCGCACCCCTTACCTGCGCAACACGCTGTGGGAACAGGGCTACGCCATCGACACTTTGGAGACCGCCACCACCTGGAGCGCTGTTCCCAGCACCATACAGGCTATCGAAACCGGCCTGAGCAGTGCATTGGAGAGCAGCGGCGAAAAGGTTCACATCTTCACCCACCTCTCACACCTTTACCCCCAGGGCTCCAGCATCTACACCACCTACCTCTTCCGCCTGGCAGCCGAGCCGCAAGAGACCTTGCGCCGCTGGCAAGCCATGAAGCATGCCGCCAGCCAGGCCATCGTGGCCCAGGGGGGCACCATCAGCCACCAGCATGGGGTTGGGCTGGATCACCGCGCCTATTTGCCAGCCGAAAAAGGCGAGCTGGGCATGGCGGCGCTCCACAGCCTGTGCAAGCAGTTCGACCCGCATGAGCTTATGAACCCTGGCAAGTTAATCGGATAATCATTATGTGGAATACTACCTGGCGCGATACAGTTTGGTCTGAAATTACCCATCCCTGGGATCTGCTCATCATTGGCGGCGGCATCACGGGCGCAGGCATCTTGCGCGAGGCCACCCGCCTGGGGCTGCGGGCCCTGCTGGTAGAACAGCACGACTTTGCCTGGGGCACGTCCAGCCGTTCGTCTAAGCTGGTGCACGGCGGCCTACGTTATTTGAAAGAAGGTCGTGTATTGCTGACACGCGCTTCCGTCCAGGAACGCCAACAGCTTTTGCACGAGGGCCCCGGGCTGATCGATCCCTTAGGCTTTTTGCTCACCGTTTACGAGGGTGATTTTCCCGGTCGCTGGACCTTTGAGCTAGGCCTGACCGTGTACGATCTATTGGCCCTGCGCTGGGACCATGCCTATTACAGCCCCCAAGACTTCCAACTGCTGGCGCCCCATATTGCGCGCCAAAATCTGCAAGGCGGCTTCCGCTACGGAGATGCCCAAACAGACGATGCTCGCCTGGTGCTGCGCGTGCTGCGTGAGGCCTCTGCCGCGGGCGGCACAGCCCTGAACTACACCCAGGCTGAAGAGTTGCTAATGGACAACGAAGGCCAGGTAGTTGGCGCCCGCCTGCACGACCTGGTTAGCGAGCGCGCGGCTGAAGTGAGGGCCAGGGTGGTCATCAGCGCCACCGGCGCCTGGGCCGACCAACTGCGCGGCCAGCTAGGGGCCTCTCCCCGCATCCGCCCGCTGCGCGGCAGCCACCTGATCTTCCCTTCCTGGCGGCTTCCAGTGGCCCAGGCCGTCAGCTTTTTGCACCCCGTCGACCGCCGCCCCGTCTTCATCTTCCCATGGGAAGATGTGACCCTGGTCGGCACCACCGATGTCGATCACCGCAGCGAGCTGGGCGATGACCCCAGCATCAGCCCTGAGGAAGTGGCTTACCTGATGGCGGCGGTCGAATCGCAGTTCCCTTCGCTGGGCATTACGCTGGAGGACGTGACCTCTACCTATTCGGGCGTACGCCCCGTCATTGGAAGCGGTAAAGCCGACCCTTCACAAGAGTCGCGCGACCATGTCGTTTGGGAAGAGAACGGCCTGCTGACCATTACCGGGGGCAAGCTAACCACCTTCCGCCTGATCGCCCTGGATGCAATCAAGGCCGTCCGCCACCGCCTGCCCGAACTGCCCGAGATCGATCGCAGCCTGCCGGTGCTGAACCAGGTCAACCTGGACCTGCCCGGCGCCGATAAATTAGGAGAAAAGGCACGCCGCCGTTTGCTGGGCCGTTATGGGGCCGAGGCCCCGGCCCTGGCAGCCGCCGCCGAGCCCGGCGAGCTGGAGGCTATCCCGGGTACCAACGTGCTGTGGGCCGAACTGCGTTGGGCGGCTCGTTCAGAAGGCGTGATGCACCTTGAAGATCTACTGCTGCGCCGAACCCGCCTGGGGCTGCTCTTGCCGCGCGGCGCCGCCGGCCTGCTGACAGAGATGCAGGCTATTTGCCAACCAGAATTAGGCTGGTCAGACGCCCGCTGGGAGCAAGAGACCCAGCAGTACCTGGCATTATGGCAGCGCTCGTACAGCCTGCCCAGCGCTGAGAGCATTCCAGACTGGAAAGCCTCGTTGGTTGAGGCCCGCCAGCGCCGCCTGGCACTGCGCCTCTCCAGCCGCCGGAAGGCCATGCAGCGCTCAGTGCAGATCGGCATCCTGGCAGGCCTGGCAGGGCTGCTTGGATTTTTGATCTGGAAAAGATACAATCCGAAAGACGATTTGGACGTATAATTTCCCCATGACAAAAGACCTGCTTCTCGCCATTGATAACGGCACCCAATCGGTGCGCGCGCTCGTCTTCGACCTGGCTGGCAACCTGCTGGCCAAATCTCGTATTCCCCTGCAACCTTACGTCTCGTCTCAGCCGGGGTATGCCGAGCAGGATCCTGATTATTATTGGAAAAACCTGTGCCTGGCTTGCCAGGGGCTGTGGGCTCAAGGCATCATTGACAAAGAAGCGATCGCGGGCGTGGCCCTGACCACCCAGCGCTCGACCCTGATCAACTTAGACGCCCAGGGGCAGCCGCTGCGGCCCGCCATCACCTGGATGGACCAACGCCGCGCCTTGGGTGAGCCACCCGTGGGAGGCATTTGGGGCCTGCTATTTTCAGTGGCAGGCATGCGCGGCACCGTGGCTTACCTGCAAGCCGAGGCGGAGGCCAATTGGATCCGCACCCAACAGCCCGAGATCTGGCGCGCCACCCACAAATACCTGTACCTATCGGGATACCTGACTTACCGCCTGACCGAGCGCTTTGCCGATTCGGTGGGCTGCCAGGTTGGCTACATGCCGTTTGATTACAAGAATTTGCGCTGGGCAAATAAGAGCGACTGGAAGTGGCAGGCCGTGCCCATGGACCCATCTGTGCTGGCCGACCTGGAACACCCGGCCCACCCCCTGGGTGAGATCAGCGCGGCGGCCTCTGCCGCCACGGGCATCCCCCAGGGGCTGCCGCTCATCGCCGCTGCGGCAGATAAGGCCTGTGAGGTGATCGGCTCAGGCTGCCTGGAGCCCAACATCGGCTGCCTGGGATACGGCACCTCCGCCACCTTCTGCACCACCCAGCGCCGTTATATTGAACCGATCCCCCTCATTCCTCCCTATCCATCGGCGGTATCCAATGCCTACTGCATGGAATACCAGGTTTACCGTGGTTTCTGGATGGTCAGTTGGTTCAAGCAAGAGTTTGGCCAGCACGAGATGCAAACGGCAGAAGCGCGCGGCGTGCCCCCCGAAGTCATCTTCGACGAAATGGTGGGCCAGGTTCCTGCCGGCTCGATGGGTTTAATGCTGCAGCCCTACTGGTCACCCGGGTTAAAAATACCCGGCCCAGAAGCCAAGGGCGCCATCATCGGCTTTGGTGATGTGCATACCCGGGGCCACATGTACCGCGCCATCTTAGAAGGGTTGGCCTATGACCTGCGCGATGGGATGCACCGCTTTGAGAAACGCAGCCATACGCCCATCACCGAGGTGCGCGTTTCGGGCGGCGGCTCGCAGAGCAACGTGGCAATGCAGATCACAGCCGATGTGTTCGGCCTACCTGCTGGCAGGCCGCATATTTACGAAACTTCGGGCTTGGGTGCAGCAATCGATGCCGCGGTTGGCTTGGGACTGCATAGCAGCTTCGAGCAGGCTGTTGGTGCGATGACCCGCATCAGCCAGGTGTATGAACCTGATCCGCGCCAGCACGCCATCTATGACGAGCTGTATCACACGGTGTACGCCCAAATGTACCGGCGTTTGCGCCCTTTGTATAAGAAGATCCAGCGGATAACGGGCTACCCAAGCCAGGTTGATTGACCTGGGCGAAACAGACGGTCAAGCACAACACAGACAACAAAACATGATGCACTCCTGAAAGACGAACCAGGGGGGCATCATGTTTGTTTGATTAGATCGGGTCTTACTTGGTTGCCACGCGGTTCTTGAGCGTGCGAGAGAAGATCCCTTCAAGATCATCACTGCGTTCGTTCTTGCGCTTTTTCTTGGCAGCGAAGTCGCCCATATTCCCAACACCTTTGCGCTCCATAGCCTGGCGCAGTGCAATTTCCATTGCGGTGGGAATAGGCTCTTCCTTCTCTTCCGGTTCAGCCTCAACAGCCTTTTCGCGCTCGCGCTCTTTTTCCTTGGCCTTGCCGGTCAGCACAGTCTTGACCATATCTTCCGGCTTTTCTTGCAGGGCCTTCATGCTGAGCTTGATCTGTTTCTTCTGGCGGTTCACTTCGAGGATTTTGACCTCAACCGTATCGCCTTCTTTAACCACGTCGCCAACGGTCTTGATATAGTCGTGAGTCAACTCGCTGATGTGGACCAGGCCGGGGCGCTCTGCGCCAATATCCACAAAGGCGCCGAACTTCTCCAGGCGGGTCACCTTGCCCGAGACAACCATTTCAGGCTTCATCTCGCCCCATTCCATGTCGAGGGGCTTGATCATGGTCAAATCGATGCGGTTCTTCTTGGGATATACGCGCCGCACCCACACATCGACCATCTGATCGACCTGAATGACATCTTCCACGCGCTTAACCGGCTCCTTTTGGATCTGCGAAATATGCACGACCCCAGGAACGCCGCTGCCAATATCAACGATCGCCCCAGCCAGCGTGATTTTAATCACCTTGCCCGTAAAGTGCTGTTTCTGTTTAATATCGCTAACCAAATCGCTCTGTGAAACCTCGGCAGGGTTGGTTTCCATAGCTCACTCTCCATTTATCCAGTGTATACGCAAAAGTGGATTATACCAAGCACATCAATAAAAGTCAAAATGAGTTTATAACAATTAACAATTATTAATATCTTTTGCCAAGAAGAAGAACGGGGCTGTCTCTAAACACGTGTGAGACAGCCCCGGCATTACAGATACAGGTTCTTGGGGAGCCTGACCCCCAAGGTTCAGGCCGCCTGCGGCACCGGAGTGCCGTTATTTTTGGGAGTGGGAGTCGGGAAGAGGGCTTCAAACTCTTCGCGCGAGATGGTCTCCACTTCCAATAGGCGCTGGGCCACCGCATCCAACTTATCGCGGTACTCAGTCAAGAGCTGGCGAGAGCGGTCATAGGCCTGGCCGACCAGCTTGCGCACTTCCTGGTCGATCTGCTCGGCAACGGCATCTGAGTAGTCGCGCTGCTCAGAAATTTCACGCCCCAAGAAGATCAATTCTTCTTTCTGACCGTAGACCATAGGTCCAAGGGCATCGCTCATGCCCAGGCGGGTCACCATCGAGCGGGCCATGCGTGTCACCCGTTCCAGGTCATTGGCCGCGCCCGAGGTAATATCATTGAAGACCAACTCTTCGGCCGCGCGTCCACCCAGCAAGCCAACCATATCTGCCAGCATTTTCTTGCGGCCCATCAAAGTGCGGTCTTCTTCTGGCAGGGCCAGGGTGTAACCACCCATCATGCCGCGGGCAATGATCGAAACCTTGTGGACCGGGTCGGCCTCGGCCAGGGCATTCATCACCACCGCATGCCCGGCTTCGTGATACGCCACAATGCGCTTCTCTTCATCGCTGATCAGGCGGCTTTTGCGCTCGGGGCCGGCGATGACGCGCTCAATGGCTTCTTCCAGGTCTTCTTGCTCGATGGCTTTTTTATTGCGCCGCGCCGCCAGGATAGCGCCTTCATTAACAAGGTTCTCCAGGTCGGCCCCCACAAACCCGGGGGTAGAGCGGGCTAACACAGCCATATCGGTATTGGGCGCCAGGGGCTTACCCTTGGCGTGCACCTTGAGGATAGCTTCGCGGCCGCGCATATCGGGGCGGTCCAGCACCACGCGGCGGTCAAAACGGCCCGGACGCAGCAAAGCCGGATCGAGGATATCGGGACGGTTGGTTGCCGCCATGATAATCACATTGGTATCGGTATCAAAACCATCCATCTCAACCAGCATCTGGTTAAGGGTTTGTTCGCGTTCATCGTGACTGCCGCCCAAACCGGCCCCACGCTGGCGGCCCACGGCATCGATTTCATCCACGAAGACGATACAAGGCGAATGGCGCTTGGCCTGGTCAAACAGGTCGCGCACACGGCTGGCGCCGACACCCACAAACATTTCAACAAATTCCGAACCCGAGATGGAGAAGAAAGGCACGCCCGCCTCACCAGAAACAGCCTTGGCCAAGAGCGTTTTGCCCGTTCCGGGAGGGCCTACCAAGAGCACACCCTTGGGAATGCGCGCCCCCAAAGAGATAAACTTCTCAGGCTCGCGCAGGAATTCGACCACTTCTTTCAGCTCTTCTTTGGATTCATCCACACCGGCTACGTCTTCAAAGGTCACGGTGGGCTGGTCGCCGGTGAACATGCGCGCCCGCGACTTGCCGAACGACATGGCGGCATTGTTGCTGCCCTGGGCCTGCCGGAAGACAAACCAAAAAACGCCGCCCAAGAGCAAGAAGGGCAGGATATATCCCAGGGCAGTTGCCACGCCCAACCAGGGGCTGGGGGGCTTGATTTCGATCTTGACCCGCTCTGGAGAGAGGTCAGCCGGGCTTACGCCCAGGTCGATCAACTGCTCGACCAGCGAAGCACCCGGATCCATATGCGAAGTACGCTCGTTCCCTTCACCGCCATCTTGATATACCACGGTCAATTGACTGTCATTCTCAATGATCCGCGCCACAATGCCGCTCTTTACATCGGCAGCTACCTGGTTGATCGAGAGGGTTTCTTGAGAACCCGGGTTCGACTGCAGGTTGTACATCACCAGCACGATGATGATGGCGAACAAAAGCACATAAACGATCGTCGAACGGTTGCGATTAGAATTCACGGACACCTCCGAAATGTTCCAAAAAAGACAAAGCGTCTGCCGAAGCGTCTCATTCGCCAGACCTACTGATCCCTGCATTAAGAGTTAAACTTTCAGGCAGCGTAAGAAGGCCAGCTTGGTTTCACAATCTCTGCAACGACCAGTAAGCGGATTATACCAATCTTATGGATGATATAGGGAATTTTCCTATCCCAAAAATCGCATTTCTAACACGCTTCTAACGAAATTTGACCCCGCGAGAGGGCTCAACAGTTGGCCGTTTCATGCATGCGGTCTACAAATGCCATTTGACGGAATGGATATCTTAATCTATACTGGCATATAGCGCATCATTCATAATTGAAAGAATGACGGTCAGGAGGTCTTATATGGGCGGGACGGTTGAAGATGAAAACGTGGTAGAACCCGAACCAGCACAGGGCCAGCCCGAGGCAGAAATCGACAGCGACGGGGCAATGGGCACTGCTCAAGAGGATACAGAACTGGCAGAAATTGAGGCTGCTTTAGCCAGCGTCGAGACAGGCGGCGAGAGCCTGGAAGAAGGGGTCAAAGATATGACCTCGGCAACCGAGACCCTAGAGCCTGCCGGCTATACCGGCCTGCCCCAAGAAGAGGTTCCCCTGCCTCCTATCGCATCCACCACCGGCGCTCTGCCGTTCAGCCCCGAGGCCTACCAAGACCCCAGCCCCACGGGCGGATTGAAAAGCAAAGAATCCCCGCTTCAAAAAGATGCCCTGCCAGCCGAGCCAGAACTGGTCAGCTTCTTCATCAAAGATGAGCGCATGGACAAATTATGGAAACGCGCCGATGCGGCGAAAGAGAGGCTCGACACAGATATTCACACGGTTGAGCTTGGCCGGATGCTCTTGGACCAGATCAAATACGCCCGCAACTACCTGCTGGCAGGGCGCGATTATTACGAAGAAGCCGAGCGCCACATTAACGAAGTGGAGTTCTTGCTCAAGCAAAACCTGCAGGCCCGCAAATGGTCTGCCAGCTACGGCTTGCCTCTTTTCATCTATGAATTGATTTGGGGAATTGCATTCATCCTGCTTTTCCTGGCACTGCACACGCCGGTCTTTGCCGGGTTCAGCGCTGATGTGCGCGGCATGCTGGCAAGCATGATCTGCGGCGGGTTGGGCGGCGTGACGGGCGCCTGGTTTGCCCTGATCAAGCACACGGCCCAAGATCAAGACTTCGATAAGCAGCATTCCATGTGGTATCTCAACAGCCCCCTGATGGGCGCCGGGCTAGGCGCTTTCGTCTATTGGATCATGCGCGGCGGCCTGATTGCCATCACCAATGCCGATACGGCTGTAGAGGCACCGTGGGTGATCTACATCCTGGCCTGGCTGGCAGGCTACCAGCACAACGTCTTCACCAGCCTGGTCAAACGGGTGATCAAGATCTTCGACACGGATTCTGGCAGCGAGAACAACGGCGGGGCAGCAAAAGATGCCCCAGCCAACCTGCCTGCCCCCACCCCGCCCGGGGCTGAAGAAGGCCCATCAAAAAGAGGCTAAAACGCGGGGAACTTCTCGCTTGATTTGATGAAAATCACAAGGCTTTGAAAACCTGCTGTACATGCAGCCGGTCATGTGCGGCGATGATATTGACCAATTCGTGCAGCAAGGTGGGGCCAAAGATGGCGTGGCGCGCGGGCCGGTTCCACCCCTGCGCATCAAGGCTGCGCAGTTGGGTGACCAACTCAATACGTGCCTGCGTAAACGATGAAAGCGCCTGCACAGGATCCTGGTGCAGGTAATCTCGCTCTTCAGCCCAGGGGTCTGTATCTTGCCCGGCAAGGAAGGGGTTGTTTTCATGCGCCACCTTGCTCACCCGAGGCAGGTTGACCTCCTGCTCTACATCTCGCAAATGGCATAACACCTCTACCGGGCTCCATTCCCCAGCCATAGGCCGGAGAGCCAGGGCCTCATCCCCCCGGTCAGCGCACAGGGCTGCCAGCACCGCCGGCGTGGATTCTAATACCGCCAGCATCGCCGAGGGCGAGGTGAGCTTTGGGGCCAGCGCATCCGCGTCCTGGCTTTCCAGCCAGGGCAGCAGACCCTCCAGCCCGCCGTGCGGGGGGGATTCGTCTGGCCCAGGCCACTGCTCTGTTCCGTTCACCCAATAGACAGGCAAGCCAAGCTGGCGCGCGGCCGCAATATCCAGGCTGACATCGTTCCCGATCATCACCACCGGTTCTTGCGGCCAGCCCAGGCGGCCCAAGAACTCTGCAAAATAGGCCGGGTTAGGCTTGGCAAAATGAAAGCTTTCATAAGAGGGCACCAGGGCAAAGGGATACTGCTCTACGGGCAGACCGGCCCACTCCAGGCGCTGGACGATGGCGGTGAGGGGGAAGAGAGGGTTGGTTGCGATCCCCACCCGGTAACCACGCTGCAGCGCATCTTCCACCACCCGCACGGCTTCGGGGCGTTTTTGCACGTTTCGCCGCAGGGCCGGAAAATCCTGCGCGTAGAAGGTATCAATGCTTGGCTGGACATCGGCGCGCTTTAAATTCAATGGAGGATAAAAAGCGGCGTCGAAATTCTCGACCAACCGGCGGTCAGGCCGGGCCTGCTCAATCATTTCATTGGTTGCGGCAAGCAAAGTGCGTACCAACTGCTGAGGATCTGCATGGGCCGCCATGCGCGCGGATAAAGCCTGCAAATACCCCGGCAAGAAGATGTCCATTGGGTTGTCGAGCAGCGTATCGTCGAGATCAAACAGCAGGATCATCCGGTTGTTCCCCGATCGGCGGCAGCTCGTGGCAGGCCCCACATCCAATGTGTGGGTCAAAACCCGAGCGCTGCGTTTTCGCGCAAAATGTTTGCACCTGCACCTGCTGCCAGATGAATGGGAAAGGCCGGGCCAGGCGCGGCCGCAGCATCATCGAGCGGCAAGCGTTTGCCATCTGGATGCCCGGCACGGGGCATTTTTCGCACAGCCTGGCGTTCCAGGCCAGCGGCGGCGAGACGGATTGCAATAACCGGCAGACTTCATTGTTACGGCCGCGGAAATAGTCTCCGTAAAAGTATTCACATTCTCTGCCAGCAGGTGTGCGCATTAACGGACCATGTCTAAAAAGAAATACCTGGCAGAGGGGGTCACGATCTGCCAGGTTGCAATCACTTAAGCGCGGGTAACGTATGTGCCCGTGCGGGTATCGACGCGAATGCGGTCACCCACATTCACAAAGGCCGGCACCTGCACCT
>Ga0116144_10002263_pt1 | contig 21034 bp, 16 predicted proteins | sample AD_UKC035_MetaG_FD_89746 | JGI IMG/M metagenome (GOLD analysis project Ga0116144, IMG submission 89746) | Active sludge microbial communities of municipal wastewater-treating anaerobic digesters from USA - AD_UKC035_MetaG | ecosystem: Engineered > Bioreactor > Anaerobic > Digestate | place: USA...
ACTCTTCAGGGCTATGGCGAAGCTATTGCAGATACTGGGGAAGTTGGGGCTGCCGACCCGAAAAGCCCTCATGCGGTTCGATTTGATGCTGACCGATATTGGGATCACGGCGGAGGAGCTGCGCAACATTCAGGCCAACCTGCGTATCCTCTATGCTGAAAAGGACATGATCAAAGAGGAGCATATCCAGGAGATAGTGGGCCTGATCCCAGGCGCTACGCTCAAAAAGATCGGGCGCTGCAACCACATGACGATCCTCAACAAACCCGAGGCGCTAGAAGACATGAGGCGCTATCTTTTGGAAGAGGCATGATTGGACGTCGTCGTTGCTGCGCCGCTGAACTTTAGGCGGTGCGGCCGGCAACGAGGACTATGGGGGGCAAGCGGGATGGCGGGCGGCAGCGATACATGGCGCGACGTGCGTGAAGGCATCGCTGCCCGCCGTTTAGTAGGGAGCCACGTCATAGCCAGGCGCGGTCCAACAGCTATTTCAGTGAGAAACAGCAGCAGATATGTAATGAATACGTCATTACTTGGATAAGGTGATTGCCCTGGCGAATTCCGATGAAGATATCCGCGCGGTTATCTTGGAAGGCTCACTATCCACCCATTTTCAGGAGGTAAACTATGCAAGTCAATAGGGTCAAGCCGCAAAAGCTGCAACCAGGTGATAAGGTCGCAACAATCTCCCTGTCTTGGGGAGGCCCAGGAACTTTCCCTCATCGTTATGAGGCCGGCAAACAACAACTACAAAACGAATTTGGGGTGACAGTCATCGAAACGCCCCACGCATTGTGTGACGCCGCTTGGCTTCAACGCAATCCCCAGGCCAGAGCCGATGATTTGATGGGGGCATTGATGGATCCATCGATTAAGGCCATCATCTCTACCATTGGCGGCGATGATTCTATTCGGGTCTTGCCCTATTTGGATTTGGATATCATACATTCAAATCCCAAGATCTTTATGGGATATTCTGACACGACCCTTACCCACATGGCGTGCTTCAAAGCCGGATTGGTTTCGTTTTATGGGCCATCCATTATGGCAGGTTTTGGTGAGAATGGGGGGATGTTTCCCTATATGATTGACTCGGTACGCAAGACGCTCTTTTCCTCGGCCCCCATTGGAAACATTGCCCCCAACATGGATGGCTGGACTGCTGAAATGTTGGACTGGGCAGACCCGGAAAATCAATCCCGCAGGCGCAAGCTTAACCCATCGCGAGAGTGGCAATTCATCCAGGGCACCGGAATTCGCCAGGGACATTTAATAGGAGGGTGTTTCGAGGTCTTCGATTGGCTACGCGGAACCGACTTTTGGCCTGAACCCAATCTGTGGCAGGACGCAATCTTGTTTCTGGAAACATCTGAAGAAGCGCCGCCGCCTAGTGCCGTGCTGTATGGTTTACGGACCTACGCAGCGATGGGAATTCTTGAGAAACTTTCGGGTATCTTGTTTGCTCGACCAGGCGGTCAGATTTCTCCTGAACAATTCACCGAGTACGACAAGGTTCTTCGTCAAGTCATCACTGAAGAAGAGGGGCTTTCAGACCTGCCGATTATCACCTGTATGGATTTTGGTCATACGGACCCGATGGTTGTATTACCCTATGGTGTACGGGCCGAGATTAACTGTGACGCGCGCCAGTTTGCCATTGTCGAAAGCGCAGTGACCGAGTAGGTCAATGAGGACGCCGCAAGACCTACTCGCATCAAAATTAGGAAAAGCCCGGATCAAAAGGCATAGACGAACTTGCGACGCAATTATCAGGGCGGGATGTTGAACGACGAAGTCACATGGCAGCCGCCCTCCATCGGATTGGAAGCGGGTGTGTTTCAAATGCGTTAAGAATCTATCCGAAAATTCGTTTTGGCTCGTGATTTGCGCCTAAAGGCGCGGTTGAGGGGGTGTTTTTTCGTGGGCGGGCGCAGCCCGCCCACGAAAAAACACCTTCCCAAAAGCGGCTTCAGCCGCAAGGGTCGGCCTGGCGGCGCATCGTTGCTATAATTTTCGGATAGGTTCTAAACGCATGCGAAGTCATCAGGATTGCGCGATCTGTAAGACGGACTACAGACCAACTGTTATTTGAGCAAAGGGCACGTTAAGGATAGTCACTGGTTATGCCATCGAAAACCAAGCACCTGTTGATTGCAATTGCCCTCTTCATTGTCGAGATCCTCATAGCAACCGTGTTCTCGCACATCAAATTCGTCAGGGCGTACCTCGGCGATTTTCTGGTAGTGATGCTGCTTTACCACATCGTGAAGATTTTCTACGACGTTGCGCCTTTGACCCTGGCCGCCCTGGTCTTTAGCGTGGCCTGCGGGGTTGAGGTGTCCCAATATTTTCACCTGGCGGATATTTGGGGATTGCCGCGCGGGAGCCTGTTGAGCATTCTCATAGGGACCGACTTTAGCTGGATTGACATCCTCATGTATTTCCTGGGCAGCCTCACCGCCTATCTTGCCGATTCACACCTGATTCCCCAGAAAAAAAGATAAGTCTAACACAAACGCCAAAGCCGCCAGTCACCCCACGGCTTCATCATTCTCGTCAGGCCACGCCGGCGGGGAGATTTTGCGGCTGAGACCGCCGATAAAAAAGACGTTTTGCGGCGACGGGCGGGTAGACCGTCGCCGTAGAACCCTTTTAAAGACAATGGCTTCAGCCGTCCTCTACGCCGCAGCGCACCACCCGGCGGGAAAATGGTAAGGCCCTGCCGGTCAACCTTGCCGAAAAGGTAAATCCAGGTACACTATCGAGCAATGGGTAGCCGCCTGGCAAAAGACCCTGGCTGCAAACCACCCTCTGCGCATCAACACAAAGAGGCGCCGGGCGACCCAGACATCACACGGAAAGGGAGTCGCCATGACCATACCAACACAACCTATCGTCGCCATCATCGGCGCGGGGCCGGCGGGATTGTTTGCTGCGCAGAGTTTGGCGGAACAAGGCGTGCGCGTCGTGCTGCTCAACCGCGATATCAAGCCCGGCGGGCTGGCCGAGTATGGCATCTATTACGATAAATACAGCATCAAAGAGGGACTGCGCAAGCAGTTCCGCAAAATACTGGCTTCGCCGCAGATTACCTACTACGGCAACGTCGCGGTGGGCGAGGACGGCGATGTGACCCTGGCGGAACTGCGACAGATGGGCTTCGCCGCCATCCTCGTGACGGTGGGCGCGCAGGGCACCAAGTGGCTGGGGTTGCCCGGCGAGGACTTGACTGGCGTGTATCATTCCAAGCCGCTGCTCTACCACTACAACGATCTCCCCCCGTTCAGCGAGCAAGAATTTGCCATTGGCAAGCGCGTAGCGTTGATTGGCGTCGGCAACGTGATGGCCGACCTGGCGCACTGGTTCACGCGCGATATACGGGTGGACGAGGTCATCGGCATAGCGCGGCGCGGCCCGGCGGAAGTGAAATTTACCCGACAGGAAATGGAATACATCGCCCGCAATTTCGACCTGGACGACCTGGACGCAGAAATCGCGCGCGTGGCCGACCGAGTGCGGGCAGTGGGGCAAGCGCCGGAGGAGGCCAAGTCCTTTATCCTGTCGGCGCTCTCAGGAAAAGCCTTAGAACCGGTATCCACAACCCGCATCCGCTTCCGCTTCCTTTCATCGCCCAAACGCATCCTGGGCGACGCGCACGGGCGCGTTTGCGGATTGGAAGTGGATGACACCGAATTGATTTTACAGGACGATGGGGAAACGCGCGCCCGCCGACTGGAAACGTCCGCCGTGCTGGCTGTAGACACCGTTGTCTTCTGCATCGGCGACAAAGTGAGTGACACTTTCGGGCTGCCGGTACAGAGAAACGAGTTTGTCAAAAATATAGCGCCGCATTACCCTGTGGACGGTGAAAGCTACGAGGTGTTCGACCCGGAGGCCAACGCGCCGATCCCCGGCATCTTTGTGGCCGGCTGGGCGCGCAAAGCCAGCAAGGGGCAGGTGGGGCTGGCGCGCAAGGACGCCAACAACTGCGCCAGGGCCGTGCTGCAATACCTGGCGGAATCTCCTGCAACCGGGGCCGACGCAGCCGAAAAGCTGGCGGCGCGGTTAGCGCAACTCGACAAACCGCTCATCAGGCAGGCGGATTGGCAGCGGCTTGAAGCCATCGAACGTCAAAAAGCCGCCGAACTGGGCGTGGAACTGTTCAAATTCAAAAACAACGAGGAAATGTTACGAGCGATAGGGCGACTGTAAATGAGAGAAGTAGTTTTACGCCCACGTCACCATCCCATACTGGTGCAGCGCGCCGATCCAATCAAGGATCGGCGCGCCGTATTGTGCGGCGATCTGCGCGAGTGTGAAACGGCCATCCAGGCGCGCCGGCAGCGTGCGGGCGTCCGGCGGGGCAGCGATCACCTCGCTACGCCGGATGAGCATCACGCCCTGCGGCTCGTAGCGAGTAGCATAACGCCCGACAGGACGCAACCCGGCGTAGAGCGACAGCGGTTCCTCGACGCGGGGCGCGGGGCGAGCGGCCTGGATGAGCGGATCTTGCGCCTCGCCGGTGAGCAAGGCCTGGGCGCGGCAACCGCCGTGACATAACGCAAAAGCGGCGCATCCGGCGCACGTTTCAGGGACGAGCGCGCGCCATTGCTGCATCACCGCGCCATGCCACACCGCCTCCACCGGCTGCGTCATCAAATCCCCGGCGATAAGCGGCGCGTGATTGCACGGACGCAGCCGTCCCCACGGATCCACCGTAGCGAACGCGCTGCCCGCCGTGCAACCGGTGGACGACGACGGCGCGAAGCACTGGGGGATGCAGTTCCCAAAGTGGAGCGGCTGCCCCGCCGCGCGCAGGCGTTCAATAACCGCAATGGCCGCGCACAGTTCATCCGGCGTCGGCATCAACTCAGGGCCGTGCGCGCCGATGAGCCGGTTATAAACGACGTGGTGCGCGCCCAGGCGCCGCGCGAGCGCCAACGTAGTCTCAATTTGCCCCAGGGTGCGCCGGTGAAGAACGCAACTCGCGGCCACCGGCAGCCCGGCGTCCGCGGCGCGGCGGATGGCCGCGACGGCGGCGGCGAACGCGCCGGGCGCGCCGCTGAAGGCGTCGTGCGTAGCCGCGTCCGGGCCGTGCAGCGAGATGAGCAGGGCCTCGCAGGCGGACGTGGCGCGCAGCAGGTCAAGCGTGGCGTCTGGCGCAGGCCAGCGGCCGGTAGTGAACAGCACAAACGGCACACCCAGGTCGTCCACGGCGCGAACGATGGCCGCGAAGTCCGGGTGGAAGGTCGGCTCGCCGCCGGTGAGCTTGAACTGGTGCGCGTGACCCGCCAGGCGGGTGATGAGGGCGCGCCAGCCGGCGCCATCGAGCGGGGCGGGCAGCGCGGCGCGCTCTGCCGCGTAAACGTTGCCGCAGCCGGGGCAGCGGTTGGGACAGGCGAAGGTCAGTTCCAGATAATAGGCCGCCGGCAGCGCGAGCACCGGCGCGGGGACGCCCTCTATCGGACAGGCGCAATCACAATCGCAGGCACATTCAGCGCGGGGCGCGACTTGGGCCAGGCCGCGATCCGTGGGATTCTGGGTCAGCACAACTTTCATCGAACGCTCCTTATTGAGTTTGCAGGAGGATTTGCTGGCACAGGGCTTTGAGAGTTTCCAGAGCTTCGCCGCCGGGGTAGGTGGTGACGAGACGGTCCCCCCCCGCGCCGGACGCGGTTGCCGCACACAGCGCTTGTAGCCGCGCCAATTCGGCGTCGGTGGCTGAAACGCCGATAACCCGTAGAATGCCGCAAGCCAGGATGACGCTGTCGTCCGGCGCAAGGGCCACATCCAACAGGTAATCGCTGAGTCGGTCAAAAAAGCGCGCCGCCTCCCGCCCGGTGAATTGCCCGACAAGTTGCGCCGCCAGTCCCAACTGGCGCGCCGCCAGAGGGTAGTTACCCTGGCGCAGGGCAATTTCGCCGCGCACCTCTTCCACATAGCCCTGGATGAGCGTGTATTCGAGCGCATCGGCCTGCTCCCATACGTCGGCGAGCAACGCCAAGACTTCATCCTCGGTGTGGGAGTGGGTGTAGTAGTAAGTCAGGGCCAGCTCAAACTTAGCGCGGGTCAGCAGCCAGCGGTTCCCGTACCTGGCGCTCAATTGAAGGTTTTGCTCCAGATGATGGGTGGCAGCGGCAAATAACTCGGCTACTTGCGCTGTGTTCTCGCCCTCAAATTCCTTCAAATAGGAGGCGTGGTCACGTTCAGCGCGCCCGTACACGTCATAGATAGTCGCCAGCAAAGGGGCGTTGTTGAGCTGCTGGGCCAGCGCCAACGCCTGTTCCAGGTGGAATTTGGCCTTTTCATATTGGTGCAGATGGCGGTGAATGTTCGCCAGCGCGCAGTAGGCCAATGCCTGCCCGCGTTTCTCATTCACCTTATCGAAGGTGCGCAGCGCCAGCTTGGTATAGCGCTCCGCACTCTCCAGGTCGCCCTTGTCGCGGTCTATATCGGCTTTGGTCAGGTAGCTGAAGGCCAGATCGCGCTCCAGGCGTAATTTTTGGCGCTGCACCAGCGCCACCCGGCAGAGCGCGTCGGCAGTGGTCAGGTCGCCTTGCAGACGGTAAACGTAGGCCTGGTTGTTTTTAGCCGACGCGACGAGGATCGGATTGTCGGCCTGCGTGCTGAGACGCACGGCCTGCTGGTAATGCTCAATGGCCGCGCCAAATTCCCCGGTGGACTGGTAGATCTGCCCCAGGTTGTTGTGTAAGATGCCGGCCAGCCGGGGGTTGTTTTGCTGCTGCGCCAGGGTCAGGGCAGTCTGAAAGTGCGTGAAAGCTTGCCCGGAATCGCTGGCAGACGCGATCCAGCCGAGGGTGATGTGCGCGCTGAGGCGGTTTTCGTCCGACAGCCGCCGGTCGGCCAGCACACGGTTGCAGATAGCGGCGGCGGCCTCCTCCTGTCCGCTCAAGCGCAGGGATTCGGCCCGGCGCAGTTCTACGCGGGTGCGAACATGGGGGTCCACCGCTTCCATTTCACCAATGAGGAATTGCATCCGAATGAGATGGTTGTTGCGGTGTGCTTCGCCGAAGCGTTCCTCAAAATAGTCCCAGCCCTGCACCTGACTGAGTTTCAGGTGATAGTGCAGACATTCCGCTTCCAGACGCCACAGTTCCCATTCCGCCGGGCCGATTTCGGCGCGGCGAACGGGTTGGCCGCGCTCCGGGGCGTGGTCGGCCGCCCGCCGCGCCAGGTCAGTGATGCGCGGCTGATAGTAATTGACGATCACATCGTTGGTGAGAGCGCGCCGGATGTCGCCGGTAGGGTCCACGTAAGGCCAAGCGTATTGATTCACCAGGACTTTCATCTCGTCGTGCAGCACACAACTGTTCGTCAGGGCATTGTATTTGACGAAAGACATGTCTGCCAGGTCCTCTACCAGTTCCTCGGCAGCGTCTTCGGGAATATCCAGCAGCACGGCGAGGACGGGGGCGTCACAACGGCGATCAATCTGGGCCATGTAGAGCACGGCGCGATCAAGCGGGCGGCGCAGTTGGCGCACACGGCTGACCAGCTCGAACTCGAAGCGGGCGCGCAGGTCAGTCAGGGCGTTTTCCGGCAGCGCTTTCAAGTCAGGCAGCGGCGTCTCCACGATTTCGGGCAGCGGTACATCATGCGAGAGCCACTCAATCGCCAGCGAGAGGAGGATGGGACGCCCGCCGGTGAGGAAGTACAGTTTGGCGCGCAGGTCGGGAGGGATGTATTCGTCGTCGTCCAGTTCGGTGAAGAACGCCTGGCTTTCTTCTTCGTTGAAACGATCCAATTCAATATAGGTCACCTGCTCCGGCCCCAGGGCCTGTTGGAGTTGCGGCAGGAATTCTTTGGCGCGGCGGCCCGCCGTGATGCCCAGCAGGTTGGGAACGAGCTTGCCGTATTGGTAGAACTGGGGGCGCGCTTCGGACATGGCGGGCATGTCCAGGGTATCGGTGAGGCGAATGAGACGTTTGCGCTGCATGTAGGCGCGCAATTCGTCCACGAGGCTCATCAGCGCGTCCTGTTCCAACCGCGGCAGGCGGACGTCGGCAATGTCGTATTCGCCGCGATCGAGGGCGGTGATCTTGGCGCGGAACTGGGGGAAGTGCTCCCACCCGATGGATTCGGCCACATGCAGCGCCTCACGCAGCGTGCTCGGCGGCTGCTCGGACAGGTCGTAGTGGATGACGGTGAAATCGTCGCGGTCGGTGTATTTTTGCAGCACCTTGTTGAGCAGGAAAGTCTTGCCGATGCCGCCCTGTCCGCCGACGAGGATCCAATGCATGGTGTTCCACCGCTGCGACCACTGATCAATCAGCGCAAGTTCTTTTTGCCGTCCCACAAACACATCAAATTTGGTCATACATCCCTCTCCCCAGGCCAACCGCCCATCACGGTTGCAGCCACTCACACGCCGTCGGCACACCGTCCGGCCCCAGATGGCGGCGCAGCAGGTAGCCAAGTTCGGCATCCTGCCGGAGTTCTTCTCCAATCAAATCGCGCACATAGCCGGATTCCGGCGCGGCGCACACAACGGTCAGGTGCGCTTGCAAGCCCGCCTGAAGTTGCGTCGGGGCAACCTCTTCGCCCAGCAGCGTGTGGTAGAGCCATTCGACGATGGATAGGAGTCGCTGCGACGGGCCGAGGTGCGGGTCTTGCAGGCCCTGGTGAATCCATCCGGCGTAGAGGGCGCGGGCATGCTGGTTGAGTCGGATATATTGCGCGCGACTTTCGGCAGAGCGCCCGGCCATGTCGCCGACAAGGATGCCTCGGGTCAGCCGGTCGCGGAAAAATGGTTCGCGCAAGCTCGGCGGGGCCAGGAGACGCGCCCGAACCATATCACCCAACAGGTCTACGGCCTTGCATGCCAACGGAAGCAATCCCGCATCCACGAGGGATTGCACGGTATTGGCGTTGACGCGCCGGAAGACGCTGAGGGTGCGCGCGGCCTGGGCAAGGTCGGGCGGCAGGGCTTCCACGAGCGCGTCAGCCGTCGGCGCGAGGCATTCCCGCGCCCACCGCTCCCGGTTCTGAGCAAAGTAGTCGGCCACCGTGCCCAAGCCGAAGGACTCTTGCACCATATCGTCCACCAGGGCGCGCGCCACACCCGGGTGCCCGCTGCTGAAGTGCAGTAATTCGTCGCCGATCTGGGTCACGGTCGCGTCATCGAGAGCATCCTGAAGACGCAATCTCCGGGCCTGCGCCCACACCATATCCTGAAGCGCGCGCTCGTCGAAAGGGGTGAGCAGGAGGCGCTGCGGGGCGGGCAGGCGGGGCGTCGCCCGACGGTAGCCTTCCCAAAAGGCGTCCACGTCGCGCCCGGCAAGGAAGATCCGCACCAGATAGACTTCGCGGTTGTTCAGGCGGGTGCGACGGTAGAGCGCGTCAAGCAGCGCGTACAACCACTGAACGGATGGCGCGTCAAGACATTCGAGGTCGTCGAAGAGCAACAGCATGGCCGCATCGTCGCCCGGCGCGGTGGTCAAGGCTTGCAAGATCGCGTTACAGAGCGCCGGAATGGCCTCGGCAGCGGGCGGCAGCGGGGCGCGGGCAATGGCCTGAGCGATGGCGGCGCTATCCAGCAGAGCCGGCCGCGCTCCGCCGATGTAGCGCGAATCCCATCGTTCCGCGGCGACCAGCGCCATCAGCCGGCGCAGCAAACACGTTTTGCCGTACCCGGCAGGCGCGCAGATGAGGGTGTAGGGGGAGCGGGCGGCGCGCAGCCGTTCGGTGGTGAGTTGCCGAAGTTCGGCTTCCCGGTTCACAAAGTCGTCGGGCGGCGATACATCTGGCGGAACCGCAGGGGTGGACAGGGTGTGAAAAGATACCCCCAACACTTCCTGGCAAAAAGCCTCTAGCCGGCTGAGAAGCTGACTGCGCTCGGCCTGGTTGTCGTCCGTATCGCCGTAGATGGTGCGGCCCAGGTTTTCAAAGAGCTGCTGCTGGTAGATCAGGGCTTCGGTGTACCGGGGATGCTCCAGGCCAAGCCGCTGCAATAAGACAGCCATACTCTGCCGGTAGCCCTCAAACAGCGCCGGGAGGGAGGGCGGGAGATGGGGGGGGGTAGGGTTTGGACTTTGGATTTCTGTCATCGTCATCCCCAATCAGTTGAGGAATCCGGAATTCCGAACTCGTTCAGCACCTAGCTTTCCGGCGAGGCCGTCGGCAAAGTGAAGTAGAACGTGCTGCCCTGGCCGACAATGCTTTCAACGCCGACCTCGCCGCCGCATTTCTCTACGATACGTTTGACAATGGACAATCCCAGGCCATGCCCTTTGGTTTGCACCTGGTTAAGACGCGTAAAAGGTGTGAACAAGCGCGCCTGTTCTTCAAGAGTCAAGCCTTTGCCGTTATCGCGCACCCAGAAACGGATATGCGATTGGGAATTGGAGATTGAAGGTTGAGGGTTGGGGAATTTAAGGTTCCCCAGGGGAACTTGCTCCGAGAGGGCATCCAACAGCGGCAACTCACAATCTAACATATCGTAGCCTAATTCCAGACGAGGGGGAATGTGCTCGGCGGGGCGACCACCGTATTTGATGGCGTTGCTAAGGTAGTTGACCCAGATTTCTTCGATCCAGGGCGCGTGCCCCCAGACGGTCGGCCAGTGAGACGGCGGCGCGATGTCTGGATGGTATTCCTCGGTCAAATTGCGCAGGCGTTGCAAAGCCTCTTTGATCACGATCTCCATATCTATAGGCATACTGGCGACGGCGTCAGCCTTACGCACGCTCGCAAGCAGCAGTAACTCATCAATAATATTGACCATCTTACGCCCACTCTCCGCGATGATTGCGAGAGCGTACTGGCGTTTCTCAGTTTCCATCTGCTCATAACGGCTGGATAACAGATCGCTAAAGCCGATGAGAATGGACAGGGGATTTTTCAGATCATGAGCGACCGTATGCCCATAGGCGTCGAGTTCCTGGTTGCGAATTTGAAGCTCGGTGTTGGCCTGCGTCAATTCGGCGGTGCGCTCCGTAACAAGGTCTTCCAGGTGTTCTTGATGGTGTTGCAGTTCGGCCTGCGCGCGCTGCCGCTCGGTCACTTCCTGGCGGAGTTGTGCGTTGATCTCGCGCAGTTCCCGCGTACTCTCGGCAATGAGTTTTTCCACGACGATGCCCGGCAAAGAGAGGAGAATGGCGATGATGGTATAGGGAACAATATCCCATGCACTCTGAAAGATGATTCCTGAAACAATGAGCGTTGTGCCAACTCTTAGGGCATGATAGAAGGCCGGTCTGAACCCCACTACCAGTCCCAGCGCAAAGACGCCGGAGAGCAGCAATAAAACGAGGGTCATGCCATCCTGACCACGGTGGAGATCATAAAATAACAGGCAAGTAAAACAAAGCCAGCTCGCCCAGGCGAATCTGGACATGGCGAGACGCAGATCGCGATCAACATAGGAGAGTGTGATTAACCCTGCAACGGCTATCGCTGCGGTTAACGCCATATAAAGAATGTAAGGAGGTGATGCGGCCCTTATGGCAACGACTATATGAAGTCCAACGCCCAAACTCGCCAGGGCACTGTAGGATACTAACACCCATTTGGCGGCATAACGCCGAATACGTTCCCCCGGCAGTTGTTGATAATCGGTATTCATCACGCTGCTGACATTCCATTAAGAAATCTTCCCGGAAGCTGAGGAAGCCGCTTCCGGGAGGATCAATAAGATCGAGGTCGTCAAATGTTCCAGTAGCCGCCGCGCACTGTGGCCGGCGGAATCTCCCCACTTGTCCGTCCTTCATCGTAAGTTTTCCACCACTTTTCCACGAGCGTGTGTAGTTTAGTGTCTTTGAAGGCTGCGGTGAAAGTCGCTTTCTCCTCCTCGGTTAAATCCCCATAGGGGCACTGGGCAAATATGGCCTCCAATCCCTGCGCTTCGGCCTCTTTGATGAAGTCACGGAAGAGGAAGACCTGCCCCGACAACCACAAAATATCTCGACGTCCTGTTAACATAATACTCCTTTCATGAATGGTAGATGAAACTTTGGGGTTTGACAACACACTTTAATTTTAGTGCCCTTTGCGGTTTTTGTCACACACTGAAAATGACGGCCGCATTTCAAATGAATAACTTTTCCGGTGGTTTCTCGTGAGATGTTGGCGCGGTTGGCAGCGTGAAGTAGAACGTACTGCCCTGGCCGACGATGCTTTCGACGCCGACCTCGCCGCCGCATTTCTCCACGATGCGCTTGACGATGGACAGTCCCAGGCCGTGGCCTTTGGCGCGCACTTCGCTGAGGCGGGTGAAGGGGGTGAAGAGGCGCGCTTGCTCTTCAAAGGTCAGTCCCTTGCCGTTGTCACGCACCCAAAAGCGGATGGGGGGAGAGAGATTAGGGGAGGCAGCCGTCAGATCAGACGGCAGATAGGAATCCAGGATGTCATAACCCAGTTCCACGCGAGGGGGGATGTGCTCGGCGGGACGTCCGCCGTATTTGATAGCATTACTGATGTAGTTGGTCCATACTTCTTCAACCCACGCGGGGTGTCCCCACGCGGTCGGCCATTGGGGCGGCAAGATGATATCCGGCTTATAGTCCTGAGTGAGATTGTTCAGCCGCTGGAGCGCTTCTTTAACCACGCCCTCCATTTCAATAGGGGCAATGCCCACCGCTGCGGCCTGCCGCACGTTAGCAAGCAGCAGCAATTCATCAATGATGTTAATCATCTTGCGACCACTTTGCGCGATGGCATTGAGGGCCACCAGACGTTGGTCTGTCTCGATGGAATCATAACGGCCGGACAGCAGATCGCTAAAGCCGATAAGGGTGGAAAGTGGATTCTTCAGATCGTGAGCCACGGTGTGCCCATAAGCCTCGAGATCGGTGTTCGCCTGCATCAGTTCGGCGGTGCGTTCGACCACCAACTCTTCCAGGTGTTCCTGGTAGCGCCGGATTTCTTCTTCGGCTTGCTTCCGCGCAGTCACATCGCGCAGGGTGAGCAGCACAGCGTGACCTTCTTCCCAGGGGATACGTGTGGCGGTCAAATCCATCGGGCAGAGCGTCCCATCGGCGCGTTGGAACATCTGCGAGCCGAAAACGGCCTCTTGCGTCTGTAAAGCATGCAGCAAATCCTCCGCCGACAAAGGCGCTTCAGGTGGAAAAAGCCGGTCGCCCGGCTGGGAAATCAGCACAACATTCTCATATCCTAACGTGACGCGCGTGGCGCGGTTGGCGTCGAGAATCTGACCATTGGCTTCGTCCACCACCAGACTCACATCCAACGATTCCTGGAAGACGATGCTGAACTTGGCTTCAGTACGCTTTAATTCTTTTTCCAGCAGGTCTACAATCAAGGAAGTGGACGCCATTCCAAAAGCAATGACAATGGCGACGTAGGCCCGGCCATCATCAACACAAATAGACCCTAGCCCTGCCAACACCACCGCCACCAGAATCGTATAAATGATTCCCACCTTGAATCCCAATATCAGTCCCAATGTCAAGACGCCCAGATGAAAACCATAGGCTAGAAAAGGAAATTCGCGAGTCCCCAGTGCGAAGTATTCGAAGATGATCATGATGAGTAATAAGACTGAGGCGCTGCCGACGTAAAGGTACATTCCGAACGCAAGGGACTTTCTAATCAAACGCAAAGCGGCGGCCGTTGTCGTGGCCATTCCTAACAATAGCCAAAAGTTGATCCACTGGATAGGCCGCGTTGGATTCAACAGCAGGGGGATCAATAAATAAGTGTAGAATGCCAGACTTGTGCCAAAAATGCCCAGACTGACGCGCAGCACGAAGCGGGCTGTTTTGAATCGGGTTGAAATGTGTTCACGCATTGTTATTATAGTGAGACTCCATGAGGCACTTAGTATCATTCCCGTACAACATCTTCCCGGAAGCCGACTTCATAGTGACTGCGGCTTGAAAAATACCTTTGGTCGGCTATGAACAACTTCCGGGAAGGCTAAGTTGGGAATTTTTCTCTTCGAAACGTTTAGGGCTGCCATGCTCCCCAGACCGCCGGAATAGTTCCCGCCTGGCGCTCTTCATCATAAATAATCCACCAATCATGGATAACCCCTTGGAGGCGCGGATTGCCGATACACGCCTCAAAAGTGGCCCGCTCATCGGCAGTCAAGTCGCCCTGTGTCACGATTTGCTCCAACATCGCGTCCAGTCCTTGTTCCAGGATGTCCTCCAAAAAATTGCGCCGGATAAAGACCAGGCCAGCCAGCTTAGTAATGTCCTGATACTTTTCCACCGTTTGCCTCCTGTCTATCAAGATAGAACGACCTTCCCCAAGGACTATAGTGGAACTCATTGGAAGGTTTCTATAAACACTACTGTTAGTTTAGCACAGTTTTGGGGAAATAGGAGACCGGACGAGTCGTCGGGTGGCTTTCGCAGGGCTGACGTCCCTTCACTCTTGCACCGTAACCGTTACCGCATTGCCGGTAAGACTTACGCCTTCAGCATTGACGCCAATGACGGAGAAAGTATGCTCCCCCACCATCAACGGCCACAGCAGGCGATAAGGCGGGCGGCGCCATTCCTGGAGCGGCGTCCCATCCAGCAACAGCGTGACCGTAGCCCACGCCGCGTCGGTCTCAACGACCAGGGCGATGCGCTGCTCCGCGCGCGGCAGGGCGGGATCGAGACGATACACACTCCCCTGGTCGGGATGGATGATGCGGAGTGTGGTGGAGGCGGGGACATCAGCCTCCGGTGGGATTATATCGGTGGGCTGCGGCAGACCGTGTTCCCGCGCCCATTCATGGGCCTCCGGAGGCAGGACGGTGTAGAGGACATCCTCTATGACCTGATGGACGGCGCAGGTCTGCGTGGGCTGCGTCCCAGCGATAAACGTCTCCGTGACGCGGTGCGGACAATTCGGGTTAGGCCGCAACCCGGAGATGGCGCACACGGTCACGTCCACCAGTCCCTCCGGGCGCGCAAAGTCGTGAACAGGTGTGCCCTTGAGCGCGGCTTCCATCACGTCATGCCAGAGCGGCGCCGCCCCGCTGACGCCGCTGACGTCCTTCATCGCCTCGTTGTCCGCGTTGCCCACCCACACGCCCACCACCAGATCGGGCGTGTAGCCCACCGTCCAGTTGTCGCGGAAGTCCGTCGTCGTCCCCGTCTTGACGGCGGCCGGCCGCCCGGCCAACGTGAGCGCGCTGCCCTCCCCGAAGGTCGGCGCGCGGGCCAGGTCATCGCTGAGGATATCGCTGATAAGATAGGCCACGCGGGCATCCAGCACGCGCGCGGCGAGGGGCTGCTCCGGCGTCCAGATCACCATTCCCGTTGCGTCTTCCACGCGGAGGACGGCCACCGGCGTGATGCGCGTCCCCCCGTTGGCGAAGGCCGCGTAGGCCGCCGTCAATTCCAGCAAGCGCACCTCCCCGCCGCCGAGCGTAAGCGCCAACCCCAGACGGTCCGCTTTGTCGAAGGTGGTGATCCCCATCTGCCGCGCCAGTGTGAGCAGGGCGTCTATGCCGATGGCGTCCAGCACCTTGACCGCGATCACGTTATACGACGAGGCCAGCGCCTCCCGGAGCCGCACCGGGCCGCGAAATTGCAGATCATAGTTGAGGGGGACGTAGGGCGCGCCCTCCTGCGTCACAAAAGCTGTGCGCACGTCCAGCAGCATCGTCGCCGGCGTGAAGTCGCCGCGCGCGAAGGCGGCGGCGTAGGTCAGCGGCTTGATCGCCGAGCCGGGTTGCCGCAGCGCCGTCGCGCCGTTCACCGCGCCGTCAATGCGCGCCGAAAAATAGTCCGGGCTGCCGACCAACGCCAGGATTTCGCCCGTCGTTGGATCGAGCGCGACCACGGCGGCGTTGCGGACATTGTGCCCGCCGGGGGGACATTCTGCGGCGTAGTGGCACGTCGCCAGCAGCGCCAGCCGGTGACGCATCATGTCGCGCGCGGCGTCGGTCAAGTCCACGTCCAGCGTGGTGTAGATGTTCAATCCGCCGGCCTGCAAGCGTTCCAGCCCCAGCTCTTTTTCCAAAAGGCCGCGCACCATCATCACAAAATGCGGGGCGCGAATGGGAAACGGCGCGGCGGCGAAGGCCAGCGCCTCGTCTTTGGCCAGTTCGGCGTCCTCTGCGCTGAGATAGCCCTGCTTGACCATCAAGTCCAGCACCACAGCCTGCCGCTCGCGGGCCGCCGCCAGGGCTTCCAGTGGATTGTAGATCGCCGGCGCCTGCGGGAGTCCGGCCAGGAGCGCGCACTCGGCCACGTCGAGGTCGCGGACGGGCTTGCCGAAGTACGTCTGCGCCGCCGCCTCGACGCCGTAGGCCATCGCGCCGTAATACGTCTCGTTGAGATACAGCGCGAGAATGTCGTCTTTGCTGTAGCCCCGCGTGAGGCGCGCAGCCACGATCAGCTCGCGCAGCTTGCGGCGCAGCGAGCGATCCATGTAGGCGTTCGGCTCGAACATTACGGTGCGCACCAACTGTTGCGTGATCGTGCTCCCGCCGGAGAGCACCTCGCCGCCCTGCACGTTGATCCACACGGCGCGCAGGATGGCCCAGGCGTCCAGACCAGGGTTGGTGTAAAACGTGGCGTCCTCCGTGGCGATGGTGGCCCAGATGAGGGCTGGGGGCACGTCCGTTAGAGAAACGGGGGTGTGGCTGCCGGTGTAGGGGGGCGGCATCTCGTAAAGGAGCCGCCCGTAGCGGTCGTAAATCTTGCTGCTGGGGGCCGTGGTGTAGGCGGAGAGGTCGGCAGGGTCGGGCAAATCGTAAAAGAGCCAGCCGTACAGCCAGAAGATGACGGCCAGCGCCAGGACCGGCAGCGCCCACAGGTATTTTTTACCTTTGCGTGTTTGACCGATCATAATCATCTTTTGTCACCAGATGAAACGATCACGCTAGAAAGCTGCTGAATCTGCTCAATCTGCTGACAAGAGCTAACCTACCACTTGTTCTGTGATAATGGCGCCGTCCGGCACGACCGCATCACGCAAGACGACGGCGTCGCGCAGGGTGACGCCAGCCCCGATCCGACAGCCGCGTTCCAAATAGACGTTGGGGCCGATGGCACACTCCGCGCCAATGACGACGCCGGGATCAATGCGCAGGGGCGCGATCAACCGGGTTCCTGCACCCAAGGCGTCGGGCGATAGCACGGGCGGCTCATCCGCGCGGCGCAGGGCGGCGACGTTGAGTGCAAGCAGATCAGCGAGGGTCGTCAGCGTCATCCGCCCGCTCAGGACAACGCCCCCCACCCGTCCCTCGCGCGCGATCAACATTTGGATGGCGTCTTGCAGTTCATACTCTCCACGCGGCGACGGACGCACTTCCGGCAGATAGTCTAGCACGCGCGGGGTGAAGAGGTACAGCGGCAGGCTGGCAAGGTCGGAGAGGATTTCTTCCGGACGGGGCTTCTCGATGATGCGCGTGATCCAGGGGCCGTCCATCCCCACCGTGGCGCCGCTACGGATGCGTTCCACGGGCGCCGGCATCAGGGTGAGGACAGCGCTGGGGGCCGGCGTCATCCGCCAGAAGGCGAGCAGGGAAGCTGCATCGGCCTCCGTCACCAGGTTGTCGCACGCCGAGAGGACGAAGTCACCGGAGATGAGCGGCGCGGCCTGGAGCAGCGCGTGGGCCATGCCTTTGCGCTCGGTCTGATAGACGAAGCGCACGCCGACATCCAGCGTCGCCTCGCGCCGGAAGTGGCGCTCGATCTCACGGTCGTCCGGGCTGATGACGAGGATGAAGTCCTGCACGCTGTTGCGGGCCAGCAGCGCCATCACGCGCTCCACGATGGGGCGGCCGGCGATAGGCGCCATTGCCTTCGAGCGGGTGAGGGTCAACGGTTGCAGCCGCTTCCCCTGGCCCGCGGCCAGAATCACACCCTGCATCCGTATTATCCGGTGACGCGGTGGATGTAGACGATGTTACCCTTCGGCAGCAGCAATTCTAAGCCACTGTCCTGGCGGATAATAAGGTCGTAAACATCCACGCCGATGAGTTCCCCTTTAAAGATTTTGCCATTACTCACTGCAATGAGAATGGTTTGGTGCTCCAATTCGCTGAAGAAATCAGCGGCGCGTTTGCCCCACACCGGAGATGCTTTAGATTTTTCGCTGTTCATAGGTTGGTCTCCTCTGAAAATAGTGGTGAAAGATTTTTTATTAGCTCTCGTTGAGAAAGTCGCCATCTTCCATATCTTTGAACAAATCGCGCAGGCCGCGCTCCCACATATCCCCCAAGGGGATAAAACGGCGTTCTTGAAAATCTTCAAACAGTTTTTCCAGGTAATCCTGGAGGTCCACATCGGAAAGCTGCGTGTCCAGCTCTTCCAACTCCGCTTCCATTGAGGTCAACAGTTTTTTGCTTTCCTGCTCCAGTTCGGTCAGGTCTATTTCCATGTTGAACATGTAGTTGACGCGGCGCATCAGGTCATACCAGGCCTTAAAGTCGTTTTCAATACGCAGACCATGCACCGGGCCGACCATCTCGGAGAAATCATACGACGGCACAAAGCCATAAAACACGACGATTTCAATATCACGAGCTTCCGCTTTGTGCGCCAGATAAGCGCCGATAGTCGTGCCGCCCTCATAGTCGGAGAAGCGCACCGCATATTTGGTTAGCTCCGGCTTCAGGTGCGGCAGGCTGTAAACACACGTAACTTCTCGTTCCTTATCGTAGGGCATAGCGCCGTAGACGCCGCCCACAATCACGACGCGTTTCACATTCAGGGTGTGCAGCACATCGAAGAAAGCGGTCACGTAGCGATCCATGTTCAGATGTGGCTCCTCCCCCAAGAACAGCAGCAGTCCTTTCTGATGATCGCCGGTGTAGAAAATTTCGTTCTGAGGCATGCTCATCGTCATCCGATAGCCTTCCTCCAATTTCACTTGAGGGCGCAGAAAGTGATGCGCACCTGGCACCTGGAATAGGTAGAAATTGTCGGAAATGATCTCGCCGATTTTACGCGCCTCCAGTTTCTTGATGAGATATTGCGGCAATCCCGAGGAAATAGAGCCGGCGTCGGCCCACTGTTGCCAGCCGGCCAGCATGTATAATTCGCGTGTCACGGGAAGTTCCCACAACTTTACCAACGCATCCATACCCTCAACCTCCGCGCGGCCAAACGTGACCGAGCAACAGAAGAAATACCCGCTATCAAAATACCACACCACCGCCTGGCCGTCCAAACCAACCGGTAGGATAGCCACCCCATAGGTAGAAGCATTTCAAAGGCTTAATGGGTTACTTTCAAAGGCAACTATAGCGATCACCTTAGGGTTAGTATATGTTAGTTTTGCCAGGCAACAAGGGGGGAAGTGTATGGAAAAAGAAAATCGGGCAAGGTGGCTTGCCCGATTTAAGAAACGCGGGGAGATGCGCTTCAAGCCGCCTGAGCCAAAACGCGCTCCACATTGACCAGCAAATCTTGAATGGCAAAGGGCTTGGTCAAATATCCATTCGCCTGAGCCGATTCCAACGCCAGCCGCCGATCCATGAGTTCCGAGCGGACGGAGATAATAATGACCGGGATGTTTTTCAACTGTTCATCGGCTTGCATCTGCCAGAAGACTTCCCAGCCGTTCATCTTTGGGAGCATCAAATCTAGCAACACCAGGTCCGGTTTAACCTCACGCGCCTTCGCCAACCCCTCCAGGCCATCGTTGGCGCCGATCACCCTGATGCCAATACGTTTAAGGATCAAGCCAACCAGCGTGATCAACTCCGGCATATCATCAATGCACAAAACCAGTTTTTCTGACGAGAATAGCTGCTCCATAACGCTCCTTTGAGACTCTTCCATGGTTGGTATGACCGTATTGTAGTCTCTCAGAGTAAGGAAGCTGTTACATAATTCCTAAAAATTACTTAAAAAACGTTGCAACCGCCAAGGTCCCCTTGCCGGTGAAATAATACCCAAGCCCCCAACGCTTCTGAATATATTGGGGGTTGTTCGGGTCGTCTTCGATTTTGCAGCGAATATAACGGATGTAGACACTCAGGTAGCCTATTTCCTGCACGTATTGCGGGCCCCAGACGTTGGTGAGCAACTCACGGTGCGGCACCACTTGATCCTTGTGACTGACCAGATACAGGAAAAGGCGAGATTCCGTATCGGTGAGCGTAACGAGTTCCCCATTCTTGGTCACAACCCCCGATTCCAGGTCCACATAAAGCACGCCATCATCGTAGGCGGAACGCCATTCGGCGCCGGGCGCGGCGGTAGTGCGCCGCAGGACGGTGTAAATCCGCGCTTTGAGTTCCTCAAAGTTGCATGGCTTAACCATGTAGTCGTCCGCGCCCATAGACAAGCCCTTGACGACATCGTTCATCTCGGATTTGGCCGTCAGCATGATGATGGGGGTATCGCAAACAGTGCGCAAGCGTTGGCAAATGGTCCAACCGTCAATATCCGGCATCATAAGGTCCAGGATAATCATATCGGGATGAACTTCATACGCCTTTTGCAGCCCAATAAGCCCATCCGCCGCGGTATAAACACCAAAATGCTCCTGCTCCAACTCGAACTGCAAGCAGGTGAGAAAATCTACATCGTCATCAATAAGCAAGACTTTGATGGTCATGCCTACGGCTTTCTCTCCAGCTCAAAACAATAGCCGCTGCCCCAAATGGTGTTAATGCTCAGCGTGGAGTTACCGACCGCGCCAATCTTGCGCCGCAACCGATAGATATACTGTTTGACCAGGTCAAGTTCACCGATGTGCTCTGTCCCCCACACGTTAACCAGGATCGCATCGGTGGTGAGCACCTTTCCGGGGTGACTGGCAAGGTAACGCAAGACCTCGAATTCTTTCGGCGTTAAACCAATGATGTTCCCATGGAGCGATAACTCGTGGCGGTCACAATCCAACGTAACCGAGTCGGAGAGGAATAACATCTCCATTTTCCGCGAACTGCCGCCGGGGGTACGACTGATACAGCGCGCCAAACGATATTTCAGTTCGGCAAAATTGAAAGGCTTGACAATATAATCATCAGCGCCCAACGCCAATCCCTGGATCTTATCCTCGATGTTACTCTTGGCGGTCAGAAACAACACCGGAATATCCGTCATTTCTCGCAGGCGCCGGCACATTTCGTAACCGTCAATTTCGGGCATCA
>Ga0116144_10002267_pt1 | contig 21018 bp, 13 predicted proteins | sample AD_UKC035_MetaG_FD_89746 | JGI IMG/M metagenome (GOLD analysis project Ga0116144, IMG submission 89746) | Active sludge microbial communities of municipal wastewater-treating anaerobic digesters from USA - AD_UKC035_MetaG | ecosystem: Engineered > Bioreactor > Anaerobic > Digestate | place: USA...
CCCAGCCGCATTTCGGCTATCATTGGCCTTGGTGAAACCATCATGACGCTCGCGTATATCTTCCTTTTCTTCGGCGGCGCGATCGCGATCTGGCGCATCTGGATCAACATCAAGCGGGCGCGCGACAGGCCCGCGCACAGCTGGGACGAACGGCTGATCGAGAAGCTGCGCCTCGAAGGCTCGGATCCCTTCCAGCCCCACGACGTCGTGTTCTTCTTCGGCCTGCCGAGCGAGAAGTCGGCGCAGCTCATCGTCGAGCGCCTGGTGCGCGAGGGCTATCAGGCCGAGTACAGGCAGGTGCGCGAGCAGGTCGAGCTGGCCTTCAGCGTGCACGCGCAGCGCTCGCTACGACTGTCGGTGCCCGACATGCAGGCGACGAGCCGGCGATTCAACGAGCTGGCGGCCGAATTCCACGGCCGTTATGACGGCTGGGCGGCGGCCAGCAACCGCAGGATCGGCGACTGACGCCTACTTCGCGGCGGTCTGCCGCTTGACCGCCTCGGCGGCGGCTGCGATCGCGGCGGCGTCGCCGAGATAGCGGCTCGACTTCGGTCGCAGTGCATCGTCGAGCTCGTACAGCAGCGGCACCCCGGTCGGGATGTTGAGCTCGACGATATCGGCTTCCGACATGTCGTCGAGCATCTTGACCATGGCGCGCAGGCTGTTGCCGTGGGCGACCACGGCGACATTGCGCCCTGCCCGCAGTTCCGGCGCGATGCGCTCGTTCCAGTACGGCAGCACGCGCGCGAGCGTGTCCTTGAGCGACTCCGTCGCCGGCAGCAGCGCGGGGTCGATACCGGCATAGCGGGGGTCGAAGCGCGGGTGGCGCCTGTCATCGCTCGCAAGCGGCGGCGGCGGGACGTCGTAGCTGCGGCGCCAGAGTTTCACCTGCGCTTCGCCGTGCCGCTTGACCGTCTGGGCCTTGTTGAGCCCCTGCAGCGCGCCGTAATGGCGCTCGTTCAGGCGCCAGCTGCGTTCGACCGGCACCCACATGCGATCGGTTTCATCGAGGATGTACCACAGCGTGCGAATCGCGCGCTTGAGCACCGAGGTGAACGCGATATCGATCTGCAGGCCTTCGCGCTTCACCTCGACACCGGCCTGGTGGGCCTCGGCGCGACCCTGCTTCGTCAGGTCGACGTCGGTCCAGCCTGTGAACAGGTTTTCCAGGTTCCAGGTGCTCTGGCCATGTCGAACGAGCAGTAGTTTTCCGGGCACGACTTGCTCCGTGTGGGTTTGGGGGGGCTGAAAACGAAAAGCTTACAGGCACATTTCGCCATCTTGCATCGTGGATTGTGCCACCTCCGCAAGGCCGTGCTCGCAGCGCACCGTGCGTTCGCGGCGCGTGGCGGCGAGAATCGCCTCGTTCCGTGCGCGCCGGTCGCGTGTCGCCGGCGGGTGATGCAGGTGCCAGGCGATGCCGCCAAAGACCAGCGCGCGCCGGTGGCGCCCGAGATGCCCGAGGCGCGCGCACAATTCCTTGTCTTCGGGGCCCCAGCCGACCATGGCGTGGTTGAAGCCGTTCACGGCCAGGAGGTCGTCGCGCCAGGCGGCGAGGTTGCAGCTCTTGGTGGCCACGACGGCGTTGCCGATACGCGCGCTGCAGCGGGCGAGCGCGGGGCTGTGGAGGGCCCAGATGCGGCGCAGCCCGCGGGCATGCCGGGGGACCGCCCCGGGCGCGCCGCGCGCCGCAGCGAGCGCCGCCTTCGTGGCCTCGGCGTCGAGCGGTATGCGCACGCCCTGCACGAAGCAGCCCGGGCGCGCCGCCCTGCGATGATCGGCGATGAATTCGGGGTGCAGCAGCATGTCGCCATCGACGAAGACGAGGTAGTCGCCGCGTGCCGCTGCGATCGCGAGGTTGCGCAGGCGCGCGGCGCGAAAGCCGTCATGGTCCTGGCGGACGTGGGCCACCGGCGCGGGCGCCTGCGCGGCGAATGCGGCGACGACCTCGCGGGTCGCCGGGCCCGAGCCGTCATCGGCGACGATGATTTCCGCCGGCCATTGCCGCTGGGCCGCCGCTGTCGCGAGCACCGCGGCGAGGGCGTCGGGCCGCTCGTACGTCGTGACGACGAGCGACAGGCGCATCAGGCCGATGCGAGTTTGCGGATCGCCTCGACGCCGACCGACAGCGTCGCGAAGTCCGGATGATCGGCGGCGCGCATGTCGGCCAGCATGCGCGACCAGCGCGCGAACTCGTCCCCCTGGGATTGCACCCACGCCGCGACCGGATCGCGGGCCGCGCCACGGCGGCGCATCGAGCGCAGCACGTCGCCGGCGAGCGCGCGATGTGCACGGGCCGCGCTGTTGCGCAGGGTCGAGCGGGCGTTCGCCTGCCATGGCCCGCTGGCCGCGAGCGCGCCGATCTGGGTGCGCAACCAGTCGAGGCCGACGGCGGCGCCGATCGCGTAATAGATGCGCGCGGCGTCCCGCACGGACTTGCGGTGTTCGGCCGCGAGTTCGACCAGGTCGTACACCGGTTCCATCGATTCCAGCGCGCCGATACGCGCGGCGAGATCCTCGGGCAGGCCGGCCGACACGAGTTGCGCGCGTCGCGCCGCGTTGTGCTCCGGCACGAGGCCGGTCGTGACCCCGTGCAGCGCATCGCCGAGTTCGCGCACGCCCGGCCGGTACTCCGCCACCGTGCGCTCGACGTGCAGGTTGCGACGCCGGTACTGCAGCAGCCAGTAGCTCATGTGCCGCAGCAGCCGCGCCGTATAGTCGTAGGCAAGATACTGCGCCTGCGCCGGCACGCGGCTGTCGAGCGCCTCGATCTCGCTCCAGATGGCCCGCATCTCGAAGCTCTCGCGCGCGATCGTGTAGGCGCGCGCGATCTGCCCGATCGTGGCGCCGGTCTCCTCGACCGCGCGCCAGGCGAACACCGGCCCCATGCGATTCACGAGGCTGTTGGTGGTCGCGGTGACGATGATCTCGCGGCGCAGCCGGTGCCTGTCGATGTCGCGCGCGAACTTGCGGCGCAGCGCCTCGGGGAAGTAGCGGTGCAGTTCCTCGGACAGGTACGGGTCCTCGGGGACATCCGAGTCGATCAGTTCGCCCGACAGCCAGATCTTGCTGTAGGCGAGCAGCACCGCGAGTTCCGGCCGAGTGAGCCCGGCGCCGCGCTTGGCGCGCTCGATGAACTCGTCTTCGCTCGGCAGGAACTCGATATTGCGATCCAGGTCGCCTGCGCGCTCGAGCGAACGGATCAGGCCGCGATATTCGCTCAGGCGCGCGACCGTATTGAGCTCGAGGGTCGAGATGGACTGGCTCTGCAGGTAGTTGGTGCGCAGTACCAGCGCGCTGATGTCCGGGGTCATGCCGCGGAGCAGGCGGTTGCGCGCCGCCAGGCTCAGCCGGCCGCTGCGCACCGGGTCCGCGAGCAGGATCTTGAAGTTCACCTCGACATCCGAGGTGTTGACGCCGGCGGAGTTGTCGATGAAGTCGGTATTGATGCGCCCGCCGTTCGCGGCGTACTCGATGCGTCCGCGCTGGGTGCAACCCAGGTTGCCGCCTTCGCCGACCACGCGCGCGCGAAGCTCGCGGCCGTTGACGCGCACGGCGTCGTTGCTGCGATCGCCGACTTCCGCATTGCGCTCGGCCTCGGCCTTCACGTAGGTGCCGATGCCGCCGTTCCACAGCAGATCGACGGGCATGCGCAGGACGGCGCGGATCACCTCCTGCGGTGTGGCAGACGACACGCTGACCCCGAGGGCGCGCTGCGCCTCGGCCGACAGCGCGATCGACTTGGCGCTGCGCGGGAAGACGCCGCCGCCGCGGGAGATCAGCTTGCGGTCGTAGTCGTCCCATGAGGAGCGCGGCAGCCGGGCCAGGCGCTGGCGCTCGAGGTAGCTGCGCGCCGCATCGGGCTGCGGGTCGATGAAGATGTGCAGGTGGTTGAACGCGGCAACCAGGCGGATGTGCTTCGAGAGCAGCATGCCGTTGCCGAACACGTCGCCCGCCATGTCGCCGATGCCGGCGACGGTGAAGTCCTGCGACTGCGAATCGATGCCGATCTCGCGCAGGTGACGCTTGACGCATTCCCAGGCGCCGCGCGCGGTGATGCCCATCTTCTTGTGGTCGTAGCCGGCCGAGCCGCCCGATGCAAAGGCATCGCCCAGCCAGAAGCCGTAGTCGACCGAAATCGAGTTTGCGATGTCGGAGAAGGTCGCCGTGCCCTTGTCGGCGGCCACGACGAGGTAGCTGTCGTCGCCGTCATGGCGCACGACATCGCGCGGGGGCACGACTTCGGTGCCCACGATGTTGTCGGTGATGTCGAGCAGGCCGCGGATGTAGGTCTGGTAGCAGGCAATCGCCTCTTTCTGGATCTCGTCTCGCGTGGCGCCCACCGGCAGCTGTTTCGGGACGAATCCGCCCTTGGCGCCGGCAGGTACGATCACGGTGTTCTTGACGTTCTGCGCCTTCATCAGGCCGAGCACTTCAGTGCGAAAGTCCTCGCGCCGGTCCGACCAGCGGATGCCGCCGCGCGCGACCGCCGCCATGCGCAGGTGCACGCCCTCGACGCGCGGACTGTAGACGAAGATCTCGTACCTTGGCCGCGGCAGCGGCAGGTCCGGGATCCGCGCCGGATCGAGCTTCATGGAGACGTAGTCCTTGGACCTGCCCGCGGCGTCGCGCTGGTAGAAGTTGGTGCGCAGCATCGCCTTGATGACGGCCAGGTAGCCACGCAGGATGCGGTCGTCGTCGAGACTGGTGACCTGTGTCAGCGCGCGACCGATGCCGGCGACGATGCGCTCGACATTGCGCGCACGCGCGCGCTCCGGGGCGGCCGGATCGAACCTGGCGTGAAAGAGCGCGATGAGCTGGCGCGCGATGCCCGCGTGGTGCGCGAGCGTGCGCTCCATCGATGCCTGGCTGAAGGGTACGGCGGTCTGCACCAGGTACTTGGCGATCATCCGCATGACCACAACGTCGCGCGAGGGCATGTCGGCGAGCAGCACGAGGCGGTTGAAACCGTCGTTCTCGATGTCGCCGCGCCATGCCGCGGCGACACCTTCGTTGAACAGCGGCTCGACGCGATCGATGTCGAGCTCGATCCGGTCGCGATGCTCGAGCTCGAAGTCCTGGATCCAGGCCTCGCCGCCGTCCGGCCAGCTGAGTTCATAGGGCCGCTCGGTGATCACGCGCAGGCCGAAATTCTCGAGCAGCGGCAGCATGTCCGAGATAGGGATCGTCTCGCCGAGCTTGACGAACTTCAGATTGACGCGCTTCGCGTCCTGGCCTGGCGGACGGTGCAGGTTCAGGCGCAGCGCGCCCGGCTCGCTGCCACGCAGGCTTTCCAGGTCGGCGATGTCCTCGAGCATGTCGCTGGCCGCGACGTCTTCCTCGTAGGCGGTCGGAAAGGCCCTGGCGTAGCGCGACATCAGCGCGAGCGCGGCGGACTCGTCGTGCTGCGCCTTGAGGGCGGCCGACAGCCGGTCCATCCAGTTGGTGGCAGCGGCGGCGATCTCGCGCTCCATGCGTGCGACGTCGACGTTCGTGCGCTGCTTGCGATCGACGCGCACGACCACGTGCACGCGCGCATGGCGCGAGTCGGAAATCTGGATCTGTGACTCGAAGGCGACGCCCTTGAAGCCGGCGAGCAGGATGCGCTCGATCTGGTGGCGCACGTCGGTGCTGTAGCGATCGCGCGGCACATAGACGAGGCAGGAGTAGAACCGCCCGTAGGGATCGCGCCGCGCCAGCAGCCTCACGGTGCGTCGGTCGTACAGGTTGACGACCTCACGCACGATGCGGATCAGGTCGGCGACATTCGCCTGGAACAGCTCGTCGCGCGGATAGGTCTCGAGCACGTTGACGACGGCCTTGGCGTCGTGGCTCTGCGGTGCGAGCCCGAAATGGTCGATGACCTGCTCGACCTTGCGGCGCAGGACCGGTATCGCGCGCGCACTGCGGTAGTACACCGTCGAGGTCCACAGGCCGAGGATGCGGTGCTCGCCATCGACGCGGCCCTGTGCATCGAAGGTCTTGACGCCTACATAGTCGAGATAGGTGCCGCGGTGGACCGTCGCGAGCGTGTTGGCCTTGGTCAGTATCAGCAGCTCCGGCTCGCGCGCGCGCTGGCGCAGTTCGCCGCGCAGGCGCACGGTCCGGGACCTGCGCCCACGGTGTCCCTGGCGCAGAATGCCGAGACCGGAGCGGCCCGCGGGCACGAGTCTGTCTTCGGAGGCTCCCCGCACCAGCCGGTAGCGCCGATAGCCGAGGAAGACGAAGTGCTGGGCTTCCATCCATTCGAGCAGCGCGCGCGCTTCGGTGATTTCGTCGGCCGGCAGCGGGGTCGCATCGGCGAGTCCGGCGGCGAGCTGGCGCACGCTGTCGCGCATCGGCATCCAGTCGTCGACCGCGGCCTGCACGTCGACGATCGTGGCCCGGATCGACTCCTCGAGTCGCGCGAGCGCTGCGGGATCGCTCTGCCGGTCGATCTCGTAGAGCTGCCAGGACTCGAGGCTCGATTGCGGGTCGTCGCTGTCGGCGACACCGAGGAAGCGGCCGCGTGCGTCACGCCGCATCGGAATGACAGGGTGCACGATGAAGTGCATCGCCACCTGCGCCTGCGCGAGCACGATGCCGATCGAATCGACGAGGAACGGCATGTCCTTGGTGACGATTTGCACGATCGTGTGCGGCGAGGCGAAGCCGTCGCGCGCCGCATCGGGATTGAACACGCGGACCCGCGCCTGCGCACCGGCAAGCGTGCGGCCCAGTGCGAGGTGATCGAGGCCGACGCCGGCCAGATCGGCGGGCGGCCGCGCCGCGAGGTCGTCTTCCGACACGCCGCGGAAGTAGGCGCGCAGGAACTGCGCGTCGGCGGTCCGCTGGCGCGAGCTGCCTCGCGCGGGGGCCGCTTTCACGATGCGTTCGATCAATGCGAGACGGGCGGCCGGAACGATTCTGGTCACGATGGCAGGCTTCATCGGGCGTTGGGCGCGAGGCGCGCGATTATACACGGGGTCAGTTCGCCCGCGCGCCGGGTGAGTTTCTCGAGCAGGCGATCGAGCGCGCGGCGCTCGTCGCGGCCGAGCACTCCGAGCAGCGCAGCCTCGTACTCGAGCACCTGCGGAACGACCCGCGCATACAGCGCCGCGCCGGTGCGCGACAGGCGTAGCACCGAACGGCGCCGGTCGCGCCGCGACTGTGTGCGCACGATGCGACGGGCACGCAGCAGCGCGGCGACGGCCCGGCTGACCGCGACCTTGTCCATGGCCGTGCGCGCGGCCACGTCCGCGGCGCTCATGCCCGGCTGTTCGCCGAGGGCCGCGATGACGCGCCACTCGGGGATCGACAGCGAATAGCGCTCGGCATAGGCGCCTGAAATCGCGCTGCTGACGAGGTTCGCCAGCACCGAGAGCCGATAGGGCACGAAGCGGTCGAGCTGCAGGCTGGGCGTGGGCGGCATGGCGGTTTGGGCTCCAGGGCGCGTGGCGGGTATAATGGTTGCAATTGTAACCATTTGCGGGGTGAGCGATGGCGGCCATCCACGACAATCCGATGGGCACGGACGGCTTCGAATTCGTCGAGTACACGGCCCCGGACCCCGAACTGCTGCGCAGCCTTTTTGCACGCATGGGATTCCCGGTGACCGCGCGCCATCGCAGCAAGGATGTCACCCTGCATCGGCAGGGCGACGTGAACTTCCTGATCAATGCGGAGCCGGATTCCTTCGGCCAGCAGTTCGCGCGCGACCACGGTCCGTCGGTGTGCGCGATGGCCTTTCGGGTCGCCGACGCGGCCCGGGCCTTCGAGCGCGCGCTGTCGCTCGGGGCGCGGCCCCACCAGGGCAGGATCGGACCGATGGAACTCAACATTCCCGCCATCGAGGGCATCGGCGGCTCGCTGATCTACCTGGTCGACCGCTATGGCGACAAGTCGATCTACGACGTCGATTTCCGCCCGGTGGGCGATACCGGCGACGGCGTCGGCTTCACGCGCATCGATCACCTGACCCACAACGTACACCGCGGCGGCATGGACCGCTGGGCGGGTTTCTACGAGCGCCTGTTCAACTTCCGCGAAATCCGCTATTTCGACATCGAAGGCCGGCACACCGGCCTCTTCAGCCGCGCGATGACCAGTCCGTGCGGCAAGATCCGCATCCCGATCAACGAGTCGCAGGACGACAAGTCGCAGATCGAGGAATACCTGAGGCTCTATCACGGCGAAGGTATCCAGCACATCGCGCTCGCGACCGATGACATCTGTCGCACGGTCGATGCGCTCGCCGCGCGCGGCATCGTGTTCCAGGACACCCCCGACACCTACTACGAGGGCATCGATGCGCGCGTGCCGCACCACGGCGAGAGCGTGGAGGAGTTGCGCCGGCGCCGCATCCTGATCGACGGCAATCCCGATCGCGGCGAGGGCACGCTGCTGCAGATCTTCACTCAAAACGTGATCGGGCCGATCTTCTTCGAGGTGATCCAGCGCAAGGGCAACGACGGCTTCGGCGAGGGCAATTTCCGCGCGCTGTTCGAATCCATCGAGCTCGACCAGGTGCGCCGGGGCGTGATCTAGCCCGCGCTCGCGGCGCGTTCAGGTGTGTTCGCGCCGCAGGTACTGTTCCCGGCCCATCTCGACGAGCCGGCTCGCGGCGCGGGCGAACTCGAACGCGAGGCGCGTGCCGCGATACAGCCGGTCGGGAGGCGCCGCGGCAGAAACGGCCAGGTTGACGCCGTGGTCGTACAACTCGTCGATCAGCGTGATGAAGCGGCGCGCCGCGTCGTCACGCGTCTCGTCGAACTGCGGCACATTCGCCAGCAGCAGGGCAGGGTAGTCACCCGCGATTTCGAGGTAGTCGTCCTTGCCGCGCGGCCCCTCGCACAGCGCATCGAACTCGAACCAGACGGCGTTGTCGTTGGCGCGTACCACCGGAATCGCCCGGCCGGCGACCTCGATCGTCCCGCCCGCCGTGCCCGCGTCGCCGGCGAAGAACTCGAACAGCTTCGCCAGCTCCTGCTGCGATCCGGGGGCGGTGGAATCGAGGTACAGGGAGGCCCTGGCGAGTTCGCGCAGCCGGTAGTCGACGCCGCCGTCGACCGCGATCACCTCGGTGTGCTTCTCGAGCAGCGCGATCGCGGGCAGGAAGCGCCGCCGCTGCAGGCCATTTCGATACAGGCCATGCGGCGGCACGTTCGACGTGAATACCAGCGTGACGCCGCGATCGACCAGCGCGCTGAACAGCCTCGCGAGGATCATCGCGTCGGCGATATCGTTCACCTGCAGCTCATCGAGGCACAGCACCCGCGCCTGCGCGGCGATGCGCCGGGCGACTACGGTGAGGGGCGATTCGGTCTGCGCCAGCGCCGCAAGCTGCGCATGGACTTCGTGCATGAAGCGGTGGAAATGCCGGCGGCGCCGGGCTTCGAACGGCAGGCTGGCGTGGAACGCGTCCATCAGCAGCGTTTTACCGCGCCCGACGCCGCCCCACAGGTAGATGCCGCGCCCGGCCCTGCGCTCCGGCGGGCGCAGCAGGCCACGTACACGTGCGAGCGGATTGCGTCCAGCGCGCTCGGCGGCGACCAGGCGGCGCCGCAGGTCCTCGAGCGCGTCGATGGCAGCCAGCTGGGCCGGGTCGGGCACGAGGCCGCGACGCCCCAGTTCGCGCGCGAGAACGGCGGTTGGCACGGTCAATCCGCGAGTTCGGGCAGATCCCGGAACAGGTCGAGCGCGGCGGGATTGGCGAGCGCGTCGCGGTTCAGGACCGGTTTGCCATGGACGACATTGCGTACCGCGAGCTCGACGAGTTTGCCGCTCAGCGTTCGTGGCAGGTCGGCCACGGCGATCACCTTGGCCGGCACATGGCGCGGCGTGGTGTTGCGGCGAATCGTGTCGCGGATGCGCTTCACCAGCGCATCGTCGAGCGTGACACCCTCACGCAGCCGCACGAACAGCACGACGCGCACGTCGCCTTCCCATTGCTGGCCGATCGCGAGGGACTCGAGCACCTCGGGCAACTGCTCGACCTGGCGATAGATTTCCGCGGTGCCGATGCGCACGCCGCCGGGGTTCAGTACGGCGTCCGAACGCCCGAAGATCACGAAGCCGCCGTCGGCGGTCTCGGTGGCGTCATCGCCGTGGTGCCAGGTGTTCGGGAAGCGCGAGAAATACGCCTCGCGATAGCGCGAGCCATCCGGGTCGTTCCAGAAGCCGACCGGCATCGACGGGAACGGAGCCGCGCACACCAGCTCGCCGCGCTGGTCGATGACGCGCGCGCCGGCTTCGTCGAAGACCTCGGTGCGCATGCCGAGCCCGCGGCACTGGATTTCGCCCCTGCGCACCGGCAGCACCGGGCTGCCGAGGCAGAAGCACGAGACGATGTCGGTGCCACCGGAGATCGACGACAGCTGCAGATCGGCCTTCACCGCGCGGTAGACGTAGTCGTAGGTCTGGGGCAGCAGCGGCGAGCCGGTCGACAGCACGGCACGCAGCGCGCCCACGTCCACTTCGCGTGCCGGCTCGAAACCGGCTTTGTCGAGCGCGGCCAGATACTTGGCGCTCGCGCCGAAGATCGCGATGCGCTCGGCGGCCGCCATGTCCCACAGTGTGTGCGGCCCGGGATGGAACGGCGAGCCCTCGTAGAGCACGAGCGCCGCGCCGGAGGCGAGGCCGCTGGCGAGCCAGTTCCACATCATCCAGCCGCAGGTCGTGTAGTAGAAGAAGCGGTCGTCCGGCCGCAGGTCGGTGTGCAGCAGGTGTTCCTTCTGGTGTTGCAGCAGCGTGCCGCCCGCGCCGTGGACGATGCACTTCGGCTTGCCGGTGGTGCCGGAGGAATAGAGGATGTAGAGCGGATGGTCGAAGGGCAGTTGCTCGAACGAGAGCCGCGTGCCGGCGCGGCCGAAGCTCGCATAGGGCACGGCCCGCGCCACACCGCCGATGTCCGGTGTCGCCTGCATGTACGATACGACGACGACCGCTTCGAGCCCGGGCAGCTGCGGGGCGATCTGCGCGATCTGCGCGAGCGAGTCGAGCTGCTTGCCGGCATAGAAATAGCCGTCGGCCGTGAACAGCACCTTGGGCGTGATCTGCCCGAAGCGGTCGAGCACGCCATTGACGCCGAAGTCCGGCGAGCACGAGCTCCATACCGCGCCGAGGCTGGTCGTCGCGAGCATCGCGACTATGGTCTCCGGCAGGTTGGGCATGTAGCCCGCGACGCGATCGCCGACGCCCACACCGAGCGCGCGCAGGCCGTCGGCGACGCGTGCAACTTCGGCATGCAGCGCGCGGCGCGACAGTTCGCGCCGTGTGCCGCGCTCGTTCACGAATATCAGTGCCGCGTGGTCGTCACGGTGACGCAGCAGGTTCTCGGCGAAATTGAGGCGCGCGGTCGGGAACCAGCGCGCACCCGGCATGATACCCCCGTGTTCGAGTACCGGGCCGTCGCCCCAGTCGGCGATCGTGCCACTGAAACGCGCGAGTTCCCGCCAGAACGCAGCGGGGTTCTCGAGCGACCAGGCTTCGAGCGCCTTGTAGTCCGTCAGCGCGAGCTGCAGGCGCGCGTTGACGCACGAGCGGAACCGGGTGACGACCGCGCCTTCGATGCGATCGGCCGAGGGAGTCCAGATCGGAGTGCTCATGCGCCGAGTCAAAGAGTCTGGTAGTTGGGTCCCGAACCGCCTTCCGGCGTTGTCCAGTTGATGATGCCGTAGGGATCCTTGATGTCGCAGGCCTTGCAGTGTACGCAGTTGGCCGCGTTGATCTGCAGGCGTTTGCCACCCTGGCCGTCGTCGATCATCTCGTAGACACCCGCCGGACAGAAACGCGTGCACGGATTGTCGAACTCGACGCGGCAGCGCGTTGCGCAGATGCTCGGGTCGGCGACCTTCAGGTGCGCGGGCTGCGCCTCGTCGTGCGTGGTAGCCGCGAAGTACACCGAGGCAAGGCGGTCGCGCGGCGGCAGCGTGCGCTCGCCCCAGCCGCGATCGGGCGAGGTGTACTCGTCGATCTTCTTCATGGCCGCGGCATTGTCGGAGTTGTGCAGGGTCCATGGGGTGCGTCCGCCGGTGAGCACCTCGAGCGCGGAATTCGCGAGTCCGAACCACAGGCCCCGCTTGAAGCCCGGCTTGAAGTTGCGCACGCGTCGCAACTCCTGGCCGCCGGGCGAGGCGCGCCACAATGCGTCGAAGCCGGTCACTCCGCCGCTCGCCACGAGGTGTTCCGCGGCCAGCGCACCGGAGCGGATGGCCTGGTGAATGCCCTTGATCTTCGGGAAGTTGAGGGTGCCGCCGGCATCGCCGACGATCAGCGCGCCGGGCATTTCGAGTTTCGGCAGGGACTGCCAGCCGCCGGCCGCGATCGTGCGTGCACCCGCCGAGACGATCTCGCCCCCGTCGAGCAGCGGCTTCACCGCCGGATGGTGCTTGAACTGCTGGAGCACTTCGAACGGCGCGAGCCGCGGGTCCTCGTAATCGAGCCCGACGACGAAGCCGACGTACACGCGGTCCCCGCCCAGGTGGTAGATGAAGCTGCCGCCGTAGGTGGCGTTGTCGAGCGGCCAGCCGACGCTGTGCTGGATCAGCCCTGGCGTGGCCCGGCCGGACGGCAACTGCCACAGCTCCTTGAAGCCGAGTCCGAAGGTCTGCGGATCGCTGCCGGCGGCAAGCGAGTAGCGCTGGATCAGCTGCTTCGTGAGGCTGCCGCGACAGCCCTCGGCGAGCACCGTGACCCTGGCGCGGATCTCGGGGCCCGGGGCGTAGTTCGGGCCCGGCTCGCCGTTCTTGTCGAGTCCCATATCGCCGATCTGCACGCCCGCCACGGCCCCCGCGGCGTCGAACAGCGGCGCGGCGCCGGCGAAGCCCGCGAACACGTCGACGCCCAGGCCTTCCGCCTTCTGCGCGAGCCAGGGTGTCAGCAGGCCGAGAGACACGATGAAGTTGCCGTGATTGCGCTGCTGCGGCGGAACCGGCAGGCGACGCGCGCCGCTGCGGGTCAGGATGCGCAGTTCATCGCGCTGCGCGGGCACGCAGACGTCGAACTGCGCATCACGCCATTCCGGCGCGAGCGCATCGAGCGGCTCCGGTTCCATGACCGCACCCGACAGCGAATGCGCGCCCACGGCCGCGCCCTTCTCGAGCACGCAGACACTGGCGTCCGGGTTGAGTTGCTTCAGGCGGATCGCGCAAGCGAGCCCCGACGGGCCCGCCCCGACGATCACGAAGTCGTACTCCATGACGTCTCGTTCCACGGCTTCGCTGCTCGGTGTCGTCACGGTGTGTCCTCTTACTTCGGTTGCATCCTGATCGCGCCGTCGATGCGGATCGTCTCGCCATTGATCATCGGGATCTCGAAGATCGACTGCACGAGCTGTGCGTACTCCTCGGGCTTGCCGAGCCTGGGCGGGAAGGGCGCCTGCCTGCCGAGCGAGTCCTGGACGTCCTGCGGCATGCCCGCGACCATCGGCGTGCGGAAGATGCCCGGTGCGATCGACACGCAGCGGATGCCGAACGCCGCGAGCTCCCTCGCGATGGGCATCGTCATGCCCATGACGCCGGCCTTGGTGGCCGAATAGGCCGCCTGGCCGATCTGGCCTTCGAACGCCGCCACCGACGAGGTGTGGATCAGCACGCCGCGCTCGCCGTCCTCGTTCGGCGAGTTCTGCTGCATGATGGCAGCCGCGGCCTTGTCGCACAGGAACGTGCCGATCAGGTTGATGTGGATGACCTTGGTGAAGAATTCCCCGGCCATCGGGCCGTTGCGGCCGAGCACGCGGCCCGCGCCGATGACACCGGCGCAGTTGACCAGCAGGTCGATGCCGCCCATGAACGCCCTGGCGGTCTCCATCGCGGCGTTCACTTCAGCCTCCGAGGTGACGTCGCACTTGGCGAAGCGCGCGCTCGCGCCGAGTTCGGCGGCGGCGGCCTGGCCGGGGCCTTCCTGCACGTCGAGCAGGGTGACCTTGCCGCCCTGGGCAACCACGTGGCGTGCGACGGCATTGCCGAGGCCCGATGCTGCGCCCGTGACGACGGCGCGCGCGTCTTTCATCTTCATTCAGAATCCTCTGGAGTGGGCGGAAAAAAATGGGGTCTGACAGTAAAGCACAGGCGGCCGATGCGGGTACAGACTGCGACCTTCAGCGCTGGCGCCGCGCGAGGAAATCCTCGATGCGCGTGCGTGCTTCCTGCGAGAGGCGCAGTCGCGCGAGGCGCCGGCTCGTCGAGCGTCGCAGTGCGTCGTTGCGCGGCGCACCCGCGACCTCGTTGACCAGCTGCTTCACTTCCTGCTGGGCCTGCGGGCCACCCGAGAGCAGCTCGGCGACGAGGCGCTCCACCACCGCGTCGAGCTGCGGGATATCAACCGCGGTTTCGTGCAGCAGTCCGATCGTGCGGGCCTGCGTGCCGTCGAAGCGCTCCCCGGTCAGCGCGTAGCGCCGCATCGCGCGCACGCCGATCGCGGCCACGACATGTGGTGCGATCGTCGCCGGCACGAGGCCGAGCTTCACCTCGGAGAGCGCAAAGCGCGCGTCGGCGAGGCCCACCGCGATGTCGCAGCAGGCGATCAGGCCCACACCGCCACCGAAGGCGTCGCCGTTCACGCGCGCCAGCACCGGCTTGGCGCACTCGTCGAGCACCGCGAGCATCTCCGCGAGCGCGAGTGCATCGTCATGGTTCTGCTGCCCGGAGGCCGTGCCCATCGCGCGCATGTGCGCGAGATCGGCGCCCGCGCAGAAGGCTGCGCCGGCACCGGTCAGCACCAGCATGCGCACGGCGGTATCCCGTGCGCACTGCTCGATGGCGGCGCGCAGCGCGCCGATCATCGCGGCATCGAACGCGTTGCGCCGCTCCGCGCGATCGAGCGTCAGGCGGGCGACGCCCGCCGGGTCCACTTCGAGGCGTATTCCTGCCGATGCCACCGGCTACATCCGGAAAATGCCGTTGCGCTCGGCGTCGGGCGCCGGGCCGTGCGCGGCGAGGTGCAGCGCGAGGCCCAGCACGCGACGCGTATCGAGCGGGTCGATGATGCCGTCGTCCCACAGGCGTGCCGACGAATAGAACGGATGGCCCTGTGTCTCGTAGCGCGCCCGGATCTGGTCCATGAACGCCTCGCGCCCGCCGTCGTCGCGCCGCACGCTCGCGAGCACCTGCGCGGCCTGCTCGCCGCCCATGACCGAGATGCGCGCGTTGGGCCACATCCACAGGAAGCGCCCGCCGTAGGCACGGCCGCACATCGCATAGTTGCCTGCACCGAAGGAGCCGCCGATGACCACGGTGAGCTTGGGCACGGTGGCGCAGGCGACCGCGGTGACCATCTTGGCGCCGTCCTTGGCAATGCCGGCCTGCTCGTACTTCGCGCCGACCATGAAGCCGGTGATGTTCTGCAGGAACAGTAGCGGCGTGCGGCGCCGGTTCGCGAGCTGCACGAAGTGCGCGGCCTTGAGCGCGGATTCCGAGAACAGCACGCCGTTGTTGGCGACGATGGCCACCGGGCAGCCGTGGATGCGCGCGAAGCCGCACACGATCGTCGTGCCGTATTCGGGCTTGAACTCGTGGAAATCGGAGGCGTCGACGAGACGGCCGATGATCTCGCGCACGTCGTAGGGGTGGCGCGTGTCGTCCGGCACGATGCCGGCGATCTCGCGCGGATCGAGCGCGGGTTCCTCGCCCGGCACGAGGTCGAGCCAGGCCGATGCGCGCGGTCGCAGTGCCGCGACCGACGCGCGCGCGAGCGCAAGCGCGTGCGCGTCGTTCTCGGCGAGGTGATCGGCGACGCCGGAGCGGCGCGCGTGGACGTCGCCGCCGCCGAGCGTCTCGGCGTCGATCTCCTCGCCGGTCGCGGCTTTCACGAGCGGCGGGCCGCCGAGGAAGATCGTGCCCTGTCTCTGTACGATGATCGTTTCATCGGACATCGCCGGCACGTAGGCGCCGCCGGCCGTGCAGCTGCCCATCACGACGGCGATCTGCGTGAGGCCGAGCGCGGACATCCGCGCCTGGTTGTAGAAGATGCGCCCGAAGTGCTCGCGGTCGGGGAAGACTTCGTCCTGCAGCGGCAGAAAGGCGCCGCCCGAGTCGACGAGGTAGACGCACGGCAGGGCGTTCTCGAGCGCGACCTGCTGGGCGCGCAGATGCTTCTTCACCGTGAGCGGGTAGTAAGTGCCGCCCTTGACCGTGGCATCGTTCGCGATCACCAGCACTTCGCGACCGTGGACGCGGCCGACTCCGGCGATCAGCCCGGCGGCCGGCGCATCGCCGTCGTAGAGGCCGTGTGCGGCGAGCGGCGCGATCTCGAGGAAGGGGCTGCCGGGGTCGAGCAGGGTGCTGATGCGCTCGCGCGGCAGCAGCTTGCCGCGTGCCGTGTGGCGCGCCCGGGCCTCGTCGCTGCCGCCGCGTTCGGCGCGCGCCAGCTCGGTGCGCAGTTCCGCGACCAACCGCTCCATGTGGGCGCGGTTGGCGCGGAATGCGTCGCTGGCCGGATCGATCGTCGAAACGAGGCGCGCCATGGCGCGGCAGCTTACAGCAGCTCGATCGCGATTGCCGTAGCCTCGCCGCCGCCGATGCACAGCGAGGCAATGCCGCGCTTGCCGCCCGTGCGGCGCAGCGCGTGCACGAGCGTCGACACGATGCGCGCGCCGGTGGCGCCGATCGGGTGGCCGAGCGCGCAGGCGCCGCCGTTGACGTTGACGCGCCCATGGTCGATGCCGATGTCGCGCATCGCGGCCATGGTGACCACCGCGAACGCCTCGTTGATCTCATAGAGGTCGACATCGCCGGCCTTCCAGCCGAGCCGGTCGAGCACCTTGCGGATCGCGCCGACGGGTGCGGTGGTGAACCACTCCGGCGCCTGGGCGTGGCTGGCGTAGGCGAGCACGCGCGCGAGCGGTTTCACTCCGAGGCGCTGCGCGGCCGCCTCGCTCATCAGCACCGCCGCCGCGGCGCCGTCCGCGATTGACGAGGACGACGCGGCCGTGACCGTACCGTCCTTGCGGAACGCGGGCTTCAGGCCGGGGATCTTCTCGATGTTGCAGGTGAACGGTGTCTCGTCGCGCTCGACCACGACCTCGCCCTTGCGGCCCTTGACGGTCACCGGCGAGATCTCGGCGGCGAATGCGCCGTTGTCTACGGCCACGAGCGTGCGGCGCACGGACTCCGCCGCGAAGGCGTCCTGCTCGGCCCGCGAGAAGCCGTACTTGTCGGCCGTGCTCTCCGCGAAGCAGCCCATCATCTGGCCGTCAAACGGGCTCTGCAGGCCGTCGTAGAACATGTGGTCGAGCACTTCGCCGTGCCCCATGCGATAGCCGCCGCGCGCCTTCGGCAGCAGGTAGGGCGCATTGGTCATCGACTCGAGACCACCGGCGAGCACGACGTCGGTATCGCCCGCGCGGATCTGGTCGGCGGCCATCATGATCGCCTTCAGCGCCGAGCCGCACATCTTGTTGATGGTCGTCGCCGGCGTACTCGCCGGAATGCCCGCACCGAGCGCGGCCTGACGCGCCGGTGCCTGGCCGAGGCCGGCCGGCAGCACGCAGCCCATGATTACTTCCTGGATCACGTCGGGCTTGATGCCTGCCGCGGCGATCGCGCCGCGGCAGGCGGCGGCGCCGAGCTGCGTGGCGGTGGCGCCGGCGAGTGCGCCCTGGAATGCGCCGATGGGCGTGCGCTGGGCGGCGACAATGACGACGGAGGAGGCGGGGGCTTTCTGGCTCATGGGGACTTTCCTGCAGTGGCACCGCTCACGCGCGGTGCGAGGCCGTTGACGAAGAACTCGATGAAGCGGTCCGCGATCGCGCTCGCCGACAGCGAAGCGTCATCGCGGTACCAGTGTGCAATCCAGTTGAGCGCGCCGGCGATCGCGAAGGCGACCATCTTGGGGTCACCGGCGGCGATCGAGCCATCGCTGATGCCCTGGCGCACAAGGCGCCGGATGTCCTGGTCGATCTCCGACTTGAGCGCCTTGATGCGCGCGCTCATCTGCGGGCTCAGGTCCTGGTCTTCGGCGCGCACCATGCACCAGCCGAAATCCGAAGTGATCGCCTCGGCGTAGCCGCGCACGACCGCGATCAGGCGCTCGCGCCCGCTTGCATTGGCATCGCGCGCCTCGCCACACGCCGCTGCGATGCGCCCGAGTCCCTCGCGGAAGCACTCGAACAGCATCTGCTCCTTGTTCGAGACGTAGTAGTAGAGCGTCGGCTTGGTGACATGCAGCACCGCAGCGATGTCGTCGAGCGAAGTGTTGTGGTAGCCGCGCTCGCGAAAGGCGCGCGCGGCCGCCAGGATGACCGCGTCGCGCTTCAGCTCGCGCTGGCGTTCGCGGTCGGCCGGCGGCACATTCCAGGGTGAGCTTGGCCTCGTCATGTTCCCGCGATTATACTTGCCGGTATAAATCCTACCAGTCGGTAACATTACCCATGAGCAGCCGCACGGCCCAGCAGGGACAGCCCCCCGTCACCGACGCGGATCCGGGGGGGCTGCCGCTGCGCTTCGTCAGCGCCGCCTCGCTGTTCGACGGCCACGACGCTGCGATCAACATGATCCGCCGGCTGTTGCAGGCGCACGGCGCCGAGGTCGTGCACCTCGGTCATAACCGGAGCGTCGCCGACATCGTGCGCGCGGCCATCCAGGAAGACGCCGACGCGATCGCGGTGAGCTCCTACCAGGGCGGCCACAACGAATACTTCGCCTACATGGTCGACATGTTGAAGGAGTTGGGCGCGGCACACATCCGCGTGGTCGTCGGCGGCGGGGGCACGATTTCACCGCAGGAGATCGCCGCGCTCGAGGCGCATGGCGTCGAGAAGATCTATACGCCTGAAGATGGCCGCCGCCTGGGCCTGAACGGCATGATCGACGACGTGTTCGAGCGCGTGCGGCGTGCGCAGAAGCCCGCCTACGAGTTCGCGCCGCTCAATCCGCAGGACCCGCAGCATCTTGCGCGCACTATCTCGTGCCTCGAGGGCGCGCTCGGCACCGCCACCGCGCGCGCGCAGATCGCGCGCGCGATCGCGCGCAACGAGCGCCGTGCGCCGGTGATCGGCATCACCGGTACCGGTGGAGCGGGCAAGTCGAGCCTCAGCGACGAACTGCTGGCGCGCTTCGTGCGCTTCTTCCCGGGGCGCAACATCGCGGTGGTCGCGGTCGACCCGACCCGCCGGCGCTCCGGTGGCGCGCTGCTCGGCGATCGCATTCGCATGAACAGCCTCTCCTCCGAGCGGCTGTTCATGCGTTCACTCGCCACCCGGCGTCGCGACAGCGCGACCAGCGAGGCGCTGCAGGACGTGATCGCGCTCTATCAGCTCGCGGGCTTCGACCTGATCATCGTCGAGACCGCCGGCATCGGCCAGAGCGACACCGGCATCGTCGACATCGTCGATCACTCGATCTACGTGATGACGAGCGAATACGGCGCGGCGAGCCAGCTCGAGAAAATCGACATGCTCGACTTCGCCGACATGATCGTGCTCAACAAGTTCGAGAAGCGCGGCGCCGAGGATGCGCTGCGCGACGTGCGCAAGCAGTGGCGGCGCAACCATCCCGACAAGATGAAGATCGCGGACGCGCAGGTACCCGTCTACCCGACCATCGCCAGTCGCTTCAACGACCCGGGCGTCAATGGCCTCTTCAAGGCGCTCTGCGCGCGGCTCGACTGGCAGGTGGGCGACGTCGGGCCGACCGACTTCAAGTCGCACGATGCCTTGATTCCCGCGAGCCGCGTGCGCTACCTCGCCGAGATCGCCCAGGGTGGCCGCGAGGCCCGCGCACGCATCGAGCGGCAGGTCGATGCCGCGCGGCGGGCGCACGCGCATTACGAATCGCTCAAGGCCTTGCACGATCCGCAGCTGCCGGCGCCGCTCGACCGTTATCCCGCCGCCGCGCTCGGCAGCGAGGCGGACGCCACGCGGCGTGAGCTGCGCGCGGCCTACAACGCCGCGCTCGACGAGGTGGGCGCCGATGCCATCGGCGAGCTCAAGGCCTGGCCCGCGCGCAGCAAGGCGGTGACCGACGAGACCTATTCCTATCCGGTGCGCGACCGTCAGGTCACCGGCGAGAATTACACCGAGACGCTGAGCCGCAACCGCGTGCCGAAGCTCGCGGTGCCGCGCTACGTCGACTGGGGCGAGATCCTCGGGTTTCTCGGCAACGAGAACCTGCCGGGCGCCTACCCGTACACCGGCGGTGTGTATCCGTATCGGCGCGAAGCCGAGGACCCGACCCGCATGTTCGCCGGCGAAGGGCCGCCCGAGCGCACCAACCGGCGCTTCCACCTGCTGGCCGGCGGCCACGAGGCGACGCGCCTGTCGACCGCCTTCGATTCGACCACGCTCTACGGCGAGGATCCGGACACGCGCCCGGACATCTACGGGCGCACCGGCAATTCGGGCGTCTCGATCGCCACCCTCGATGACATGAAGAAGCTCTACTCGGGCTTCGACCTCTGCCTGCCGACGACGTCGGTGTCGATGACGATCAACGGCCCGGCGCCGATGATTCTCGCAATGTTCATGAACACCGCGATCGATCAGCGCGTCGAGCGCTGGCTGCGCGCGAAGGGGCGCTGGTCGGCAGCCGAGGCGCGCGTCGCGCAGATCAGGCAGGCCGACGCCGCGAACGCCGCGCTGTGGCCCGCCTACAAGGGCGATCTGCCGGTCGGCCACGACGGTTCGGGACTAGCGCTGCTCGGCGTGAGCAGCGAGCAGCTCATCGCCCCCGGCGTGCTCGATCGCGCGACCTGGGAGCGGCTGCGCGCCGAGGCCCTGTCGCAGGTGCGCGGCACCGTGCAGGCCGACATCCTGAAGGAGGACCAGGCGCAGAACACCTGCATCTTCTCGACCGAGTTCGCGCTGCGCATGATGGGTGACGTGCAGCAGTACTTCATCGACCAGAGAGTGCGCAACTTCTATTCGGTGTCGATCTCCGGCTACCACATCGCCGAAGCCGGGGCGAACCCGATCAGCCAGCTGGCCTTCACCCTCTCCAACGGCTTCACCATCGTCGAGTACTACCTGGCGCGCGGGATGAAGATCGACGACTTCGCGCCCAACCTGAGCTTCTTCTTCAGCAACGGCATGGACCCGGAGTACAC
>Ga0116144_10002271_pt1 | contig 20971 bp, 9 predicted proteins | sample AD_UKC035_MetaG_FD_89746 | JGI IMG/M metagenome (GOLD analysis project Ga0116144, IMG submission 89746) | Active sludge microbial communities of municipal wastewater-treating anaerobic digesters from USA - AD_UKC035_MetaG | ecosystem: Engineered > Bioreactor > Anaerobic > Digestate | place: USA...
GTGAGTGAGCGAGCCGGTGAGACGCCAAAACGCGGGAATGGCAACGGGCATCATCCGCAGGAGGCAGGAAGCAGGAAGCAAGAGGCAAGAATCCAGAATCCAGAATCCAGAATCGAGAGTCGAGAACCAGCGGATCGGCGGATCGGCGAAAGCCCCCCTGTCGCTTTGTCGCCCCGTCACCTTGTACCGCCTTCTCCCCCTCTCCCCCTCTCCCTTTCTCCCCTTCCCGCCCTCGTCCCTTCCCTCCTCACCATCGTCAGCGACAAGACCGGCTATCCCGCCGATATGCTCGAACTCGATATGGATATGGAGGCCGACTTGGGCATTGACTCCATCAAGCGCGTTGAAATCCTGGGCGCGTTGCAAGACGCGCATCCCAACCTGCCGGAAGTTCCCACCGACATCCTGGCCGAGCTACGCACGCTACGCCAGATTGTGGAGAGAATGCAAGAGGCAGGAGGCACGAGGCAAGACGCAGGAAGCAGCGAAGCAGCGAAGTATCAAATCGGCGAGGCAACGCCCTCCCCTCAGCCCTCATCCCTCGTCCCCTCCCTCCTTGCCATCGTCAGTGACAAGACCGGCTATCCCGCCGATATGCTCGAACTCGACATGGACATGGAAGCCGACTTGGGCATTGACTCCATCAAGCGCGTTGAAATCCTGGGCGCGCTGCAAGACGCGCATCCCGACCTGCCGGAAGTTCCTACGGATGTTCTCGCCGAGCTACGCACGCTGCGCCAAATCGTGGAAAAGATGGAAGGGGCAGGAGGCAAGAGGCAAACATCGGCGGCCCAACGGAGCGCCGGAGCAGCGGATTCCCAATCCCTGACTCCTAATCCCCAATCCTCAAAAAAAGCCTGACGCGGACAGCGCACGGCATTGCGCGCCGCGAGGTGCGTCTGCGTGCGTTGCCCGCTCCCGATTTTCTGGAAGTGGCGTTGCCGGAAGGCTGCGTCTGTGTCATTAGCGACGACGGGACGCCGTTGGGCGGCGCGCTGGCGGTCGCTTTAACTGCACGCGGCTGGCATGTGGCGCTGTGTCCGCCAGCCGTGGATGCAACCCGGCTCCCGGAGATTCTTGAAATCCCCGGTTCTCCCGCCGTCTTCATCTATCTCACCTCTCCCGGCGAAGACGCGCTGTTTGCGGCGGAGGATGAGGCCCGACTCAAGCAGGCGTTTCTGTGGGCGGGACATCTCAAATCGCCGCTGACCGAGGCCGCGCAACATGGCTGGGCCGCGTGGCTAACCGTGACGCGCCTTGATGGCGCGCTGGGCCTGCACGGCGGCGGCAGCCCGGTGGCCGGGGGCCTGTTTGGCTTGACGAAAACCCTGGCCCTGGAGTGGCCGGAGGTTTTCTGCCGCGCTGTGGACCTCGCTCCCGAACTGCCCCTTGACCGCGCGGCCTCCCTGATCCTGGCAGAACTCCACGACCCCAACCGGCGGCTCATCGAAGTGGGCTGGAGTGAGGCCGGGCGGGTGACATTAGAGGCATGGGGAGCATAATCTTTGGCTCACGCAAAGCTGCAAAGGCGCTGAGGTTTTTTTCCTTTGCGTCTTAGCGCCTTTGCGTGAAATATTTTTTATGGTGAATAGATGGATATGACATTGGATGGAACAGACGTTTTCCTCGTCACCGGCGGGGGGCGGGGGATCACGGCGCAGTGTGCGATCCGGTTGGCGGAACGGCATGGCGGAATGTACGTCCTGCTGGGCCGTTCCGCGCTGGACGCAGCAGAACCGACGTGGGCCGCCGGCTGCGATAACGAAGCTGCTCTCAAGTCACGCGCCATCGCGGCATTGCGGGCCGCCGAGACGCGTCCGAAGCCGGCGGAGGTGCAGCGCGCAGTGGCGCGCGTTCTGGCGCAGCGTGAGATTGCCGGAACGTTGCGCGCCATTGAGTCCGCGGGCGGCGCGGCCACCTACCTCAGCGCCGATGTGACCGACGCCGCCGCCCTGCGCGCTGCGCTCGCCCCGGTGCGCGACCGTGTGACGGGCATCCTCCACGGCGCGGGTGTTCTGGCCGACAAGCGCATCGAGCAGAAATCGGCGGCAGACTTCGACCGGGTCTATGGAACGAAGGTGCGCGGCTTGCAAGCACTGTTGGCGTGCATCCCCCTGGAGCAACTGCGTCATCTGGTGTTGTTCTCGTCGGTGGCCGGTTTTTACGGCAACGCAGGTCAGGCAGATTACGCGCTGGCAAACGAGGTGTTGAACAAATTGGCGCATCGCCTGCAACGCGAGTATCCCGCGTGCCACGTCGTTGCAGTGGATTGGGGCCATGGGATGGGGGCATGGTCACGCCGGAACTCAAGCGGCTGTTCGCGGCACGGGACATCGCTGTGATCCCGGTGGACGTGGGGACGGATCTGCTGGCCAATGAATTGGCGCAGAACTCACGCGCGGCGCAACTTGTCGTCGGCGGCGCGCTGCTTCCTCCCGCCCGCGAGCCGTCCGGCGACCTGCGCAACTATCGCCTTCACCGCACACTGACGCTCGACGCCAACCCCTTCCTGCGCGATCACGTCATCGGCGGGAAGGCCGTGCTGCCCACCGTCTGTGCTGCCGGCTGGATGGTCAACGCCTGTGAAGCGATGTATCCCGGCTACGTCATGGCCCGCGTGGACGATTACCGCGCTCTCAAGGGCATCGTGTTTGATGAGACTCTGGCCGACGGCTATCTTCTTGAGCTCCGCGAGCTTTCCAAATCCTCCGAAGAACTGCGCTTTGACGCATTGATTTCGAGTGAGTTCAATGGGAGGCCGCGCTATCATTACAAGGCGCAGATTACGCTGAGATGCGAACAAGCGGATCGGCGGATCAGCGGATCGGCGGATCGGCGGATCGGCGAATCGCAAACAACGAATAACGCATTACGGATTACGGATTACGGATTACGCAATACGCAATGCACCCTGACGGGCGAGGCGCTTTACAATGATCGCACACTCTTCCACGGCCCCAGTTTCCGCGGGGTGGAGGAGGTATTGGAAATTTCAGAACAAGGCTTGACGTTGCGCTGCTGCCTGCCGGAAGTGCCGCCGGAAGTGCAGGGGCAGTTCCCGGTGCAGAGCTTTAACCCTTATCTGACCGACGTGCAGTTGCAAAGCCTGCTGATCTGGGCGAAGCGGACGCGCGGCGTCGTCGGGCTGCCATTGCGTATCCAACGGGCCGAGCAATTCCGGCAGATGCGTTTCGACGAACCGCTCTACGTTACTCTGACCGTGCAATCCATCAGCGATCACAGCCTCGTCGCCGACGTTGCCGTCTGTGATGAGGCAGGTGCCTTGTGCAGTCAGGTCATCGGCGCCGAAATCACCTTGAGTGAACGGTTGCTAGGGTTGTTTGAGCAAAATCAGTTAGGGAGGTAACGAGTAAGTAGTAATGAGTAATACGAATTATCACTGATTTCTTATTTCTCATTTCTCATTTCTCGTTTCTATAAAGGACCGTTGATGACGATAGCTATTGTTGGCCTTGACGCTTATTTTGGAACGTGCCGTGATGGGCGGGAGTTTGCGCGAGCGGTGGCGCATGGTCTGCGCTGCGAACCGGCACCGGACGCGCTGCGCGGCGTGGAGTTGGCGCTGCGGGTGGCGGATAACGCGCTGTTCGACGCGGATGTGACGCGGGGGGCGCGGGGGGCGGTGCTGTGGGCCGGGGACGCGACGGTCGCAGCAGAGATTGCCGCGCTGTGGGGATTCACCGGCTTGGCGGCCGCGATGGCGGATGGTGCAACGGCGCTGCTGGCGGCTCGCCAGCTTTTGATGGATGACGCAGTGGATATAGTCCTTATCGGAGAGACGGCAGCGGCGGGCGGCGTGGCCCTGGTGTTGTCCCGCGCCGTTGTCACGACAGGCCGTCGGGTTTATGCGCTCATTCAGGGCGGCGAGTCCGCCGCGATGGACGCCCAACTGCCCGGATACCTGGATTGGCCGGGATTGACCGAGGGCGTGTTGCCGGCGGCGGGGTCTGCGCCGGAGCCGACCTGCGCGCTCGGCAGCGTCGCCACGAACCTGGGCGACGCGGCCCCGGCGCTCGCTGCATTGGCACGCACGGCGCTGTGCCTGTATCATCGCGTCATCCCCGCGACGCCCGATTGGCGCGGCCCGAACGCCCCGCAACCCGACTCGCCCTTTTACGTCGCGCCCGCGCCGCAGCCCTGGCTGACGGAAGGCAAGCGAGTTGCGAATTGCGAATTGCGAATTGCGAATTGCGAATCACGAATTGCGAATCACGAATTACGAATGACGAATGACGATGTTGTGCTTTCTGAACCCCCTATGATTTCCATCGCTCCCGTGCTTCAAGACCATCTTGCTGTCCGTCCGTTTTTTATGTTTCCACTGGCGGCGGATGACCAGGATGGGGTGTTGGCGTTGGCGGCGGCGCTGCGCGCGCGCGCGGCAGAGGGCGCGGTGGTGGCAGCGCTGGCGGACGATGCGCAGGCCGCGTATCAGGCGCGGCTCGCCGCGCGTTACGCGCTGGCTGTGCTCGCGCACGACCGGGACGAGTTGCTGCGGGAATTGGATTTCGCCGTGAAGGGTGTGGAAAAAGCCTTCGCCGAGGGCCAGGATTGGTCGTCGCCGCTCGGCAGCAACTTTACGGCGCAGCCCTTGGGGCGAGATGGCGGTGTGGCTTTTGTCTACCCCGGCGCGTTCAGCTCCTACGTGGGAATGGGGCGCGATCTGTTCCAGCTTTTCCCCCATCTCCACGCACGCTTCGCCGAGTTGACGCGCTACGCCAGCCGCGTTACCGCCGAGAAGTTGCTCTATCCGCGCCATTTGTGCCCGCCGGCGGACAATCAAGCCGATGACGCCCGCCTGCGTGCCAATCCTATTGCCATGATTGAGTCCGGTGCAAGTTTCGCAGTGCTGTATACCGCCGTTTTGCGCGATGTGTTCAGCATCCAGCCGTCGTCCGCGCTCGGTTACAGCCTGGGCGAGATGAGCATGCTGTGGGCGCTCGGCGTTTGGCCGGATGGCGACGCGAGCAGCGATGCCTGGCACGCCGCGCCGCTCTTCAAGACGCGGCTCGCCGGGCCGCAGGAGGCCGTGCGCGAGTATTGGGGCCTGGCGCCGGACATAGATGAGACCCTGTGGTGCAACTACATTGTCAAGGCGCCGGCGGCGCGGGTGCGGCGGGCGTTGGAAGCTGAATCGCGCGTATCTCTCACGATGGTCAATGAGGAGAAGGAGACTGTGATTGCCGGTCATCCTGAGGCTTGCGCGCGCGTCATTGCGGCGCTGGACTGTCACGCGCTGCGCTTGCCCTTTGACGCGGCCATCCACGCCCCGGCGGCGCGTTCGGAATACGCCGCGTTTGTGACCCTGTACACCCTGCCCACGCGCGCCATTCCGGCGATAGATTTTTACTCGGCAGCGGAGTACGCGCCGCTGACGTTGGAACGCGACACCCTCGCGCGCGCCTTGGCGGAGATGTCGTGCTCCCCGGTGGATTTTCCCCGGCTGGTGCGCGCCGCCTACGATGGCGGCGCGCGTATCTTCGTCGAGATCGGCCCGCTGGGCGCGTGCTCCCGCTGGATCACCCGCATCCTACGCGGTCAGCCACACGCCGTTGTCGCCGCCAACCGGAGCGGCAAATCCGATTACGACAGTCTGTTGCCCGTGCTGGCGCTGTTGACGGCGCAGCGGGTGAGGATGGGGCAGGAAGCAGGAAGCAGGAAGCGGGAAGCAAGAATCGAGAGTCAGCGGAGCGGCGGAGCGGCAGAGCGGCAGAGCGGCGGACCAGCGGATCAGCGGAGCGGGGGAGCGGCGGAGCGGGGGAGCGGCGGAGCACCGAATAAACAAATTCCCCACTCCCCACTCCCCACTCCCGAATTACGAATGACGAATTACGCAATAGAGGGTCATCTTGCTTTCTTGCAGGCTCGCCAAGCCGCCATGCAGCAGACCGCTGAGTTGATGGGGATGCAGATCGTGGCGGCGGGGGAGATGATGCAGGATGCAGGATGCGGGATGCAGGATGCAAGAAGCGGTGAAAAAGCGCATCGGCGAAAAAGTGCGTCGGCGAATCCCGAATCCCGAATCCCGAATGACGGATTACGAATGACGAATGACGGATTACGCAACGCGCAGGATGCGCCACTTTTCACCACCGAGCATCTTCGTGCTTTTGGCACCGGGGATGTGGTGGAGGCTTTTGGGCCGGCCTACGCGCATTATCGCGGGCGGCGCGTGCCGCGGCTGCCCAACGGCGATTTGCTTTGTATGAGCCGTGTCCTGACCATTGACGCGCCGCCGGGCAAGGTGACGCCGGGCGCCGCCCTGGTGAGCGAGTTTGACGTGCGGCCTGACGCCTGGTTCTTCCGCGACCGCGCCGCGTTGCCCATCGCGGTGCTGATGGAGACTGCGCTGCAACCGTGCGGCGTCCTTTCGACCTATCTCGGCTCGATGTTGCCCTATCCTGAGAGCGACTTCTATTTCCGCAACCTGGATGGCGAGGGTGAATTGTTGCGCGCTGTGGATGTGCGCGGGCAGACCATCCTCAACCGCGTGACGCTGCTCAGTTCAACAGCGCTGCCCGGCATCATTTTGCAAAAGTTCAGTTTCGAGTTGGCGTGTGCCGGAGAGGTGTTCTATCGCGGCGCGGCCTCCTTCGGCTACTTCACACCGGAAGCGTTGCAGCGGCAAACCGGCCTGGACAACGGGGCTGTGCGGCATCCCTGGCTGTTCTCAACGGATTTAACGGATGGAACGGAGAATCCGTTGAAGTCCGTTCAATCCGTTGAGATGAAACGGGTTGGGCAGTTAGACTTTCTCGACAAAGCATGGTATGTTCCTGATGGCGGCGAGTACGGGCGCGGTTACGTTTACGCCGAGGTTCCGGTGACCCTCGATGACTGGTTCTTCGGCTGCCACTTCTATCAAGACCCGGTGATGCCCGGCTCCCTGGGCGTGGAGGCGCTGGTGCAGGCGATGCAGCTCTGTGCGCCGGGGCCGGGTGGGCGCACATCTGCGTTGGGCCGAACGACGTGGAAGTATCGCGGGCAAGTGCCGCCGGAATCGCAGCGTCTGCGGCTGGAAGTCCACGTCAAAGAGCGTATCCATACCCCATCCGGCGTTGCCCTGGTCGGCGACGGTAGTTTGTGGCGGGGGGAGTTGCGGATTTACGAAGTACGGAATGTGGGATTAGGGAGTGGGGATTAGGGATCAGGCATCCCCCCACTTCCCCCTCCCCATTCCCTAATTCCCAGTCACTTTACTTGGAGAAACAATAATGCAAAACTACACCTGGTCCGGCCCGGCGGAATCCGTGGCTTACGATGCCGAGGGGATGGCGGCGCGGGTGCGCGCGCTTGACGCGCCGTGCTACGCGGTGCGGGATGCGCGCGGCGTCGGTTTGACGAACGAAGGCGGCGTGCAACCTGGCGGCGACGGCGCGGAAGTGTTGGCGCTGGTTCCGCCAACGCCCGCGCAGCAGCTGGGCGATCCCGGCTTCCGTGCGGCCTACGGGTTGGAGTACGCTTACATGGCCGGCTCGATGGCGAACGGGATTTCGAGCGCGGAGATGGTGATCGCGCTGGGCAAGGCGGGGATGCTGGGCGCGTTTGGCGCGGGAGGGCTGCCGCCGGAGCCGTTGGAAGCGGCGATCAAGCAGGTGCAGGCGGCGTTGCCCGGCAGGCCGTATGCCTTCAACCTCATCAACAGCCCCAACGAACCCGCGCTGGAACGCGGCGCGGTGGAGCTGTACCTGCGACATGGGGTGCGTGTGATCGAAGCCTCCGCCTATCTCGCGCTCACGCCCTACGTCGTGCAGTACCGCGTGGCGGGGTTGGAGGCCGGGCCGGATGGTGACGTGGTCATCCGCAACCGGATCATTGCCAAAGTCTCGCGCCGCGAGGTGGCGACGCGCTTTATGCAGCCCGCGCCCGCCAAATTGCTGGCGGACTTGCGCGCGCAGGGCCTCATCACGGAGACGCAGGCGCGGCTGGCGGAGCGCGTCCCGATGGCCGACGACGTGACCGTGGAGGCCGATTCCGGCGGGCACACCGACAATCGCCCGCTGGTGTGCCTGATGCCGTCGTTGCTGGAGCTGCGGGACGAGTTACAGGCGCAGTACGGCTACGCAACGCCGGTGCGCATTGGCGCGGCGGGCGGCATTGGGACGCCGGCGGCGGCGCTCGGCGCGCTGATGATGGGCGCGGCTTATGTGCTCACCGGCTCGGTCAACCATAGCTGTGTGGAGGCGGGCACGTCGCCACACGTCAAGCAACTGCTAGCGCAGGCAGCGATGACCGACGTGATGATGGCACCCGCCGCCGATATGTTCGAGATGGGCGTCAATTTGCAGGTGCTCAAGCGCGGCACGATGTTCCCCATGCGGGCGCGCAAGCTGTATGAGTTGTACCAGGCGTATGACAGCCTTGAAGCGCTCCCGGCGGCGGAGCGGCAGAAGTTGGAGCAGCAGATTTTCAAGCGCGAGCTTGACGCGGTATGGGCCGAGTGCGTCGCGTTCTTCAACCGGCGCGATCCGGCGCAGATCGAGAAGGCGCAGCAAAACCCCAAGCGCCAGATGGCGCTGGTCTTCCGCTGGTATCTGGGGCTGGCGACGCGCTGGGCCGTCATGGGTGAGCCGGGGCGCGAGGTGGATTATCAAATCTGGTGCGGCCCGGCGATGGGCGCGTTCAACGATTGGGCGCGCGGCACAGAGCTAGAGTTGCCGGAGAATCGCCATGTTGCCGACGTCGGGCTGCGGCTGATGGCGGGGGCGGCGATGTTGTATCGCGCGCAGGCGCTCCGGGTGCAGGGCGTCCCGTTCCCCTGAGGGCGGAGGGCCGCCGACTACTCTCCGATGATCTTCACCAGCACGCGCTTTCGCCGCTGACCGTCGAATTCCCCGTAGAAGATTTGCTCCCACGGGCCAAAATCCAGGCGGCCCTGCGTCACCGCGACGACGACCTCGCGCCCCATTACCTGGCGCTTGAGGTGCGCATCACCGTTGTCCTCGCCCGTGCGGTTGTGACGATACCGGCTGATTGGCGCGTGGGGGGCCAGCAGCTCCAACCAGTCTTCGTAGTCGGCGTGCAGGCCGCTTTCGTCGTCGTTGATGAAGATGCTCGAGGTTATGTGCGAAAGGCAATTGCATACGGATTTACCAGGTGCTTGACCTTTCCGCTTATTCTACTCAGGAGACGCCACCGCGCAAAGCGACGGCTTGACCTGCGCTTACCCATGTTGGGGGAACACACTCACAAGGGTAGTCCCGGAACCCCGTTTACACCCTCGGCGCATAGTCATTCACCCAACGCTTGATAAGTGGCACTTCGATTTGATAACCGCCCGCGACCTACCCCAGGACGTGCAGCACAGCATCCGGTCGAACTGCGCTTTGTAAATCGCGCCCGGACACGGGAAAAACGCCGCACCCAATCCTGCGTCCCGGCAAATCACATCCCTCCCAGGGCAATCTCATCAGTACAAAGCGTAGGCTACGCGCCATCAACCTCGATAATCAGTGGCAAGGATTATCAGTGATGGTAAGAGGGCGATTCTCATTCTTCCAATCAGTATTATCAATGTCGTTAAGTGGGTAGAATGATGGGCATTTATCCCTCAACTGCAAAAGACTATCCTCTGACATTCTAAGCAAGCTTTTAGCCACCATAAAACTCATCTTGGGTGCGGCGAACGATGTTCCCGGTAAAGGTATTGTTATTGTTATTGGAAAGGTGTCTGTCAATGTAACAGTTGCGGTGGAGTGATTGCCATCCAATGCTACCTTGCCATAGTTAGAGTACCATGCGACAGGGCGATTTTGGTTATTGAGACATCGGTTCGCAAGGTCGCCGGACAGCTCCAAACACACTCTGTCTGGTACGCCTACTGGTGATGCACTAACGCTGATGATGTTAGGCAAGATTGCCGGCGCATAAGGGAAATCGGCAGATTCATTGCCAGCGGCCGCAACCACCACTGTAGGAACGCCTGCTATTATTCCCTTAGTTTCACCTATCACGAAGTTGTACAGAGGGTCGTTTTGCATGTCGGTAATAAACTGTAGATCGTAGCCACTTCGCCCCAACTCCCTCAGGTATACTTGCGCGTCAGCTATTCTTTGGCATGGGACAAACACGAAACTCATATTCAACACCATACCGCGCGTAAGCGGTTCTAATGGCGCTGACAGGTTGTTGCTAGTGAGTTTGCTAACGACCGTAGCAATTTGATCTCTAATAACACTTGTCTTGAAGCCTTGAGTGTCCACCGCCACCAAAAGAATATTGCCCTCTCGCGTTTCCCCCATTTCCATACGCCAAGCTTCAGGTAGAGCTGGCGATGTCGGGACGCTAGTAAAAGTAATAAAATGTGTGTAACTTATAATCTGCGTCTTGATTTCCTCATAGACCAGCTCACCATGAGGTCTACCACAATAATTACCCAGGCAACCACCTCGTCCTATAAAAACCTCCTGCTCGCGCAAAGCAGCAACACACAGACCATCAACCGTTTGTGTTTTTTTATCTGTAACGGGAGGGGTTGCGGGAGGCTCGGTATTACGTGGGCTATTAAAATCATCTACCACCAATATGGCTACATAGTCAGAGTATTGGGGCGTAGGTAGCTTTGTTATCACCGCGGTAGGGGTAGCGACCGGTGTCCCGGGTCGACCACAAGCCACCAATCCACACACCAACAATCCAACGCACAGAGCAACCCAAAACAACTTCTTCATGGCACACCTCCTCTCATGAATCAAAATACTAAAGTTTATCATCAAAGGGCAAATTCCGGTCAATTCTAAGAGCTATCTCCATTCAACAATGTTAGGTCAGGGTTATGTCAGGTATCCATGCACTTTCATAAAAAGTGTACATTCAATCTCGTATATCATACATTCGATCTCACCGAAGATTTGGCGCGCCCGAGCTAGTTTTTCTTGCGCTTCATCCCAGCTTCCCGCTTTATGATAATCATGGCCCAACGCATATAAAATCGCCGCCTTAAGCATGAGTTCGCTTTCGGCCTCGGCGATTTGATATGCCTCTGTGTGAATGGCTATCGCCTGCGGCATATTGCCCAGGGCGCTCTCTGCCGAGCCCAAGTTTACCAGTGAATAGGCCAGATCAATGAAATCGGGAGCTGGAGCAGCTCTGATGATATCTACCGCACGGGCGGCCGCGCGGCGGGCGGTTTCATAATCTTCTTTGCGGCCGGCCGCTACGCTCTGCTGCTGTAAGACAAAGGCCAGCGTCGTGGCCTCGCCGTGGGATTCGGCCAGTTCGCAACCCTGCTGAAAACATGCATCGGCCTCAGCGTATTGCTTTAATTCCGAGTGTACTTTGCCCACCAGGCTCAGTAACACAGCCTGACGTTTGAGGTTGGGCGCCAGGGCCAGCGCCGTTTGATAGGCTGTCAGCGCATGTTCCCACTCGCCCAAATCCACATAGATATTGCCGCGTTTGCTGAACAGATAATGCCGCATTTCGTCATGGTCAGCCCCCTTTTGCCCGAGCGTCTGGAGCGTGGCGTCCAGCAATCTGGCAAACTCCGGGGTATGGCCCTGGGTGTCCAGATAGCCTCCCGTTGCCAGGGTGTTGACGATAGATACCAAAGTGTCCGGATTGGTTCTGAGCGACTCCCCCGCCGCGCCCAGGACATTGTTGCGATTCAGGGAAAGTAATTCAAAATCCTGGCGATGTTCGGTTACGTACTGTTGAACTGTATTGATTGTGGCGACATAATCCTGCCGGCTCGCTTTGAACATTCCTCGCACATAACTAAAGGTCATGTCATGCAAGTCATAGTGAGTCTTGGCGAGGTGTTTGGCCAGGCTGCGCCGCGTTAGTTCTCGCAGTTCCTTCTTGACGTCGGCTTCTGCCTGACCCAGATAGGCTGCCAACAAATCGGAAGTCAGACTTGACGCAAAAAAGGCCCCCCATGCCTTGAAGACAGCCTGTGTCTCAGGGCGTAAAACATTGACGCTGCGGTCGAGCAACCGAGAGATACTCTCACGGCCCTCAATGGACAACTCATGAGGCGCGCCAGCAATGTCCTGTAGCAGTTCGTCCGGCGTGATATTGTCAACATCCAACAGGGCGCCGGCAATTTCCAGGGCGTAAGTGTGATTCCCCAATTCCTGACATAGCCGGCGAGCGCCCTGATCCTGAGGATAAGTCTGATTCCTGGCATAGTGGCCGAGCAAATGAAGCGCGTCCTCGTCAGGCAAAGCATCTACCGAAATCATAGCGTCAGTCTGAAATTTGATACGTGAGGTCATCAACACCGGCAATTTTGTCGAGATGGCATCTAAAACCGTGTGCAGCCCGGTAAGATTCCATATATCGTCGAGTACCAGCAATTTCACCCCAAATCGGGTCAGCAAATTCAAAGCTTGCGCTGCCAGCGCATCGCCCCGCGAGGGAGCGCTTCCTGATTTCCCCTGATCGGTCGCCAGTTTTCTGATAATGGCGTCAAAGATTGCGTCGGCGTCCCCGTTGCCGGTTTGTAGCCAGAGGACGGATTGTTGGGCGTCAATGTACTGTTTAACCACCCTGGCTGCCAAAGCTGTTTTGCCAATTCCCCCCATGCCATACAGTAACACGCCTTTATTCTGGCGCAGTAGGTCGCTGATTTCTTGCAACAAGGCATCCCGGCCCAGTAGTTTTTCAGGGAGATGCAGCACACGGCTGGCGGGACCATACAATACGGCTTCAAGGGAGTACAATTCAGCTACCGGCGTCCCCGTCGCCAGAGCATGTTCCAATTCACCCGCCAATTCGATCAACTCCCGATGACGTGCATCGTCGGCAACATTCTGGTCAGCCAACACATGCAGGAGTAATACTAAGCCGTTCTCCGGGGATGGGCCGACGTTTTGCAAGGGGTATAACCATGCTATTACCTGAGATATGCGATCGGCCAGATTATGTGCCTCCGGCACAGCGTCTCGCCAGCGCGCGATGCGTTGATCTACAAACAGGGCGCGCAAGCCGGCGTAGCTCTCAAACTCGGAGCAGCGGGCCAACGCCTGCCGCATCCGTTGATGTAGGGAGGGAGGCACCCCCTCCACTTCACGATGCGCTACCGGTTCTTGAATGACATGCGTGCCGCCATCATCGGGCAATAGGGCCAGTACATTCCACGCCTGCGCCAGCGCTTGCCTGAATTCGGCCGCATTCTGGTATCGGTGGTCCGGTGTGAGGATCAATGCTTTCAACGTAGCGGTCGCCACGGCGGCGGAAATCTCAGGCACCCATTCCCGGGGCGAGCGCGCGCCCATGCGTTGTTTTTGAGATAGTCCGGCTAGATCAGCGGCCGTGAAGGGCAGTTCGCCGGTCAACAACTCGTACAATATCACGCCCGCACTGTACAGATCGGCGCGACAATCCACGGTGGAATGACACATCTGTTCGGGCGCCATATACCACGGCGTTCCCACGGTCAATCCCGCGCTCGTTACTCCCATTTCTACCGGCCGACGCGCAATTCCGAAGTCGGTCAGGAAGACGGTATCGGCTGCATCCAACAACAGGTTATCCGGTTTGAGGTCGCGGTGGACAATGCCGTGTACATGAACGTGGCTCAGGGCGTCGAGCGTCTGATCCATGATCTGCTGCACCAGGGGGAGGGGCAGTCGCGTCGGTGACTGCGCCAATCGCTCTCTCAAACTGCATCCCTGGATCAATTCCAGGACCATGTAGTAACCGTCGGGGTAGTCGCCCACGTCATAGAGTTGCACGATGTGTGGATGACGCAATTCGGCGATGGCCGCCGCTTCACGCCGGAAGCGTTCGCGGAGGGTGGGGTCGGCGGTTAAATCGGCGCGCAGGAATTTGATGGCGACTTCGCGTTGGGGCAACAGGGTATGCCGCGCGCGGTACACGCTGCCCATCCCGCCATGCCCAATCAGACTGAGGATTTCGTACTTGTCTACTATCTGCCCAATCCAGGGGTCTTGTACCATCACGTCCCTCCAGGATTGTGACCGCGAATACACTATTAAGTATAGCACAAGAAACGCGACTATACAACAAAGGTTGGTGGTATTTTCGGTAAAAAAGCGAGGATAGCTTAGGGGGCAAGTCAATGGCCTGCCCATTTGCCAGACGCTTGAGCTGTCTGCTTATGTTAACGACGCTATTCCAGAGTCTTCCCGATTCCTCACCGGTCGCTTGCCCCCCGCCCTCAATCACGCTATACTTGACGTGACTGCAACAGAAAAAGCACACAAGGAGCCTCTATGGTCGAACTCACTTGGGACGGCAAATACGACGCCAACGGCAAGAAAGTAGCGCCGCTGCGCCTCAAGCTCCCCTTTCAGACGGTGGAGACGGTGAACGAGAGCGCGCAGGAGCGGCAGATGGCGCTCGATATGTTCACGACGGGCGGCCCCACCGAATGGCGCAATCGCCTGATCTGGGGCGACAAGAAGTACGTGCTGCCCGCTCTGCTCGACGAGTTTGGCGGGGAAGTTAATCTCATCTACATTGACCCGCCCTTTAACGTCGGCGCGGACTTCTCGTTCACCACGTCCATCCCCGAATCCCCCGACGACGAGGACACCCCGGCGAGGAGCTTTGTCAAAGAGCCGAGCATTCTGGAACAGAAAGCCTACCGCGACACCTGGGGCCGGGGGCTGGATTCGTACTTGCAGTGGTTCTATGAGACGGTGACGCTGTTGCGGGAGTTGTTGCACGAGACGGGGAGTTTGTATGTGCATTTGGATTATCACGTTGGACATTATAGCAAGGCCATTCTTGATGAAGTTTTCGGCATAGAAAATATGCGGAATGAAGTGATATGGCAACGAACCAACGCTCACGCCAGTCTTGACCGTTTTGGTCCAATTCACGATACAATTTACTATTATGCTAAGTCCGGCAAACCTAAATATAACGATATTAGGACAGAATACCGAGAAGATTATCTTAAGACCTTTGTAGACCGTGAAGATTCAGCCGGGCGTAGGTTTATGAGGGTTCCATTGACTGCAAAAGGAACTCGAAACGGCGAAACAGGGCAACCTTTTAGAGGAATAGATATAACGGCAAAAGGATTACATTGGAAATACAAAGTCAGCACTTTAGAAGATTTAGATAAACAGGGACGAATTTATTGGCCGGAAAAAGAAGGAGGTATGCCAAGATTGGTAGTTTATGAAGAAGATTTACCTGGTATGCCTTTACAAGATATTTGGGTAGACATTCGAGCTATCCACAATATGAGCCAAGAGAGACTTGGTTACGATACTCAAAAGCCCGAAGCCCTCCTTGAGCGTGTCATTCGCGCCTCATCCAACGAAGGCGACCTCGTTCTCGACTGCTTCTGCGGCAGCGGCACCACCGCCGCCGTCGCCGAGAAACTTGGCCGCCGCTGGATCACCTGCGACCTGGGGCGGTTCGCCATTCACACCACCCGCAAACGGCTCCTCGCCATCCCCAACGTCAAACCCTTTGTCGTCCAAAACCTCGGCAAGTACGAGCGGCAGGCGTGGCAAAAAGCCGAGTTTGCGAATAGCGAATTACGAATAGCGAATAGCGAAGCTGAATCGTCCGTAATTCGTAATTCGCAATTCACTATTCACCAGGCCTACATCCATTTCATCTTGTCGCTCTACCACGCGCGGCCGCTCACGGGGTATGTGTGGCTGCACGGGGTCAGGAATGGGCGGATGGTGCATGTCGGCGCGGTGGACGCCCCCATCAGCCCCGGCGACGTGACGCAGATCGCGTTGGAATTCCGCAAGGCCGTGGGCAGCGGTCAGGACGCGCCCACCGTCAACGCCGTGGACATCCTGGGCTGGGACTTCGCCTTTGAACTCAACGAGGTCGCCAAACAACAGGCGACGCTGGCAAATTTGAACGTGCGCTTTGTGCGCATCCCCCGCGAAGTGTTGGAAAAGAAAGCCGTCGAACAGGGCGACATCAAGTTCTTTGAGCTGGCGGCCCTGGCGGTGGACGTGGCGCAGCGACGCCCACGAGGGGTTACGCTACGATTGACCGATTTCGTCATCCCCCCGGACGACGTACCTGCCGATGTCCAGGCCGCCATCACCCACTGGTCACAGTGGATTGATTATTGGGCGGTGGATTGGGACAACCACGATGACACGTTCCACAACATGTGGCAGACGTACCGCACGCGCAAAGACAAAACGCTATCTCTGGAAGCGGCGCACACGTATGACGCGCCGGGGGAATACCGCGTCATGGTCAAAGTGATTGATATTTTGGGGAATGACACCACCAAAACCATCAAAATCGTAGTCTAGGGCCTTGCGCCCGTTTTGCTTGCGCCCGTTTTGCTTGCGCCCGTTACAAACGCCCACAAGGGGCTAGGCTACGATACGATATGCACATTATGGGGGAAGCCAATGCCGTGGAATAAACCGTATCAACCGGCAGCCAATCAACGACTTGATCCGGCTGTGTATGCACAGCCGGGCAATATCGTCTTTATCACCGTCCGCGCTTATGAACATCAATCACCTTTCGTTTCTCCGGCGCTCAATCAGATGGTGGTTGATGCTCTGGCGGAAGAGGCGGAGCGTCAACCATGCTGGGTCTACACTTACTGCCTGATGCCCGATCATTTACACTTTTTGGTCAGCCCGCGTATGGATGGGATTTCGACCCTGAAATTCACCGATCAGTACAAAGGAAAAACGACCAACCGTAGTTGGAAATTGGGCTGGCGTGGGAAACTCTGGCAACCGCGCTATTACGATCACGTCGTCCGCACGGAGGAGAGCCTCCAGCGCATAGCGAACTATATTTGGGAAAATCCCGTCCGCAAACAATTGATTCCACCCGATGGGGAATGGCCCTGGCGCGGACAAATCCACCCAATAGACCCGTAGCCTAGCCCCTTGTGGGCGTTTTTGGGGACGAGCACACGACGGGCACACGACGGGCACAAGGGCACAAGGCCCTAGGCTACGAGGCGATTCACGAAAATTAGGGGGTGACATGCCGCGCAAACAGAAATCCGACGCCGATCAAATCTCGCTATTGGAACTTACCCTCAAGACTGCGCCGTGCGTCCCGGCCATCCGGCAGGCTGTGCGCGACTGGCGCGAGGCGCATTACAAGGGTGCGACAGCCACCACCAAAACCCTGCTGGCCTATTGGTTCCGCACCGATCACCGCTTGCCCAACGGCCTCAAGTTCACCTATTACCCTTTCCAGCGCGAGGCCGTGGAGACGCTGATCTTCCTCTACGAAGTGGCGCAAACCCGCCGCTACAAGACGCTCATTGAAACTTATGCCCAGGCCGTGGGCGGGCAATTGCGGCTCTTGCAGTACGATGACTTTGCCCGCTACTGCCTCAAAATGGCGACCGGCAGCGGCAAAACCAAAGTCATCGCCCTGGCCGTAGCGTGGCAATACTTCAATGCGGTGTTGGAAGACGCCGCCGTGTACGCCAAAACCAGCCTGTTGATTGCCCCTAACGTCATCGTCTTTGAGCGGCTCAAAACGGACTTCGCGGGCGGGCGCATCTTCAAAGTAGACCCGGTGATCCCGCCCGAATTGACGCTCTATTGGGATATGGCCTGTTATATGCGGGGAGACGCCGAGCGCGCCCATTCCGAGGGGGCGTTGTACCTCACCAACATCCAGCAGCTTTACGAGCGAGCGGACGCTGCCGCCGACGAAGTGGAAATTATGACGCAGATGCTCGGCCCCAAACCTCCGGCGCAGACTCAGGAAGTGGAAGACTTCGCGCCGCGCATCCTGGCGCGGGGCGGCCCCCTATTCATCGCCAACGACGAAGCCCATCACACCCACGATGAGGAGAACGAGTGGAGCAAGACTATCCGGCGTCTGCACACGGCGGGCGGCGTCAATATCCAACTGGATATGTCGGCCACGCCGCGTTACAGCAAAGGCTCCCTGTTCACCTGGACGGTCTTCGACTACCCTCTCAAGCAAGCCATCCTGGATGCCATCGTCAAGCGGCCCCTTAAAGGTGTCACCAAGCGCATCCGCGAGAAACCCTCCGACATTGCCAGCACGCGCTATCAAGCCTACCTCACGGCGGGTGTGGAACGCTGGCGCGAGTACCGCGACCAACTGACAAAGCTCGACCGGAAACCCGTCTTGTTCGTGATGATGAGCAGTACCGCCGAAGCCGACGACGTGGCCGATTACTTGCGCACCAAATACCCCGGCGACTTTGCAGGCGACCAACTGCTCGTCATCCATACCAATCGCAGCGGCGACATTGCGATCAAAGACGAAGCCGCCGCCCGGAAAGCTGCCCAGGAGATTGACGCCGCCAAGAGTCCCATCAACGCCATCGTCAGTGTGCTGATGCTGCGCGAGGGATGGGACGTGCAGAGCGTCACCGTCATTGTTGGCCTGCGTCCCTACAGCGCCAAAGCCAACATCCTGCCGGAGCAGACCGTGGGGCGCGGCCTGCGGCTGATGTTCCGGGGCAACACGCCCGGCAACGCGCTATTCCGGGAGACGGTGGACGTGATCGGCAACGAGGCGTTCATTGAATTCGTGGAGCAATTGGAACGCGACGAGGAGATGGCCTTTGAGACCTTTGACCTGGACAAGGATCACGTCGTCATCGAAACCATCTTCCCCGATCCGGCGAAGATCGCGTATGACATCACCTTGCCCGTGCTCAGTCCGCATCTGGCCCGCAAACGCACAATGACGGAGGAAATTGCCGCCCTGAACGTGGCCGCTTTCAAGACGCCCAAACTACCCAAGAAACAGGGCGACGCCAGCGCCGAGGACTTCACCTACGAGGGGTACGACATCATCACTTTGGAGAGGAAGATCGAGCGCGAGTACACCATCCCCGATGTGCAAACGGCGCAGGAAGTCATCTCGTACTACGCCAAGCGCATCGCCAACGACCTCAAGTTGCCGACGCACTTTGCCCCCCTCGTCCCCAAAGTCCGCGAGTTCCTGGAACACTACGCCTTTGGCGAGCGGGTCGCCCTGGACGATCCGGCCATCGTCAAGGCCATCGCGCATCCGGTGGCGCAGCACGTCACTTTGAAAGCGTTCCTGGCGGCCTTGCGGGAGGCCATCATCGAAGAACAGACGCCCATGCTGGAACACAGCGGACGCCCCCTCTCCCTCACGCCGGGCTTCCCCTGGTCACGGCCTACGGCTCAGGCGACCAAGACCGTCTTCAACCTCGTTGCCGCCGACAACGAATTCGAGAAAGCCTTTGCCCTGTTTCTGGAAAAAGCCCCCGACGTGACCCGCTTCGCCAAACTCCCCGCCAATTTCGGGTTCAGCATCCCCTACACGGACACAGCGGCCAATCTGCGCTACTACGAACCGGACTTCGTAGCCGTCACCGGGGATGGCGTCCATCACCTCATCGAAACCAAAGGCCGGGTAGACGTGGACGTAGCCCACAAAAATCGCGCCGCGTACCTCTGGTGTGAGAACGCCACCATGCTCACCGGCACGCCGTGGGATTTCAAGATCATCCACCAGCCGGAATATGAGAGTCTACATCCGCAGGACTTTGAGGATTTGATTGCGTTGGAGCCGGTTGGCATTGCATAGGAATTTCTCATTAACTGGCGTTCACCAGCGGTTGGATGAAAATTTTTCAACGCAGAGGCGCAGAGATTTCCTTTTTTCTCTGTGAACTCTGTGTCCTCTGTGGCTATTTTCAAGGGAATTACCCATTAACGCCTGGCGTTCACCAGCGGTGGGATGAAAATGTAGCACAAACTTTAGTTTGTTTTTGCTTTACCAACAGAGCAAACTGAAGTTTGTGTCACTCAGTTATTTTCAGAGGAGTATGACCGAAATGAACCCTCTCTTGCCCATGCTATCCGACCAACCGGCGGAGGACGACCGGCTGAATTTTGACCCCTACGCCAAAACCCTGGCTGAGATCGTCAGCGACCCGACCACGCGCACGCCGTTGACCATCGGCGTGTTTGGCGACTGGGGCTACGGCAAGACCAGCCTGATGCAGATGGTGCGCAAACGCCTGCGCGCCACGGAAGGCACGGACTTCCCGGTGCAGGCGGTGTGGTTCAACGCCTGGCTGTACAGCCGCGAGCAGGCCTTGTGGCGCGCGTTGATTGCCCGCGTGCTGGCGGGCGCGCGGCAGTTCTTGACCCTGGCCGCCGCGCAACTGACCCAGTTGGAACGCCTGGAAAGCCGCCTCTACCAGGCCGCCGAGGTGGAAAACGGCGCCCTGACGCTGCCCCCCGACGTGATCCCGGAACTACCGTCCGCATCTCTGCCGGCCCGCGCCGGGCTGGAACTGTGGCGGCGGCAGGCGCTGCGCCAGGAAACGGCCCCGGCCCGCGTGCAGCGGGTGGAGGAACTCATCGCCGACGTGGAGGCCAGCTACGCCCTGACGCAGCGCGCCCGCCTCGTGGCGCTGGACGACTTCCGCGACGAGTTCGAGTCCCTGAGCAAAACGTGCGTCGCGCCGCACGGGCGGCTGGTGGTCTTCGTGGACGACCTGGATCGCTGCCTGCCCGACAAGGCGGTGGAAGTGCTGGAAGCGATCAAGCTGTTCCTGGACGCGCCCGGCTTCATCTTCGTCCTGGGCCTGGATCGCGCGGTGATCGAGGAAGGCATCCGCGTGCGCTACAAAGAGTACGCGACACAGATCGAGGGCGCGCGCTATCTCGAAAAGATCATCCAACTGCCCTTCAATCTGCCGCCCATTGACGCCCACGCGCTGACGGATTACATCCACAACGAGACGGCGGGCACGCTGCCCGACCCGCGCTGCGAGACGGTCTTCGGCGTGGGCCTGGAGCCGAATCCCCGGCGCATCAAGCGCACGCTCAACGTGTTCTTGCTGCTGTGGCGGCTGGCGCAGAACCGCGAAGAGCTGCATGCCGCCATCCAGCCGGTGCGCCTGGCGAAGATCGTCATCATCCAGCAGTACTACCCGCGTCTGTTTGCGTTGATCGCGCAGGGGCCGCATTACTTGATTGACCTGGAGAAGCGGTTCCGGGAGACGCGCGGGGGTGAGGGGGAGATGGGGCGAGGGGGAGACAAGGGGACA
>Ga0116144_10002286_pt1 | contig 20868 bp, 18 predicted proteins | sample AD_UKC035_MetaG_FD_89746 | JGI IMG/M metagenome (GOLD analysis project Ga0116144, IMG submission 89746) | Active sludge microbial communities of municipal wastewater-treating anaerobic digesters from USA - AD_UKC035_MetaG | ecosystem: Engineered > Bioreactor > Anaerobic > Digestate | place: USA...
CAGGGCTGGTACACCAAGGAGAATCTGAAAGTGGCCATAACGCTGGTACGAAAACATGAGTCGAGTGACATCTATAAAATCATCAAAGAGATAGATCCTGAAGCATTTATATCCGTTGCCAACGTTATGGGGGTATATGGGCGGGGGTTTGAAAAGATAAAATTGTAGGTGGTTTCAGCCCTGGAACGAATTCATCTCCAAAGAAAATAATCGCCGATTGGATAGGAGTTTTACCGCATATTTCTTTAATTTGCGGCCAAATTACCGTTGCCAATGAAAAGAGTTTTACTTTCGTTATCCATCAGCATACTCTCAGTAATTGCGGTTTTCTTTTATTTTCAAGCTTGTAAAAGTTCGTCCACACCCACCGTAACTCACGAAATTCCTCAAGATGTTGCAACCGGGCCAATCCTTGAGTATGGAATGCCCGTTGACTCATTCCACATCTCAACCCACACCATAAAGCGCAACCAAACCATTGGCAACATCTTTTTGGCATTAGGCATTGACGAGGAGTACCTCAAACAGCTTCCCAAAAAGGCTGAAAACATTTTCAATATCCGCGCCATAAAGGCAGGGAATACTTACAAGGTATTTGCCAAACGCGACACAGCGGCTACTGTTGAATACCTGGTATATGACCATACTTCTACGGAATACGTGGTCTTTCACTTCTCCGATTCGCTTACGGTACGTGCCGTACAAAAGGATATTCGTGCGGTTACCCGCCTCAGCGAGGCGGAAATATCGTCGTCGCTTTGGGAAGCCATGTACGATTACAACCTGAACCCCGTGCTAGCCCTCGACCTTTCCGACGTGTTTGCCTGGGCTGTTGATTTCTTTGGGCTATACCAAGGCGATGGTTTCAAGGCTCTGTACGACGAGCTATACGTTGACGACAAATCGGTGGGGATTGGCACCATTCACGCCGCCTGGTTCGAGCACCGTGGTCAAAGGTACTACGCATTCCGCTTTATGCAGGATTCGGTCTCGAGTTACTGGGACGAGGAGGGCAACAGCCTGCGCAAGGCATTCCTCAAAGCCCCCTTGCGCTTTTCGCGCATCAGCTCGCGATTCTCGTACAACCGGAAGCATCCCGTGCTCAAGATTTACCGTCCCCACACTGGGGTTGACTACGCCGCCCCCGAAGGCACTCCCGTGGTAGCCCTTGGGGATGGAGTGATTATTGAAAAGGGCTATAATAACTCTGCGGGAAACTACGTAAAGATTCGGCACAATAGCATTTACACCACGGGTTACAACCACTTCTCGCGATTTGGCAAAGGCATTGCCAAGGGGGTAAGGGTGACCCAAGGGCAGGTGATTGGCTACGTGGGAAAAACCGGCTACGCCACCGGCCCCCACCTCGACCTCAGATTTTGGAAAAGTGGCAAACCTGTCGATCCCCTTAAAATTGAAGCGCCCTCGGTTGAACCCATAAAACAGGAAAACAGGGAAGCCTTTCTCAAGTTGGTGGCAGAATACCGTGTTAAGTTAGACAGCATTTCTCTCCGACCCATTGTTTCGTACGATAACTTTTTGGGAACCATTTATTAAAACAATTGTTTTATCTTTGTAGATATTACCCTATTGTTTAATAAAAAAATTATAACCATGAAAAGAGGAATCAATTACCGTTATTTCTGGCATTTTATTACACTACCCGTCATCATTGTACTACTGTTTACATCATGCAATATACTCTACATCCCCACCACTCACAATTCGCCAATGCTGAGTAATAAGGATGAATTTCAGGTTTCAGCCCTTGTTGGTACCGGGGTAAATTTACAATCCGCATACGCTGTTACCGATCATGTTGGACTCATGCTCAATGGGTTTTTTTTGAGTTCAAACAAAGAGATGGATATGGGAGCGGATAGCACGAAGAAGATTAACGAGCTGTGGTTGACTTTTGAAGCCGGAGCAGGCTACTTCACAAAAGTATTAGACGTTTTCACTTTTGAAATATATGCTGGCGGAGGAACAGGGAGGGTGCCCGGTGATTTTAGATACGTGAATTACACTTACGATGGAACGCAAACTGCTACCATGTCCAAATTGTTCATACAGCCTGCCATCGGATTTCGCAGTAAAATAGTTGACATTAGCGGCGTTTCCAGATTCTCAGCCATTACCATGAACAATCAAATGAGGTATTTCTTCGAGCCGGGCGTTGTCGCCAAGCTGGGATACAAAAATTTACGCTTTATAGGTAGCGTTGGACTATCGAAACCTATGAACGAACTTGAAAATGCCACATGGGATTACTTGCTTTTTAACATGGGCGTGGGTCTTCAATACAATTTTGGTCGCAAGTATTAGGACTTTGCTACACATTAAAAGTCCAACTGTCTTCCCTCAATAAATTGTTGCACAACCCTTGGGTAGTGTTGATACTCCAGCTGATGTATTCTATCGGCCAGAGCTTGGGGTGTATCGTTGGGCAAAACGGGGCATTTGGCCTGGAAAATGATACTACCCTCATCGTAACGCTCATTAACCAGATGTATGGTAATCCCGCTCTCGGTATCGCCAGCAGCAATTACAGCCTCATGGACCCTCATTCCGTACATCCCCTTTCCGCCATGTTTAGGCAACAGAGCGGGGTGTATGTTCACAATACGATTGGGGAACGCCCTGATAATATTAAAAGGGATTAACTTTAAAAAACCTGCCAAAACGATATAATCTATCCCGTAGCTGTTAAGCCAATCCAACACCACGCCCCCAGTCAACTGGTCAGCGTTAAAAACAGCGACAGGAATGTTTAATCTCCCCATTCTTTGCAGTACAAATGCGTTGGGGTTATTGCTCAACACGGCTTTAATCCTGATGGCACCCGATTGGCTAAAATAGCACACCATATTCTCGGCATTGCTGCCTGAACCCGATGCAAAAATTGCTATATTATTCATTATGTTTAACTTACAAGGTCGTTTTCTTAAAAACAGGAAAATTTATGTGCCTAAACTTCAAAATTAGAAACAAAAGCTATACTTTTGCCCCGTTAAAAGATTTTATGTTGATCAAATGTTTTTTTGATAATACAACTAATCCTATTTATTAATTAAAATTAAGCGCTATGTCTGACATTGCAACAAGAGTAAAAGCCATTATCGTGGACAAATTGGGAGTTGACGAGAATGAGGTAACTCCGGAAGCCAGTTTTACTAACGATTTAGGTGCTGACTCGCTTGACACCGTAGAATTAATCATGGAGTTTGAAAAGGAGTTCAACCTTTCAATTCCTGACGAAGAAGCTGAAAAAATCAGCACGGTTAATGACGCAATTAAATACATCGAGAACAATTCTAAGTAAGCTTTTGGCTTAATCATTTAAAGGCAGGTTATTTGAAATAAAAAAATTGGACTATGGAGTTAAAGCGTGTTGTTGTTACCGGTTTGGGAACACTAAACCCCATTGGGAATAATGTACAAGAGTTTTGGAACAACCTAGAACAAGGAGTGAGCGGAAGCGAACTCATCACCAGTTTCGACGTTTCCAAGTTCAAAACAAAGTTTGCCTGCCAGGTTAAAAACTTTGATCCCCTACAGCATTTCGATCGCAAGGAGTTGCGGAAATTCGATCCGTACTGCCAGTATGCTCTGGTTTCGGCACACGAGGCAATGCTTGACTCGGGTCTGGAACTTGACAAAATTGACCACGATTCAGCGGGTGTAATTTGGGCATCGGGCATTGGGGGTATTCAATCGTTTTTAGAAGAATTGAAGGGCTTTTTCGCGGGAGATGGGACCCCGCGATTTAGCCCTTTCTTTATTCCCCGCATGATTGCCGATATCGCCTCTGGGCACATTAGCATTCGTTACGGGTTCAGAGGTCCCAACTATTCCACCGTTTCTGCCTGCGCCTCGTCAACCCACGCCCTTATCGATTCTCTATTCCTGATCCGCATGGAGAAAGCCAAGATTATGATCACGGGTGGCTCTGAGGCATCGGTCAATGAGCCGGGGGTAGGCGGTTTCAACGCCATGCAGGCCATGTCCACCAACAACGAAAACTACAAAACCGCCTCGAGACCCATGGATGCCACCCGCGACGGGTTTGTCATGGGCGAAGGAGCAGGGGCGTTTATCCTCGAAGAGTTGGAGCATGCCAAAGCACGGGGTGCCAAAATATATGCTGAAATTGTAGGCGGAGGGATGAGCGCTGACGCATACCACTTTACTGCTCCCCACCCCGATGGATTAGGGGCGCTTAACGTTATGAGGAATGCTTTGAAAGATGCAAATCTCAAACCCGAGGATATTGATTACATCAACGTTCACGGTACAGCAACACCCCTTGGCGATATTTCGGAAATTAAAGCCATTGTCTCCGTTTTTGGCGAGCACGCATATAAACTCAACGCCAGTGCCACCAAATCCATGACAGGACACCTTCTGGGTGCTGCCGGAGCAGTGGAAGCCATTGCCTCTATCTTTGCCATAAACAAAGGGATTATCCCCCCAACCATTAACCACTCCACACCCGATCCGGAGATTGATCCCAAGGTTAATCTCACTCTAAATAAAGCACAAAAACGCAGTGTTAACGTTGTGCTGAGCAATACTTTTGGCTTTGGAGGACATAATTCATCCGTTATCTTTAGAAAATATACCGAATAGTCAGTAGTGTTTAAATTTTTTTCCGGAGCTTCCCAAAAGTCCAAGTTGAGTGCTGATGAAAAACTTTTGCTCCATCGGCTAAGGAAAGAATTTAACCTAAAACCAACTAATTTCGACCTTTTCAGAATTGCGTTGGTTCACAAATCGGCGTCCATTGTAACTGCCGAGAATAAAAGTATCAACAACGAGCGTTTGGAATATCTGGGCGATGCAATTCTGGATGCCATAGTTACGGATTACCTGTTTACACATTTCCCCAACCGGAATGAGGGTTTCTTAACAAAAATGCGCTCTCGCATTGTGAGTCGCAGCATGCTCAACAGTTTAGCCATAACCATTGGCCTCGATAAGCTCGTCGTTTCGCAAACCAACAATGCACTTGCCCACAGGCATATCTTTGGCGATGCACTGGAGGCCCTTATTGGAGCAATTTATTTAGACCAAGGCTTTAAAACCACCCGCAAGTGGGTTGTTCAACACATACTGCACAACCACGTTAATCTCAATCAGCTGCAGCAGATTGAAACCGACTACAAGAGTCGGGTAATTGAATGGGCTCAAAAGAACAAGCTCCCCATATTCTTCGAAAATCAGGAAGTGGAAACAGGGAAAAAGGAAAATCCGCTTTTCGAGTCGAAACTACACATCAATCAAAAGGTTGTGGGGTATGGCATTGGTAATTGTAAAAAGGAAGCTGAACAGAATGCCGCCGTGGTTGCCCTCAACAAAATTGATTTAATTACACTACCGGGACAGAAGATAAATTCGGAGACCATGGGTTGGGAAAACTAAAAAAAGGCTTACTTTTAACCTTCATTCTCTTGCCCCACAGTTAGCTCTTTGCCCATGAGTGCAAAAAAAATAAAACTGGTTGTACCCCCTCCACAATTCACACTTATTGCCATTTCGTGCTTCGAAACACTGCATAAATTTGTATGGCTTGTGAACAGCCACCTTAGTCTTCAGCTGAGCGAATCGGATGCATTGAAAATGACTTCGGCCAACGTTGGGCGTAAGGAGGTTGAAGGATTAATCGAGTTCCCGTTGTTCAGGGACGAGGTAAGTAATCCCGAAATTATATTCCTTGTCGTTAAGAATAGGATCGATAGGCAATCGCTCTTCAAGGAATTGCACAACATCGATTATCTCTTCATTATCAAGGGGCTTCACAAGGGGTTTGATTCGGACGATATCTGTCAACGGCTTAAAACCATCCCGAGTGTAATGGCGGCCATTCCTGTAGATCCAACAAAATTGGGTAGCCTTAACCACATTCTAAATAGCTAATTGGCATAATTTAATGCAGGCACTACCTCCCTGTTTAATTGCAATGCGTTCGAATGTGTACAAAAAAAGCAGGCGAGGTAAATCTCGCCTGCTTCTGCCCCTAAAACCTAAAACCTATGAAAAAACATTCTGCAAAACATTACCTTACTTCTCAATTGGTAACAACAAGAATGTAACACTACAAAGGTAACATATAAACAAGCTAAACGGATTTAAGTTCTGTTAAAGATTGTTAATCCGAAAGAAAGGCGAATGTAAAGTAACTATTTTTGTCAACATGAACAAGAATATGATATGGATACTGGCCGGAATCGTTACCATTGTAACTATTGGGCTAGTTCTTGTTCAGTTCCGATGGGTAAAAATTTCTGTTGAAACCAAAGAGCAGCAATTTCTCCAAACTGCCAATCTTGCATTGGAAAAAATCGTAACCGAGGTTAGCCTTCAAGAGGTAATAGTTCAAGTAATTGACGAGGTTAGCCCTTTTGCACCGGCGGGGGTAACCAGCAATCCCAAGATAACTTCACGTTACAGCACAATTAACCAAACTCGTGGCGAGCTGAGAACCCATGAAAAGTTACAACAGGCGTTCACCATCAGCCAGCTCGATACCATAAGGCTATCCTCTTTTATCCAATTAAACTCAAAGGATTCGCTCAGGGTCAAAAGGATTGACAACAGATTCCTCGATATCAAGCCAACCTGGTCAACAAAGAATATCCCCGAGATCAGCCTAAACATTTCTCTCGATGATAAGCTGTCGAACAGAACCGTATTTGTTGAAAATGTGGTGGATAAACTCATTCGTATCGATCTCCCCATTAGGGAGCGCATTCCACAGGCAACCCTGGAAGAGATCATTAAGTCGGAGTTTTTGAAACTTGGCATTAAGGCGCAGTACGAGTACAGGGTTAGTAACGACCTCGACAGTACAATTTACATCAGCAGTGGGTATAACAGCTCTTCAGCACACCCCGCGCTGCGGACAGTGCTGTTCCCCAACGATTTCTTTTCGCCCAAGCACTACCTCTCCATCTTCTTCCCTAATCAGAAAGCTTACGTTTTGAAATCCATCGGCGTGATGACCATCACCACGTTTGCCCTCACGCTCATCATAATATTCAGCTTTAGCTTTACGATTTACACTATATTCCGGCAGAAAAGATTGTCTGAAATCAAAAGTGATTTTGTGAGCAATATGACCCACGAGCTGAAAACACCCATATCCACCATATCCCTTGCCTCGCAAATGCTAAACGATCCCTCTATCCCTAACGAAAGCAAAAGAATAAGCTATTTGGGCGGGGTAATCGGCGAAGAGAGTAAACGGCTGGGCCATCAGGTGGAAAAGGTGCTTCAAATGGCCATTTTCGAAAAAACAAACCTTAAGTTTAAGCTAAAGGAGGTTGACCTGCACCAAATTATTAACAAGGCAGTGTATTCATTTGCCATTCAACTGCAGAATGCCCACGGGCAAATTGAGAAACAGCTAAATGCACAAAACCCTGTTTGCATTGCCGATGAAATGCACATAACAAACGTAGTGAACAATCTGCTCGACAATGCCCTGAAATACCGAAACGGGAACCCAACGATAGACATCATAACAAAAAATGCTGCCAAAGGAGTTGTCCTTGAGGTAAAGGACAACGGAATGGGCATATCGCGCGATGATCAAAAACGGATTTTCGATCAGTTCTACCGTGTACCAACCGGTAATTTGCATAACGTAAAAGGGTTTGGGCTTGGGCTGAGCTATGTTAAAAAAATTGCAGAAGATCATGATGGTAGGGTTTGGATTGACAGCAACATTGGGAAAGGGAGTACATTCGGAATGTATCTCCCGTTCAGCGGCCCTAACGATAGTAAGAGGAAAAAATAAAATGACCAATATGGAAATGATTAAAACCAGAGTTCTACTTGCCGAGGATGACGAGAACCTTGGATTACTGCTCAGGGAATATCTACAGGCAAAAGGGTACGAAGCCGATCTTTACAAAGATGGCGAGAAGGCCTTTAGGGGGTTTATGAACAACCACTACGATATTTGCATCCTCGACATCATGATGCCTGTTAAGGATGGATTTACTTTAGCCAAAGACATCAGAATGATCAATAGCAATATGCCCATTCTGTTCCTTACGGCCAAATCGATGAAAGAGGATATTCTTGAAGGTTTTTCGCTGGGGGCCGACGATTATATGACCAAGCCATTCAGCATAGAGGAGCTGTTGGTAAGGATTGAAGCCATTCTGCGAAGAACTCAGAAAGAGCATACTTCATCGGAACAGTCCCTGTTTCAGATCGGCCAATTCCAATTCGACTCGGTAAAACAAACCCTTGAACACCAGGGGAATATTAAAAAATTAACCACCAAGGAGTCGGAATTGCTTAAATTGCTGTGTATTAACAAGAACAGCATCCTCGATCGCGATGTGGCCCTCAAGTCCATCTGGATTGATAACAGCTACTATAACGCCCGGAGTATGGATGTTTACATTACCATGCTCAGAAAATATCTAAATGCCGATCCTACCGTTGAAATCATCAATGTAAGGGGAAAAGGGTTTAAGTTGATTTCATAATCTGTTAGAAACACTCTATTTCTATAATAATTGGCAACTCTCATTGTATTTAAAACCTATAACTGGGCGCAGCATTACTGAAGGATAGCATCAGCCAAATAGTTATTTTGCCCCATTTCTATGGCTTTAGCCGAACACGGGAAAAGGGGAAGATCGGTATTCATAAAATTGAACGATAATCAAGAGAATTTCAGGTCTTTTTAGCTAACTTTGTGTTTAGATTATTTTTAAAAAAATTTATTTGCAAGGATTTCTTTTTTATCGTAATATTATTGGTTCAAAAATAGCAAAGATACGGTTGTAGCCATGGAAAGATTTTTTCTTAAACCTACTAATGAAACGCCAAGGATTGAACTGGATAAGGTGAAAAATATTTTTGAAATCTCAGGCACATCTTTGCCTGAAGACGTTGTCCAATTTTACACCCCCGTGCTCACATGGCTCAATCAGTATAGTAGTAATCCCAACGAGAAAACGGTAGTGAAATTCAGCATGGATTACTACAATACCTCCTCATCAAAAATGATCCTGAAAATATTGGAATTGCTCAAGGATGTTTACAGGAAAGGATTTGATGTAGAAATTCATTGGCACTACCTTGAAGATGATGAGGATATTATCGAAGCGGGGGAAGATTACTCCGAAACCATTAAGATTCCCTTTAAATTTTTTAGTCGTACCCGATAAAGCAGTCCAACTAATCTGTAATTAAAGCAATCAAATGGCACTATTAAAACTTAAACTATCGGCTTTAAAACTTTTCGGAAAGTTTCCGAAAGCCGAAGTAATTGAAGCCAACGACAAGGCACTCCGCGAGGAATACGATGAATACAACCGTTTTGCCCAATCGGACGGGTTGAAGCATTTCATAGCGTTGAAAGAGTTTTCGCTTTCGGAAGAACCCAAGCGGGTTAAAGACGAATTGCAAAGCCTGCTTTACAAAGGATCGCAAGAGCATGGTAAAGAGCAGGAATATATCAAACTCTCTAAGGGTAGTGCTATTAAGAACTACTTCAGCATTAAAGACTCCGATATTTTAAGCCGATACAGGTCTATTGAGTTGACCGGGAAGCCTACGCGTTACGACGAGCTGAAGAGTATTGTTGAATCGCCCGATTACGTGGCCAAGCGGAGTATGCACAAGAAGGAAAATTCCGATGAATACCAAAAAGAGGTTGAATTTTCGGCATTGAAAAAGGATGGCGAGCTGAGAGAATTTTTCAAGCTTAAAAAGCACAAAGCCCTTAACGACTTTTTCCAGTTAGATGGATCGGAAACCATTGAAAACTACCTGGCCCTGAAGGATTACATTGAATCTACGGAATTTGTCGAAAGAAAAGCTTACCTGCTCTCCAAGAACAAGTTTGAGCAAACCGAGGCATACAGGAAGCAGCAGGAATATAATGAGTTGAAAAAATCGGACAAGATTGTTTGGTTTTACTCGTTGGATAATACCAAAAAGTTTGACGAGATTAAACGCTGGGAGTTGGTATTTTCCGATGATTTTTCAAAGAAGGGCATGAACAAGAAGGATTGGATTACACGCTACTTTTGGGGCGATGCTCTTATAAACCAGAGTTACTCGCTTGCTGCAGATAAGCATTGGTATAACGAGGATAAAAATATTGAGATAAGCAACAGCGTTCTGAAAATCACCACCCAAAAGCAGCAGGTTGAAGGGATGGCTTGGGATTTAAAATACGGATTCATTCCCAAGCAGTTCGATTTCACTTCGGGATTAATTAGCACGGGGCAAGCCTTCCGCCAAAAGTATGGTCGGTTCGAGGCCAAAATCAAGTTTACTGCTGCTCCCGGTGTGTACCATGCATTCTGGCTGGTGGGTGAAACCATGTTGCCGCACATCAACATATTCCGACAGATGGGGAAAAACGGATCATCGGTACAGGGCTCTCTGTTCTGGCAGAACGGTTCTTCTCCCAAACCTAAAGGCAGTAAGACCTCGGTGGGAGGATTCGATTTTCAAAACGAGTTTTTCATCCTTAGCCTCGATTGGACTCCCCATAAGTTGACCTGGAAGATCAACGGGAAACCGTACAAAGAAGAATCCAAGAACCTCCCCAATGAACCCATGTATATGGTAATATCTTCAGGAGTGATTGCCGAAACTGAGGATAACCTGCTTCCTGCTACGCTGGAGGTGGATTGGGTAAAATGCTGGAGGGAAAAAGAAATCGCAGCTGAATAAGGATTATCATAACAGCGGCCACCCTGGTTACGATTCGGGTGGTTTTTTATTTTTTCCAAAACGAGGACACATTCAGGATAACCTGCTGATCGCCCGAAAACATACGCTTTGTATCGAACTTCCACTGCCAACTCTCTTCCCTTTTCCAACCATCAAAATTGGCTACAACCCGTGGGTTTACACCCAACAATACGTTGCTATCGTTGTAATGCTCCTCTTCCAAGTCGGCAATCAACAGGGTTCTTCCGGCCGGCAAAGCATTTAAATGCGCCTGTTGTATGGCGGCCGTTAATTCGCCCTGACGAACTTTGTCTATTCTCCCTCTGTTGGCTAAATAGTCAACTATGAGGGCATGCAGCTGAGTTAGTATGTTTACTGACAGGACAAGGTCAACATTCAGGGCATAATACAGGTTGGGTTGGCCAATGGCTGTGAGCAGCTGATGGTATCCGTCGTCAACACTTTGCCGGCCAAACAGCCACGCCTCTCTTATACAACTTGTAATATCGGCATCAATCAGCCGAACTTTGGGGTAATCCTTATACTTGTGCCTAACCCGGGGTGGGTGTGCAACATCGATTAGCTTTACCTCTATACCACGCTGAATCATCTCCAGCAAGGGGATGTCCAAGAGCCATCCGCTTCCCAAAACGGTCACAGTTTTGGGGAGCCTGTCGTCAATGGCCTCCAGTATGACCCTGCGGGTGTTGGTGAGGTGCGGCTCCCAGTGATCCTGCTCCCTTAAATATCGGTTGATAATCCCCATCTGGTTGCTAAAGAAACCAATGCGGCGGAGCATCCACCAATCCCTGAAGGTTTGCAGGGCGATAAAATTCTTTTGGGTTGCTATATTCAAAGCCTTGGCTAATCCATTTTCAAAACGGCAAGGAATGCCTGCTGGGGTACTTCTACGCTACCAATCTGGCGCATGCGCTTTTTCCCCTTCTTCTGCTTTTCCAAAAGCTTTCGTTTTCGGGTAATATCTCCGCCATAACACTTCGCAGTAACGTCTTTTCGTAGTGCTTTCACCGTTTCACGTGCAATAATTTTGGCTCCAATGGCTGCCTGGATGGCAATATCGAACTGTTGTCGGGGAATTAACTCCTTCAACTTCTCGCACATCCTCCTTCCGAAATTGTATGCATAATCGCGGTGTATTAACGTTGACAAGGCATCCACCATTTCGCCGTTGAGCAGAATATCGAGCCTCACCAGATTGGCCACCTGATGCCCTTCAACGTGATAATCCAGCGAGGCGTAGCCTCGTGAAATGGATTTTAGCTTATCGTAGAAATCGAATACTATCTCGCTCAGTGGCATTATGAAGGTTAACTCGATGCGGTTGGTGGTTAGAAAAATCTGGTTTTTCAACACGCCCCGCTTGTCAATGCAAAGCTTAATCACCGAGCCAAGCGACTCGTTGTTGGTAATAATCTGCGCCCTTATGGTGGGCTCTTCAATCCTGTCGATGAGGTTGGGAGCAGGCAATCCGCTGGGATTATGGATATCAATTACTTCCCCCTTTGTGGTATAAACGCTGTATGACACGTTGGGAACAGTGGTGATAACATCCATATCGAACTCCCTGTAAAGCCTTTCCTGTACGATCTCCATGTGAAGCAGCCCCAGAAATCCGCATCGAAATCCAAAACCAAGGGCCAACGAGCTCTCCGGCTCATAGGTTAGGGATGCATCATTGAGTTTCAACTTTTCCAGCGAAGCACGTAGATCTTCGTAATCATCGGCCTCAACGGGGTATAGCCCTGCAAAAACCATGGGCTTAACATCCTCAAACCCTGCAATGCCCTTATCGCACGGGCGATCGACATGCGTTATGGTGTCGCCAACCTTTACCTCCGAAGAATCCTTAATGCCCGAAATGATGTACCCCACATCGCCCGCGCTGATGCTATCTTTGGGCACCATTTTAAGGCGAAGAATGCCCACCTCGTCGGCATCGTACTCTCGATTGGTATTGAAAAACTTAACCAAATCGCCTTTTCCCAGCGTCCCGTTGAAAACTTTAAAGTAGGCAATAATTCCCCTAAATGAATTGAAAACCGAGTCGAAAATAAGTGCCTGCAAAGGGGCGTTGGGATCGCCCACAGGAGGTGGAATTTTATTGATAATGGCCTCAAGGATAGTATCGACACCCGCTCCGGTTTTTGCGCTGGCAGCAATAATGTCATCGCGCTGGCATCCTAGTAGGTCAACAATCTGATCCTTCACATCCTCCACCTTAGCTGCGTCCATATCTATCTTATTCACAATCGGGATAATCTCTAAATCATGGCCAATAGCCAGATAAAGATTGGAAATGGTCTGAGCCTGAATGCCCTGACTGGCATCAACCACCAACAATGCTCCCTCGCACGATGCGATGGCACGTGAAACTTCGTATGAAAAGTCAACGTGACCCGGGGTATCTATAAGGTTAAGGGTGTATGTAGTGCCATTATACAGATAGTCCATCTGGATGGCATGGCTCTTAATGGTAATCCCCTTCTCCCGCTCCAAATCCATGCTATCGAGCACCTGCTCATGCTTTTCCTTGTCGGTAAGTGTTTGCGTGAACTCCAGCAGCCTATCGGCCAGCGTGCTTTTACCGTGGTCAATATGGGCGATAATGCAGAAGTTTCGAATGATATTCATGTTGGTATCAATTGCTATTTTTTTCAAAATGTGAAACGGAAAGGTGGCTGGGATGTTTGCAATCCAAATTGTCAATGTCAATTGATTATGAACAACTTGTATAGGCGAAATGGTCTATAGCTTTCTCCTCACCTCAACCTCTTGGTACGACTCGATAAGGTCACCAACCTTAATATCGTTAAAATTGTTGATATTAAGCCCACATTCAAAGCCATTCAGCACCTCCTTGGCATCATCCTTAAAGCGTTTAAGCGAGCCCAGCTCGCCCGTATAGACCACAATCCCGTCGCGGATCAACCTACACTTGGCATTGCGCACCACTTTCCCCTCACGCACAATACAACCGGCCACAGAACCCACCTTGGTAATTTTAAACACGTTGAGCACTTCTGCAGTTCCAAGTATCTCCTCCTTAATCTCTGGCGAGAGCATTCCCTCCATGGCCGCTTTGAGCTCATCAATGGCATCGTAGATAATGGAGTAGAGTCGGATGTCAATCTCCTCTTTCTCGGCCAGTTTACGCGCTCCAATGGATGGCCGCACCTGAAATCCGATGACCAATGCGTTTGATGCAGCTGCAAGCAGAATATCGGATTCGGAGATCTGCCCCACCGCCTTATGGATGATGTTAACCTGAATCTGATCGGTTGAAAGTTTTATCAGGGCATCGGCAAGTGCCTCAATGGAGCCATCCACATCGCCTTTGAGTACAATGTTCAACTCCTGGAATCCACCAATGGCAATGCGTCGTCCAATCTCCTCGAGGGTGATATGCTTCTGCGCCCTGAGCCCCTGCATACGCTGCAACTGCTCACGCTTATTGGCAATCTCTTTTGCCTCGCGGTCGGTTTCCATTATGTTAAAATAATCGCCGGCTAAAGGTGCGCCGTTGAGACCTACCACCTGAACGGGAGTTGACGGTCCGGCCTCGGTAATGCGTTTTCCCCTCTCGTTGAACATGGCCTTTACGTGACCGTAATAGCTACCGGCAATGGCAATGTCGCCCTGATGGAGTGTTCCGGCTTGCACGAGAACCGTTGCGGTAAAACCCCTACCCTTGTCGAGCGACGATTCGATGATTGTACCCATAGCTTTTTTCTCGGGATTAGCCTTTAAATCCAAGAGTTCGGCCTCAAGGAGCACCTTTTCAAGTAGCTTATCCACATTGATTCCCTGCTTGGCCGAAATATCCTGGCTTTGGTACTTCCCTCCCCAATCCTCAACCATGTAGTTCATATTGGCCAGGGCTTCCTTTATCTTCTCGGGGTTGGCAGCGGGCTTGTCGATTTTATTAATGGCAAAAACAATGGGTACGCTTGCAGCACTGGCATGATTAATGGCCTCAACGGTCTGGGGCATCACGCTATCATCGGCGGCAACCACAATGATTGCCACATCGGTAATTTTTGCACCACGGGCACGCATTGCCGTAAAGGCCTCGTGACCGGGGGTATCGAGGAAGGTGATCTGCCTTCCGTCATCTAACACCACGCTGTATGCCCCAATATGCTGGGTAATGCCTCCGGCTTCGCCAGCAATCACATTAGCCCTCCTGATAAAGTCGAGCAGGGATGTTTTGCCGTGGTCAACATGACCCATAACGGTAACAATGGGCGAACGTGGTTTTAAATCCTCGGGCTTATCCTCCTCAGCTCCTATTGATTCCTGCAATTCAACGCTCACGAACTCAACCTTAAAACCGAATTCGTCGGCTACGTATGCCATGGTTTCGGCATCGAGCCGTTGGTTGATAGATACCATGAGCCCAAGGTTCATGCACACTTCAATTACCTGGGTTGGCATTACGTTCATCATGTTGGCCAGCTCGCTAACCGATACAAATTCGGTTACCTTTAGCATCTTCTTGTCCTGTTCAATCCTTTCCAACTCCTCCTGCTGGCGGGCACTTATCATCTCCCGTTTCTCGCGGCGGTATTTGTAGCCTTTGGACTTGGATATTTTTGTTGTCAGGCGGGCTAACGTTTCTTTAATCTGCTTCTGCACATCCTCCTCGTTCACCTCCTGCTTCAGCTGTTTTTTCTTCCGCTTTTTAATAGACTGTCCACCTACTTGGTCGTGTTTAGTCTGTGACACATTCTTTTTCACCTCACCCTGAATGGCTACCTTTTGGGTATCCTTACGGATTCTTTTACGGCGTTTTTTCTTCAACCTACCATTTTCTGCGGTGGTAGCAACAGGCTTTTTCTTATTCTCAATTTCTGTAAGGTCAATTTTCCCGACAACGGTTGGCCCGGATAGCTTTTCTATATCCGAGCGATAAATAACTTCTTCAACTGGTTTGACTATCTCCTCTTCAGCCGCAATTATTTGCCTGCCGGGCTGATCCTTATCTCCCTGTTCAACTTGCATATCACCGCCAATGGCCTCTTCGGGCTGCTGCCGTGCATCTTCAGCCTTAGGTAATTTCTCCTTGGTGGTTTTTTTATCCCGATCCAGGTCAATCTTTCCAAGCACCTTGGGTGCATCCAACTTCTCTGCTTTCAGTTCGATATGGTCGGCTTCTGCTTTCTTCCCTTTTTTTGCGGTTGCCTGTTCCTCCTTAGCCTCGGGCTTTTGCTCCTTTTCATCCACTCCCGATTCAACGGGCTTTGCTTCCTTTTTCTTCGAAATAGCATCCAAATCGATTTTTCCTTTCACCTTCACCCTCAACGTTGTTTTTTCAACGTCATAAGTATCCATGCCTGAGGTAACCCCTTTGACAATCACCTCTTCGCCAATTTCAGGAGCATCCGCGTCGGGGGTAGTGTGCTTGGTTTTGTCAAGGTCGTCAATGGATATCGATTCTTTCTTTTCGCTTAGGTTGATAAGGCTAACCCTTTGCGACTCCTTTTTCAACTGCATCTCATCACCAAATTCCTTGGCAATCAACCCATAAAGGCTTGCATCAACCTTTGTGTTTGGATCACTGGCTATCTTATGTCCCTTTTTTCCGAGGAACTCCACCAGCGTAGATATACCAACGTTAAACTCCCTTGCCAGTTTACTTAATCTTATTGCCTTTTCTGAATCAGTCATGCTTTTATTTTGCAGATTTATAAACCCTTACTGTGTAAAAAATACGTCATCGGTCCATTCTACTCAAACTCCGATTCCAATATCCGTAGAATCTCCTTAACGGTTTCCTCCTCCAAATCGGTTCTTTTCAACAGCTCCTCGTACGGTATATCGAGTACGCTTTTTGCCGTGTCGCAACCAATGCCTTTGAGCACATCGATAATCCAACCGTCAATCTCGTCAATAAATTCATCCAGGTTAACATCCTCCTCGTCCTGCGAGCCTGCTTCGCGGAATACGTCGATTTCGTAGCCTGTCAGCTGGCTTGCCAGCCTGATGTTGTACCCCCCCTTGCCAATGGCCAGAGAAACCTCCTCGGGCTGAAGGAATACCTCAACTCTCTTGTTCTTGTCGTCAATTTTCATGGAGGTAATCTTGGCGGGGCTCAGCGAACGGGTGATGTAGAGCTGGGTGTTGTTGGTATAATTGATAACATCGATGTTCTCATTCCTCAACTCCCTGACAATGCCATGGATCCTGCTCCCCTTCATGCCCACGCAAGCCCCAACGGGATCAACCCTTTCGTCGTACGACTCAACGGCCACCTTTGCCCTTTCGCCGGGCACGCGAACTATTTTCTTGATGGTTATCAACCCGTCAAAAATTTCAGGAACTTCCAGTTCGAATAAACGCTCGAGAAATACCGGTGAGGTACGCGAGAGAAGGATTAGTGGAACGTTGTTGCGCATCTCCACTTTTATCACCACAGCCCTGATGGAATCGCCCTTGCGGAAAAAATCGGACGGTATCTGCTCGGTTTTGGGTAGAATAAGGTCGTTCCCCTCGTCGTCGAGCACAAGAATCTCCTTTTTCCAAATCTGATACACCTCTCCGGTGATGATTTCACCTATCCTGTCCTTATACTTGGAGTAAAGATTGTTTTTCTCCAACTCCAATATTCTTGCGGTGAGATTCTGCCGAAGGGCAAGTATGGCTCTTCTGCCAAAGTCAATCAGCTTAACCTCGTCGGTAACCTCCTCTCCAACTGTATAATCTTCATCAATTTTTTGAGCCATCGAAAGGGCAATCTGCCTGTTGGGATCCTCCACATTGCCATCTTCCACCACCTCGCGATTCCTCCAAATCTCAAAATCGCCCTTATCTATATTGATAATAATGTCGTAATTATCGTCGGATCCATACATTTTTATGAGCATGCTTCTAAAAACATCCTCCAAAACGCTCATCATTGTGGGCCGATCGATATTCTTTAACTCCTTAAACTTGGCAAAAGTGTCAATTAGGTTTATGTTGTCCATCTGCGTTTTAATTATTTAATGTCCTCTAACGAAATGATATAACTTTTTTAGCTGTTTTAACATCGGTATAGAAAAGATCAACTGTTCGCGTTATAAGCGCCTTGCGCTTTTTACCCTCCTCCTTCACCAGCTCTTGCACCTCAAGGCTAAACCGCTCATCATCGGCTGCAAGCAATTTCCCTTCAACTGCCTCACCGGCTAAAAGTTCTACCCTCAAAATCCTGCCCACGCTTTTCAAGTACTGCCGGATCACTTTAAACGGCTCGGTCAATCCGGGCGATGAAACTTCCAGCTCGAAATCCTCCCCGTCATCATCCAACGCTTTCTGCACCGCCCTACTCACCGCAACGCATCTGTCAATGGTAATGCCATCATCGCCATCGATGAGAATTAGGATTTTGTTGCTGCCGGTAATGGTTAAATCGACAACAAACTCCCTGACAGGGTTAAGCTGTGCAGCCACAATATCGCTAACTCTTTTTTTATCAATCATTTGTGAAATTGATTATAACAAAACAGGGGATTAAATCCCCTGCTACGTTTGCGGTATGACGGTGCAAATGTATAAAAAAATTTTGTAACAAAAATATTTCGTTGATTTATAAGAAGAATGATTAAAAAACGTTTTTAATAAGGTGAATTATACCTTTGCAGAAAAGTGAAATTCCCTTGTGGTATCTTTGCCATACAATGGGATACCTAATTTATTTGTCTTTATGGTTTGCATTGGCGTACATGGCCTAATCAACAGTAAGACATAAGACATTTTGACTATAAACGGATTGAACTAAATGGCGCAAACAAACAAGAATAAAATAATTAACGACCCGGTTCACGGGTTCATTAACATATCGCATCCTTTATCCTTCGACATCATTGAACATCCCTATTTTCAGAGATTACGGCATATCCGGCAGTTGGGATTAACCTATCTGGTGTATCCCGGGGCCAACCATACCCGCTTTCAACACGCGCTTGGGGCCATGCACTTAATGAATCTGGCCATTGATACCCTCCGATCCAAAGGGCATGAGATTACCGAGGCCGAGGCCGAAGCAGCTTCGGCAGCCATCCTGCTTCACGACATTGGGCATGGGCCATTCTCCCACTCACTGGAGTTTAGCCTTGCCCAACGGGTTGGGCATGAGGCAATCAGCAAATGCTTTATGCACGAGCTAAACAAACAGCTCGACAATAGGCTAAACCTTGCCATTGCAATATTTGAGGGCAGCTACGAAAAAAAATTCCTCCATCAGCTCATATCGGGGCAGCTGGATATGGACAGGATGGACTACCTACGGCGCGACAGCTTTTTTTCGGGAGTAACTGAGGGTGCCATTGGGTCGGAAAGGATTATCAAAATGCTCAATGTGGTCAATGGCGATCTGGTGGTTGAGGCAAAGGGCATATATTCGGTCGAAAAATTTATCATTGCCCGAAGGTTGATGTACTGGCAGGTTTACCTTCACAAAACCGTGATTGCCGCCGAGAAACTGCTAACCCAACTGCTACTTAGGGCAAGGGATCTTACGCAACAGAAAGAAGAGGTTTGGGCTACGCCTTCGCTCTACTTTTTCCTCAGGAAAAGCATAGTGAAAAAAGATTTTGAACAATCCTCCGACGGAAAGCCATCTGACGCTCTACTCAACTTTGCCAACCTCGATGATAACGATATCATTACCTCCGCTAAGCTATGGGTAAACCATTCCGATCCCGTCCTCGCCATGCTGGCAAAGATGATAACCTCGCGCAAGCTTTTTAGGGTGAAGCTGCAAAACAAACCTTTTGCCGAGCAAGAAGTTGAATCCCGAAAACAGGACCTGTACAGCCTCTATCCCACCCTCAGGGGAATGGGAAAATACTTTGTACTAACTGATTCTGTGAGCAATAATGCCTACCGTTCGACCGAGGAGTCGATCAAAATCCTATATAACAACGGCATACTATTTGATATCACGGAGGATTCGGATATGCTAAACACTAAAATCCTTTCAAAAGACGTCAGGAAGTACTTTTTGTGCTATCCCAAAGAAATTGAAAAATGATTTTTTTAGTTAGATTTGTCGAAATTTAAGAAAACTAAACGCATGGAGTTTACCGCTAAAGCGATTGCCGGCTTTTTAAACGGGACTATCAAAGGAGACCCCAATGTAAAAGTCAGTACAGTTGCCAAAATCGAAGAGGGAAAACCGGGTGCCCTCTCGTTTCTTTCCAACCTGAAATATTCAAAATACCTGTACACCACCCAGTCGTCAATTGTACTTATCAATAAAGATTTTGTTGTGGACAAGCCGGTTTCCGCAACCCTCATCCTGGTTGACAATGCATACGAATCGTTTGCAAGGCTGCTCAATCTTGTCAATTCAGCGCAGGGAAAGGCGGGCATCCACAAGCAATCCGTAATTGATCCTTCAGCAAGATTGGGCAAGAATGTCTTTATTGGACCATTCGTGCATATCGCCGAGAATGTAACAGTTGGAGATAACGTCCAAATTCACTCGCATGTGGTGGTTGAAAAGGGGTCAACAATTGGCGATGTCTCCATTCTTTACCATGGCGTAAAAATCATGTCCGACTCAGTAATCGGGAAAGGATGCATAATCCAACCCGGCGCGGTGATTGGTTCCGATGGCTTTGGATTTGCCCCCCAAGCCGATGGCACTTACCAGAAGATTCCCCAAATGGGTAATGTAATCATCGAGGACAATGTGGAGATAGGAGCCAATACCACCATTGACCGTGCTACCATGGGCTCGACCATAATCAGAAAAGGCGTTAAGCTTGACAATCTGATTCAAATTGCCCATAACGTTGAAATTGGTGAGAATACTGTGATTGCCGCCCAGAGCGGCATAGCCGGATCGACCAAGGTGGGGCGCAGCTGCATGTTTGGAGGGCAAGTGGGCATTTCGGGGCATCTTACCATTGCCGATGAGGTGAAACTATCGGCTCAAACGGGTGTTCCCAACAGCATCAAAACGCCCGGCGAAATAATGATTGGAACTCCTGCCATGAATTCCAGAAAGTTCGCCCGATCGTTTGTCATTTTCAAAAATTTGCCCGATTTAAAAGATATGGTTGATTCCTTAAAACGAAAGTTTGACGAATAATCTTTGAATTTCAACAATATTATTAATTTTGCTGAAATTTTTCAGTACTCACAATTTTTGATTCA
>Ga0116144_10002287_pt1 | contig 20866 bp, 19 predicted proteins | sample AD_UKC035_MetaG_FD_89746 | JGI IMG/M metagenome (GOLD analysis project Ga0116144, IMG submission 89746) | Active sludge microbial communities of municipal wastewater-treating anaerobic digesters from USA - AD_UKC035_MetaG | ecosystem: Engineered > Bioreactor > Anaerobic > Digestate | place: USA...
AACGAGCTGATCCGCCAGGATGAAAGCCAGCAGCAAACCTTGCTTTTTCGCACCTGGGCCTGGCGCATTATTTTGACTTTGAGCTTCATCCTGGGGGTTGTTCTGATCTGGCAAGCTACGCCCTGGGTGCTGCTCAAAGTATTCGGCATTCATTCCTGGAATGGCAAACCGATCATCATTATCCCCAATCCAAAAGGCGGCTTCCAGGCTGCCGACATTGCCCGCAGCCTGGGGCCTGGCCTGGTCATGGACGAGAAGGGCAAACTGCTGACGACCGGCATGGCGCCGGATACTCAGATGCAAAACGCTGTAACGGCCCGGGCGCAGGCGGCTGAATTGCTGCTGGCCCTGCGGGAGCAGACCCCGGAAATCCGCAAGCGGGTGCTGCGCCAGGCGATCCAGGCGGCGCCTGCCACGCCGCCGGCGTTACTTCAAGCTGTTCCGCCTGGCGATGTGATTGACGCCCAGGTCAAGATTTTACCGGCCGGAGATGCCCGCGTCAGCGAATGGCTGCGTGAGATCGAAGGCAAACTGGTCAACGAGTTCGACGAGTAGGAGGAACCAATGACTATCCAATCGTATGCCGCCGAAGCTCAATATGTCGTCAATCGGGTTAGGACCGCACTACAAGACTGCAAACGCAAGCCCATGATCCGAGAATCGGTGCTGACCGAATTCATGGGCCACATCATCTTATTTGTAGTGCTGGATGAAGTTCACCTGGGCGAGCCGGTCAGCCTTTACCTGGCCGAGGATGTTTTACACCAGATCAGCACCTTGACCAACGGGAAACGCGTCTGGCCTTCCAATCACAACGGCGCCCGCTATGGGATCGAGATTTCTCGTCCCGGCCCTTTGCCGTCCGTTATTCCCTTTCCACAAGATTTGCCCGGCAATGACATCTTCCCGATTGGCATGGCATCCAGCCGAACGGAAATCAGCCTGCCAATACAACGGTTGCACAATATGCTGATCGGCGGTTCACCGGAGTCCGGGAAAAGCAACTTGCTCGAAGGCGTCGTTCTGACGGCCTTGCAATACGGCTACCGGCTGTACCTGGCCGACCCGGAGGAGCACACCTTCGCGCCCGAAGCCTGGAACGATTTCACCGCCAGGCCGGTGGCTTCTTCCCCGGCGGCGTTGGCGGAACTGCTCGAAACCATCAAGGCGGAACTGGAGCGCCGTCAGGCGTTGTTCCACCAGGCGGCCCAGAACGGCGTACCGCCCAAAGACCTGGATGCCTACAACGCCGTTGCCAAAGGACGGCTGCCGCGCCTGATGCTGGTGGTGGATGAAGCCAACAGCTACCTGGATAAATCCGGGGTGGCCGACGCCATTTTCGAGCTGGCGCGGCGCGGCCGCAAATGGGGCGCACACCTGGTTCTGGCCGGGCACAACTGGCGCGCCGCGGATGTGCCGCGCTCGCTGTCGGCGATGTTCCCGACCCGCATCTGCTTCAAGGTAGATGATGACACCAGCGGTGGTGTGGTGCTTGGCAGCCGGGAATACGGCGCGCGGGCAATGCATCTGCGCCATAAAGGGCGGGCGATTCTGCGCCAGAACGGAGGCTTTTTCACCGTACAAACCTACCTGGTCGGCGAAGAGCTCAAGCAAAACTGGCGCAAAGACATCAAACCGCCCTCGCCGCTTGGCGATCTGGAGAAGCGACTGGTGGCTTATGCCCTCGAACAGATGGAGGGCAAGTTCAAGGTCAACCAACTGGCCCAGGCGTTTAGCGGGGAAGGGGTGACCAATTACCAGGTACAAAAACTGGCCGAACGCTTCGAGGCGCGCGGCTGGCTGACCCATCCACAACACGCCACTGATGCGCGCCGGGTCACGGACGAACTGCGCTCTCTGGCGGGTTTTCAACAGATAGGCGAATAGGCCATATAGGCCCATATACAACGTATAGGGAGATCATTTGATGCAGTATTCAACCACCATTGCCAGAACCCGGGTTGGGATCTATATAGACGCAGCCAATGTGATGCTCAACGGCGGTTCCCACATGCAGTACAGCGTGCTGCGCGACTTTGCCTGCCGCGACGGCGCCGAGCCGGTTTTCATGACAGCCTATGTGGTGTATGACCGGGAGCGCGCCCGCTACGATGCCACCTACCGCTCTAAAGCAGACGCCTTTCACGCCATGCTGCGCGACCAGGGCTACAAGATCGAGATCAAGGAAGTGCAGACCCGCGAGGATGATCTGGGCAAGTTCTCCCGCGCCAACGCCGATGTCAGCATGGCGATTGACGCCATCACCCAGGCTAACCGGTTGGATCGGGTGCTGCTGGTGACCGGCGACGGCGATTTTCTCAAAGTGGTCGAGACGCTGCAAAAAGATGGATGCCGGGTGGAAGTGATCGGCGTGCGCAACGTGGCGATGAGCTTGCAGCACAAGGCCAACCTCTACGTCTCAGCATACGCCATCCCGAACCTGATCCCGGTCGAGTATGAGAGCAATGGGAACCACGCAGGCTGGGGTGAAATCGGCAGCCGGGTGCGCGGACGTTGTTATCACTACGATCAAACGGGCGGCTTTGGTTATTTGCGCTACTGGAAGTGCATCCCGCCCAACCTGTGGATCCACGATAGCAACCCCGCCGATGCACCCTATCAGCAGGTTTTCTTCCACATCTCGAATCTGCACCACAGCCTGCGCCCTGGCTTCCAGCCCAGCATGAGCCGATTTTACGAATTTACCCTGGCCGAAGAGCCTGGACGGCGAGACCCCAAAGCGTTGGATATCAAACTGATCAGCAGCGCCCCGAGCGAATAGGAGAGTGAAATGGCCGCAAAAGTTATTTGTGTCATGCAGCAGAAAGGCGGGGTCGGTAAAACAACCACGGCCTGCAATATCGCTCACGCCCTGGCGCGCGCCGGGCATCCGACGCTGTTGATTGACTTCGATCCTCAGGGGCAGGATGCGGTGATGCTGGGCCTGAAAAGCGAACAAGGCGTGTTTTACTTCTTGACCGCCGACCCGAACGACCCGGACAGCGTGGCTATGGTCAGGCCCTGGATCCGCAAAACAGGGCGCGACAATCTGTGGCTGATCGCAGGCAACGAAAAAACCGGCCTGGCACAGATCGCCTTGAGCCAGGGCGGGGAAAAGCCGTACTCGTATGTCCGCTCGCAGCTCAATCCCTTTGTTCGCAACGGGCTGGGGTATGTGGTGCTGGACACCTCTCCCAGCGTCGGTGGGCTGCAAGAGCGCGCAGTATGGGCCTCCGATGTGCTTTTGGTGCCTACTTCGACCGAGTTTGCCTCTTTGCAGGCATTGACGCGCTCGATGGTCACCGCACACGACCTGGCCCAGGACAAAGGCTGGAAAGGCGGCGTGTTGGGCATCCTGCCCACCTTTTACGACGAGACCACCCGTGAGTCCCGCCTGGCGATGGAAAGGCTCCAGAAATCCTCCTTCGGATGCGAGATTCTCAACCCGATCCATCGCGCGACGGTTTTGCGAGAATGCTGGACGGCGCGCAAAACGATCTTTGAAATGGCGCCCAAGTCGCGTTCGGCCGACGAATATCAAGAACTGGCCGACATTATTTTGAAGAGGTACTGATATGACCAGGAAAACGGCTGAGTATCGAGACCCCTTTGAAGAATGGGACCAGGCCATCGGCCAGAGTTCCGGCGAGGATCCATTGGCCAGGGGCAGCGGCTACAAAAGACCCATGGACTACATACCGGCGGCGAAGGTGCGCCTGCGCAGCCGCAGGTGGGAGAAGCGGAACAAGGCGCGCTCCTTCCGGCGCGTCCCCCCCAACGTGCCGGACAGCATCCGCATGGTGGCCAGGAACGAGAGCCTGACGGTGGACGATGTCGCTGATGCCCTGCTGGATTACGCCCTCACCTGTTACCAGCGCAATGAGTTGAAGCTAGAACCAGAGCTGAGCGAGCAGCGCCGCACCCTGATGCCTGAGCGCGGCTGGGATGGCCGCTCGCGCCTGCGCTGGCTAGAAGAACGCTGGAATCCCAAGCCGCCGCGCCAGACGCCGGCAAAAGCAAAACTGGTGCATTCGCCCCAGCCCTGGAAGGACTGGCCGATTGTCGCCTACCGTCTCAGCCCGAAAGTGGTCAAAGAAATCGACGCCATCCGGGGGGAAAAGAGCGTGCCGGCTGGGGAAGTGTTCACCCGCCTGATCATGCACGCCATGAACGCTTACCAGGATGGAAAGCTGGTTTTGAACGCCGAAAACGCATCGGAGCAGCGCCCCACAGAAGCGGATTGGAGGCCAACCTGATGCAGTCGCGGAAAATTACAACTTTCAAAAAGGCCAAAAATCGGTCAAAAACTGCCGCTTACAGGCCGCTTACGTCCCTGCTTACGCTCCGCTTACCTGCCGCTTACTCTGACCGCTTACGCTGTCTTGTCAGGAAGGCCGTAGGGCGTTCTTCTACAGGCAGTGCGACCTACGAACCATTGCACGCGAAAATGCCCGTTTTGGCCCTCAGAAAGCCCTACGGCAAGCAGCGCTTGATCGCCAGATTGGAGGGTACCGGGCATGGATAATCCCCAACCAGTTGCAGTCTACAGCCAGGAAAGTGAAGAAGCGCTGATCGGTTCGATCCTGATCAACCCCGAATCCTATTACGATGTGGCGCACATTCTGAGCGTGGACGACTTTTTTATCCACCGCCACCGCTGGATATGGGAAGCGATCATCCGCTTGCACGAACAGCACACCGTGGTGGACTTTCTAACGCTAACCAACGAGTTAGAGCAAACCGGACGGTTGGCCGAGATCGGCGGGCCGGCCTACCTGACCGCAGTGATCAACACCGTGCCCAGTTCTCTGCACGCCGAAGCATACGCCCGCATCATCGAACAGCACGCCATCCGCCGGCGCATGCTGGAAGCAGCCAACCAGATTGCCAGGCTGGCCTACCAGGGCGAACTGAGCACCGAAACCGTGCTGACCGAATCCGAGCAGGCGGTGTTCAATGTCAGCGCCCGCCTGGCGCTACGCGAAATGCGCCCACTTGCCAGGATTATTTCAGGCGTCTATGACCGGGTCGAAGAAGCTGCAAAGCTGGATGGGCCGATCGGATTGCCCAGCGGCTTTGCCGATCTGGACCGCCTGACCAACGGGCTGCAGCCATCCGACATGATCGTGGTCGCCGGCAGGCCGGGCATGGGCAAGACCAGCCTGCTGTTGAGCATCGCCCGTCATGCCGCCGAACAGCACCGCAAACGGGTCGCCGTGTTTTCGCTGGAAATGTCCGGGGAGCAGCTTGCCTACCGCATCCTGGCGCAGGAAACCGGCATCGACGGCCAGAGATTGCGCTCCGGTCAATTGAAGGAAGATGAGTGGCCGTTATTCACCCAGGCTGTCGAACACCTGGCAAAGATCGCCATTCATGTGGACGATACGCCGGCGATTACGCCGGTGCAGATGCGCTCGCGCTGCCGGCGGCTGTACAGTGAACACGGCCTGGACCTGGTCATCGTGGACTACTTGCAGTTGATGTCCGGCGGCGCCAGGTTCGGCAACCGCCAGGAGGAAGTCTCGTACATCTCCCGCCAGATCAAGACGCTGGCTAAGGAATTGAACATTCCGGTGATCGCTGCCGCCCAACTTTCAAGAGCAGTCGAGCAGCGCAATGACAAACGCCCGATCCTGAGCGATCTACGCGAATCGGGCAGTATCGAGCAAGATAGCGACGCGGTCATCTTCCTTTATAAACCTGAATCTACCAACACAAACCTGGTGGATGTGGAACTGGCCAAGCACCGCAACGGGCCGACCGGCAGCTTCCAGTTAGTGTTCCAGTCTGCCCAAACCCACTTCCAAAATGCAACAAGAGGAAGGTAAAGATGGCCCGACAGCGCGTGATCCAGTTCGAATATCTCCAATCGCTCTTGCAAGACAGCGATAAACCGGGTTGGAGCGAAACGGTCTCTGTCTCGGTGCGCATCCTTTCGGAAGCGCTGACCAGCGGTTGGTACCGAGAGCGTTTCGCCAGCCGGGGCAATGATTTTGTGATTCTATTGGCGATCGCCATGCACGCCCGCCCCCTGCGCGACCCAGACCTGGCGCAGCTCATCAAGCTGGGAATGGCTACAGCCGAGGATCAGAATCGACTGTACGCGCGCGTCAGCGACATCGCCCTGGCCGCCGAACTGGGGATGAACCGGGTCACGATTGCCCGCGCCACCGAGCGCCTGGAGAAAGAGCAGTCTATCTCGATTGTCGAAATCCCGGAAGAGATAATGGCCTTTCGTGACTCGCATGGGCGTTTCAACGGCAGCAAGGTGTATCTGCTGGCCGGGGACTTGCAAAGCCGCTTTTTCGAGAAGGATATCCAGCCAACGAACCGTGCTACAAAAAGTAGCACGGTGGAAGACCTGCTTCAACACCGTGTCACAAAAAGTAGCATGGTGGAAGATGCCGCTCAGCACCGTGTCATAAAAAGTAACACGGTAGACGGCGAATCTGCTCCCCACCGTGCTACAAAAAGTAGCACGGTAAGCCCCCACCGTGCGACTCTTTTGAACACCTCTGATTCAGATTCGCGCATAAATAAGGATGATGATGAATCGGATGAGGAGGTTAACGGCGGCGCCGGGCAGCCCACCCTGGCAGAGCAGGCGCTGGCCTATTTTACCGAACGCATGTATGCGTCACGCAAAGGCGTTTTCGATTACCAGCCATCGGCCAAAGAACAGCGAGCAGCCGAGCTTCTGACCGAGGACGGTTTTACTCTTGAGCAAATCCAGGCGGGGATTGATGCCGCTTTTAGCCGTAACCCGCTGCCGCGTCACTTTACCCACTGTGCGGCGATTACCCGTGACTTAGCCCGTCAGTTACCGGAAGATTCTCAACCTGAAGCCCGTACGCCGGAAACAGACCAGGAGACAGCCCGAAGCAAACCGGAAGAGTCACCAATCCATCCCGACCTAGCACGCGCCTACCAGATCTACACGAGCACCGGACGCAATCTCAGCGAAGATGTGCTCGTTCGCTTGCAGTTGATGGCCGAGAGCTGCGAGAAAGCTGCCCAGGCGCAGCAATCCAACGGCGGCTCCTGGCTGGCGGATGCGCTCACCCTGGCGTTGGGCAAGGCCAAGCCGGAGAACCTGCTCAGCTATGCCGACCGAGTGATCGATGGCTGGGTGAGGGACGGTCGTGAAAAGCGCGCCCGGCAGAAGGCAGAAGACGCTCCCGCGTTGACCGCCGAACTGGCGATCTTCGAGCAGGTGACCGGAAGGCTGCCGCTGCGCGATCAGCGCGACCTGGTGATCCGCCTGATCCGCCAAAACCAATATACCGCCGAATACCTTCGCCTCTTCTGGCATGCCTGGGTTGGGCGCGATAAAAAGCGCACTGACCTGGGTTGGCTGGATTGGGCCGCCCGCGGCAGTATCCCCGAAAGCTCGTCCGCTCGCTCGACCGGCCTGGACGCCTCGCTGGATACGCTGTTTCAATATACCCAAAAATATTCCGGAGAAATGAATGGCAACCCCTGAAGAAATCTTGTTGATCCTGGCTAAGCTGTGCAAAGCTTATCCGAACTTTACTCTGCAGCCGCCGTTGGTGGATACCTGCACCGAAATGCTGGCAGACCTGCCCGCTCCGATATTGTTCGCTGCGACGATGGAACACATCGGCCGCTCGGCTTTCTTCCCAAGCGCCGGCGAGCTGCGCGAAACCGCCTGCGGGCTGATGGAAGCGGCTCAGTCCGTTCCCGACCCTTACCAGGCTTGGGCCGAGGTCAAGCGCGCCATGAAGCAGGTTGGGCACAAAGGCGAGCCACGTTTCAGCCACCCGCTGATCGGCGAAGTGGTGGAACTGTTCGGTTGGGTAGACCTGTGCCAGTCTGAGAACCTGGTGGCCGACCGGGCCCACTTCATCGAGGCCTATCAGCGCCGTTTTGCTCGCTATCAAAGCGAACAGCGCCGCCTACCGTCCGTCCAGCAGGCTCTGCTGGCCTATCGCGCCGAAAATCCATCTCTGCCTCCGGGCGAGTGATGTCGAATAACACTGTACATGTGACCGGATACCTGAACGTACAAAAAGTGGAAACTCTGATCCCAAGCGGTGTTCTTCACCGCCAGGGTCGCCCCCGGCCGATTGTGACCGGGCATATTCATACCGATGCTCCCCTCTGGGGCGGCAACCAGCCTTTTATCGCCGATGATCGCCAAGCGGAAGTGATCCTTGATTTTGCCCGGCAGTACAACCTGATACCGGAAGATGCAGTGCGCTGCGGTACAGAACACCGCTACGGCGTGTTGGCTCACGCCAAGTTGGTGAGCTTCCCGCACCGCTCCTATCTCGCGCTGAGGTTCATCAGCTTTTTCGACACTTCTGCGCCGGTTCTCACCCAGCCGGATCAATTTGCCCGCAGCACGATCAACCTGCAGGGCTACCTGACGATCGCGGGGCAGCAGTATCGGGAACTGACCCGCCAGGAAACGGGCCTGCCGGAAGACCTGCTTTGTCTGCAAGGCAGCTTTGCCACGGCCTCTGCCAACGAAGGCGGTCAGCACCCGATCTTGTTCAGCGGGCCGCTGCTCAAGGAACTGCGCGCCCGCGCCGACTTCCAGGCCGTCTTTCGGCGCAACCAGGCTTTCACGGTTGCCGCAACGCTGAGCGGCAAGCTCTTTGCCAAAGGGCAAATCATCTATGTGATGGCCGACTACCTGAGCGCCGATCTATGCTGCCGCGACGATCATCGCCCCGGTTCGGAGAGCGCGGCTTCTTTCGCGGCGCTGGGAATGTGAGGCAGGTTTTATCTGATATGACCGTACCCCATATCCCACCTTCAAAGATTTTAGACAGCGCCTCCCTGCGCCAGCGATTTCCCCGCCATTGGCTGTCCATGCGTACAGGGTTGAGCCTGATTTCTGCTACAGGCTGCTGTATCGTTCAAGAATTGGCCGAAGCATTGGCCGACCAGTTTGGCTGGCCGGACACATCCTTCACGGCGCGATACATTTTCCGTAAACGCCTTCCTGAAAGCGACCTCGCGCACTACGAGACTCTCCCCTATTTCCGCAGCGGTCTGGGGGTGGTGCGGCTGAGCGAGAACGGCAAAATGTTCTGCCGTCAGCAAAACTGGCCGCTGGTTCAGTCGGAGTGGGAGCGGCTCATCGAACTGCACGAAGGCGAGACCGCTCTACAACACACCGCGCTGGTGTTGGCCTTTGCCCGTGAGGCGCGCTTCCGCGGCTATAAGACCACCGTGATTCCCGTGGTGGAAGGCTTATCCGGGCGCATGCTGCCCGATATCTTAGTTGATGATGGCCGAGAGCGGGTTTACGTTGAAGTAGAGCGGTCTCGGGTGATGAAAACCGAAAAATGGGAAAACCTCGACCGGCTGCAAGGATTCACCGCCTTTTGCGTGCAGTCCTACTCACGCAGGCAGCGCCTGAGCAAGCGCTTGGGCGAGCTTGGTTTCACCGGCGTGGCAGCCGATCTCGAAACCTTGAGCCAGCGCCGTGCAGGCGGCGACCCTGGCCCGCTCTGGCTGGAGGATTGGTGAACATTCCTGAGCCAACAAGGCCCCTGAATTGGGCCATTGGGCCCAATTCAGCCCGCCCCGCCCCCAGCAGCGAGGCGCTCTGCGCCGAAGCAACGGGGCGGAAGGCGGGTTGGGCCGCAGTTGAGCGCGCCGTTTTGCGGAGGAACTGAATGAGATTGCTCAAAAAGCTTGAACTTCACCATATCGTTCTGCTGGGCATGTTCTTTCTGAACGCCGGCCGGGTCACGCTGGACGCGGACACCTGGTGGCATTTGAGCGCCGGCCGCTGGATGGTCGAGCACCGGCAGTTGCTTTCAACCGATGTCTTTTCTTTCACCCGCGCCGGCCAACCCTGGCAGGTCCCCGGCTGGCCGGTACAGATCGGGATGTACCTGATCTATGACCGTTTCGGCCCGGCCGGATTGAACATTGTTACCGCTTTACTGATGACAATCGCTTTATGGCTGCTCTACCGCAGCCTGAGCGGCAGCGAGCTGCTGAAAGCGAGTGCATTAATATTGGCCGGATCGGTAACGGTGATCCATGCCCTGGCCCGCCCGGCGCTGCTCACCATCCTGTTTACAGCGTTCTTTCTGAACAGCCTGGAGGCCTATCGTCAAGATAAAAGGCCTCACCGTTTGTGGCTGCTGCCGGTCGCCATGATTGGCTGGGCCAACAGCCACGGCTTGTTTTGGTTGGGGATGGGATTGGTTGGGATTTACCTCATTGGCAGTATTCGCATCGAAAACAACAAACCGGTTTTCGACCGCCGCCTGGCGGGGCTGCTGCCGCTTCTGGTCGGCGCCGCCTGCCTGAATCCTTACGGCCCGGCCATGCTGGGGTACATCATCCGCGCTTCTTCATCACAAAGACAGGCAGTTGAATTCATTACCGAGTGGCAGTCGCCCAATTTCCACCTGGGGCAAACACTGCCCTTCTTGCTCTTACTGCTCCTGACCTTGCTCACGCTGGGGATTTCAGTGAAGCGCATCTCACGCACGGACGGACTGCTGCTGCTGACCTTTACCAGCCTGGCGCTGATGTCTGGGCGGAATATTGCCTTGTTCGGCCTGGCGGCGCCGCTGATCTTGACGCGCCACGCTGCCGAGCTGTCGTGGTTCATACCCTCGCCTCGGCGGCCGGTAAGCGTCCGGGCGCAGATTCTGGCGGCGATGTGCATTGGCCTGCTCTGCCTGTTCGGTCTCTACCGGGTGGCAGTGATGCTGCCGGCGGAGGCCAGTTTTTCTGCGTTGGAAAAAGAAGCGTTGATCCCCTCTCGCCAGGCCATCGCCTGGATTCGGGAAAACCAGCCTGCCGGACGGATGCTCAATTCCTACAACTGGGGCGGCTGCTTGCAGTGGGCGCTGCCGGAGTACCCGGTTTTTGTGGATGGCAGGACCGACCTGTACGGCGATGAGATCGTGATGCAGTGGTATTCCGTCACGGTCCTGACCGAAGGCTGGCAGGATGTTCTCGATAACTGGGATATCCACTGGTTGATCCTGGAAAAGGATTGGCCGGTGGCCCAGGCATTCCCCTTGGCAGGCTGGCAGGTGCGTTACCAGGATGCCGCCGCCGTGATCCTCGAGAAGCCCTGATGATCAATCCCAACCTGACCCAACTGGTGCAAAACGCTGCTCATGCTGCCGCCAACCGGGCAGTTCACGCCGAACCGGTGGACTGGTTGGGGCGACTGGTAGCGGCCGCCAGGCGGCCTGATCTGCAGGAACGGATTGACCTGGCGCGTTCGCACCGCTGGGCAGGGGCCATACCCACGTGGGAACCGGTTGACTTGATGCAGGCATCCGGCGCCTGTCCGCTCAGCGTAACCGGAATTGACGGTTCCCAAATCTACCCTTTCGAGCGCAGCCCGGTGCTCTGGGCTTATGTGCAGGCTGTGGCGTATCGCCTGTCTACTCCGCCCCTTTTTGAGAGCCAGTTCATCGACATCGGCTCAGAACTTCACTACAACGGTGAGCTGGCCGGCGACCTACAGGAGAACCGCGAAGCATTGGCGGCGCTGACCAACGCCTGGCGCACCCTGCTTGAAATGCGCCTGGCCAGGCAGGCTGCTGAACGTTTTGAGGGAGATATTATCCTGCTGGATAACGGCCTGCTGCCCTGGCTGAGCGTCTCAGGCCAGGCTGCGCAGCGCCATCTGCAGGCCTATCTGGACGATCTGCGTGAGATTGCGCCGTGCAAAATTGCCGGCGTGATTTCCGGCCCGCAGTCGCGCCTGCTTTACCGCCTGATCCGCCTGGCGGAGGGGAAGGATGTCGCCGATGGGATGCAGGAAGGTGCAGACAGCATCGGCGACGCGGCCTTGCTGCGCAAAGTGCTGCCGGTCGGCCAGCGTTCGGCCTTGTTTCAGCATGGCAGCCCACGCAATGAAGCCTTTGGTCGCGCCCGGGCGGCGGTATTTTTCTTCTTCCTCAGGATCAGCGAGCGTGAAATCGTGCGCGTCGAAGTTCCCGCATGGGTGGCGCATGATCCTGAAGGCGTTGACCAGGTGCAGGCTTCTATCCTTCACGATTCGCACGCTACCGGTTATTCCTATGTTCTATCCCAGGCGCACCAACAGGTCAGCGTGCCCCTGGAGGTCGCATCCATGCTGCATGACCGGGCGGTGATGGAGTTCTGGCTGGCAACCGGCCGCATAACCGGCCCGTCAGCTAAATCGGCCATGAAGCGAGCTTGAATGACGATCTTGATGCTCGTGGAATCGCCTGCCAAAGCCAAAACCATCGGCCAATACATTGGCGCCAGCTACCTGGTGCGCGCCACCAAAGGCCATCTGCAAGACCTGCCGGAAGACCGCCTGGGGGTGGACGTGGAAAACGGATTCGAATTGGAATATGTGATCCTTGACCCTCGGTTGGTGGAGAGCCTGCGCCAATCTGCGCTGCACGCCGACGAGCTCATCCTGGCCTCCGACCCAGACCGCGAGGGCGAAGCCATCGCCTGGCAGGCATCTGAGCTGCTCAAGCGCGAGATGGGTAATCGCCCGATCCGGCGGGCCGTCTTCCACGAATTGACGCCCCAGGCCATCCGGGCCGGGTTGGCCAACACACGGGAGATCAATATGCGCCTGGTCGAAGCCCAACAGACTCGCCGGGCGATGGACCGCCTGGTGGGCTACACCGTATCGCAGGTGATGTGGCGAGAGTTCAAGCCGGACGGCCAACCCTGCCCGAAAGGCTTGAGCGCCGGCCGGGTGCAAACCACAGCTTTGGGGATCATCGTGGAACGAGAGTGGGCCATCCGGGCCTTTCAGAAACAGACTTATTGGGTGATCGGAGCCGAGTTCTCGGCAAAAGACAGGCCCGAGGCGCGTTTCCGCGCCAACCTGGCCGAAATGAATGGCCGCAAAGTAGAACGCTGCAGGGATGAGGCCACTCTCCACAACTTGACGGACTCCTTGCGCCAGGTGCAGAACTGGGTGGTTCGAGGGTCGCTGCGCATACCGGTCAAGAAGGATCCACCGCCGCCATACACCTCCAGCTCGCTGCAGCAGGATGCGGTCAAGCGGCTGCAGTGGTCTGCCAAGAAGACGATGGAGATTGCCCAAGAACTCTTCGAAGGTCTGCAGATTGGGGGCGGCGCCGCAGTCCAGGCGAAAGAAGTGGGTCTGATCACCTACCCGCGCACGGACAGCGTGCAGGCGGCGGCCTCGGCCCAGGATGAGGCCCGCCAGGTAATCGCCGCGGTTTATGGTTTGAGCGCGCTGCCGGCAAAACCGCCGGTGTACCGGATGAAAACAGCCCATGCTCAGGAGGCCCATGAAGCCATTCGCCCGACATCCCCTTTGCGCCGGCCGGAGAGGGTCGCCGGCGATCTGAACGGAGACCAGCTCAAACTTTATACCCTGATCTGGCAGCGTTTTATCGCCAGCCAGATGCGCCCATCGGTGTACGCGAAGCACACGCTGGAAGTGGAGGGGAAGGGGAGCCGCCGCTGCCTGCTGCGAATCTCAAAACAGGCGCTGCAGGAGCTTGGCTTCCTGGCGGTTTTCGCGGAAGAAGCTGATGACGAGTTGGAAACTCTGCCGGAATTAAGCCCAGGGGACGAGCTGTTCTTCCATGGCCCCTTTTCAGAAGAACGGGCCACCCAGCCGCCGGAGCATTTCACCGAAGCGACTTTGATCCAGGCGTTGGAGAAAGAGGGGATTGGCCGGCCTTCAACGTATGCGGGGATTGTGAGTACCCTGAAAGAACGCCGCTATTTGGAGAAAAGAAATAAATCTTCCTTGATGCCTTCCCCCTTGGGAGAGCAGGCAGTCATGTTCTTGATGGGACGGTATCCTGAGCTGCTGGAAACGCAGTTTACTGCTGAGATGGAAAATACTTCGGATGGGATCGCCAATGGGATTCTTACGCGGCAGTTGGTATTAGCGCCCATAGTCGAGAGACTTGGAAAACATCCCGGTAAAAATGCACCGACGCATTCCCTTGAAATTGCCCACTGAATCCGGTTCATGCCGTCCAACAAAAAGGTGGGTTGGACATCCTTAAGATCAAGCCAAAAACCTGCTCAAAGAAAAGCAGGCGTTTGGGAGAAAGCAGCGACAGGTGGGCAGATAATGTGGTTTAACTGCATTTTCAAGTGGTTAAGCGTGGTGATTTATTTCTGTTTGGTACAACTATACTTTCCGCTAACTGGGGTCTTGACAGCATAGGTGGCTAAAATCGCCAAAACTGGCATCTCCGCCTGTATATGGCGGCACATATATGGGAAAAAGTGGCGTTTTTGAAGGTGATTTGCCATATATTCTGTCAAGGGATGAGTTAGCGGAAACCATAGTACAATTACATCATGAAAAACAAACGATTAGATGTTCTTCTCGTGGAACGCGGTTTAGCCGAAACCCCTGCGATTGCTCAAAGAGTAATTATGGCTGGACAAGTACGCGTAAATGGACAAATTGTAATAAACTCTTCTATTTTATTAGAATCCGAGGCAGATATTTGTATTGAACATGGACAGCGTTTCGTTTCACGCGGTGGCGAAAAACTGGATGCTGCAATAACAGCATTCAAAGTGGATGTAAGCGGATTAATTTGTGCTGATGTTGGTGCATCTACAGGTGGTTTTACAGATTGTCTGCTTCAGCATGGGGCTCAACGCGTATATGCAATTGATGTAGGACACGGAATTCTGGAGTGGAAATTGCGACAAGATGAGAGAGTAATTGTAATGGAAAAAACAAATGCAAGGTTTGTCAAGAATTTGCCAGAGGCGGTCGCTTTTGTAACGATTGACGTATCATTTATCTCATTGAGACTGATCCTGCCGGTGATAAAAGGGTGGTTCCCAACCACAGGGTGTTCTGTAATTACTTTAATCAAACCCCAATTCGAAGTTGATCGTCAAGCGGCAGCGCGTTGTAAAGGCGTTGTGCGTGACCCTAATTTGCATCGGCAAACAATTACGAATGTTTTAGCCTTTGCTCAAGAGATAGAATTTGGTGTAATGGGTTTAATTCGGTCACCACTACTAGGGCCCAAAGGGAACGTAGAGTTTCTTGCTCACTTAATTTATCCACATATGGACAAGAATGACTTAGAAGAAATTATCGAGAATGTAGTGATTCCAACCCCCCAAATAGTTGATGAATCTATTTCTCACTCCACCACCTAAATTAAAAATTTTCGAGGCCATATTCCGATCCCCATAATCTCTATAGAGAAATCGTAGATTGATGCACATGGTATAATATGAATATGAAAAAGTTTTTTAAAACCGTTATAACTTGGATATGTTCATTCGCAGATATGGCGACCACCATAAAGGATGATGACCGAGTTGTTGGTCGCGTTTATCTTTTTCACACAGGTTCAATTGCTTGTATCAATGTTGTTTATAATCAACGACAGAAAGATGAAACAACTTTATCTCTTACAACTAATTCATCAGGTATGCAATAGTATTTATTAATCCAAATACCTGTTTTACAACTGTTGGTTCGGTCATTTTGACGAAGATTTTTAAGAATCGTCCTGACTTTACCCGTTCGATGCTCCAAAACAGCCTAAAACTCGTGGTTTCGTCCCACTCTCAGGCTGATCGCAGAAATTCCTGCTCAAAAGTGGGGGAACAATACGAAAACAGGCCAATTTAGGCGTTCAAGTGGGGCAAACATTCTAAAAACTGGCATTTAAAATGGCGGAACGATGAGTTACAAGATATCAAAACCTGGTTTGGGCATTCTATTTTCAATAGTATTATTGTTGGTATGTGATTGCCCATTCGCATTTTTTACAAAGAAAATCATCGGGGGATTGTACTTGGCCTGTGGATATATCTCGTATCTTTGAATACTCCTCGCTTTCCCAAATTTCCTTGAGGGTTTTTGCACTTGTATCACCAAGGATTATTTCGCTTTTCCAGTCCATACAACAAAGAACACAATTCCCATTGTATAGAATGCTCATCCAGTGAGTGTTACGGGCAGAATGGCATCCGTAAATTGATTCTCCATGATGAGGGCCTTTCCAGTTAAAAACATTACCTGCTCTAGAAACTGCTTCCCAGCTTCGTATTCTCACGCCCCTAGCCTCCCAAAACTCTTTATTTTCTTTGGCGCCTTCTCGGTCAAGAATGCTATCTAAAGTAACGATATAAGCATCATAAGGGCGAGAAGATAATTGATTGAAAGCGTCAAAGAAAGACTCAATATTTGCTAAAGTATCCTCAAATGACACTCCTGGCATTAACCTGCGATAATCTTCGGCTCGTACACCCATAGAACTGATCCTTAATTCTCCAAGGGGAGCCTGCAGCAACTTCTCTTGCATTTTATTATTAAGCAATTGGCCGGTAATACTCAACTCTATGTTAGCTTGTGGACAACGTTGTGCAATATAGCGAATAAAATCAAATATTCGTTTATCAGTTAGTGGCTCAGCGTTAAAATAGGGGGAAATCTGTTTTATAGGATGCTCTGAACACTCATCGATTATCCTATAAAATAATTTCTCCTCCATAAACCCCATGTTCATAGTGGAATGTAAGCTGTGATGAGGGCAAAAACTACATTGTGCACTACAATAAGTAGTTGTTTGGATTTCAATATGTGTTGGAAAAGGGACTAATGGTTCCATGCTAATAATCCATATAATTATAGATTGGGAACGAGAGCTCTAATTCTTCTTTATTCTCCTTAAAGAAATCTTCGCTTGTGTAAATCGGAAACATTGCGCTATTCCATTGTCGGGTATAACGCTTACGCTTTCTATATTCACCTAAGTGAAAAATTGAAACCGGCACAAAGGAGATAGGAAGACCTGTTTTGTAAACTATGCGAGCCGTCCATAACCAATCCTCACCTGTATTAAAACCGAAATGGTGGTTCAAAGCGGGATCATTACGGAGTTGATTGCGATCGATTAGAGTTAGCCCAAGCCCGCATGCTACTTTAGGGTAACCCATAATATTTGATCCAACACCTGTGATGATTGAAAACTTCTTTCCCAAGTCTACAAGATGTTCTACAAGATGTTCAATCGAATTTTCTGAAACGAGCACATCATCATCTAACCAGAGTATATGATCGGTTTCACCCATTTCGAGTAATCTCAAACGGTTTTTTGACAATCCGAGGCGATTATCACTTATGCTAATGGTCGCCTGAAGGTTCAAATACTCTATCAAGCCAGTAATATGGCTATGATTCTTCAAAGCTCCATCTACTGATATGTAAATCCTAAAGTTTTTATATGAACTCTGTGATAAAGCCATTAAACAGAGAGGAAGATATCTCTCACCGCAAAAAGAAGGGATAAGTATGTCAATTCCTGTTGCCATATTTACTCCAATGTATCATTTACAAACAGCGTATGATCTCCTATTAAAGCATCAGGCACACAGTTGGCCCCTGTTATTCCTTTGCTCGAGATCAGTTGAATAGTATATTCAGAGTCATCGACAACAGCAATAATGGTAAAACCCGCTTTTGTCACAAAAGTTTGAAGTTCTCCAGGTGAAGTCCAAGTATGAATGATTGGAGAATCTTCTTCAAGGTGTTTTTCCCAAAGCCTCCATGCACCGGGCTTTAGTATATTCCACATGCCACATGAAAAAACTCCTCCAGGCTTAAGCACCCGATAGATTTCACAAAGTATTCGATAAATATCCTCCTTATACATATGGATAAAAACGCCAATGGTATAAATCTTTTCAAAGAAATCATCGCCGTAACAATTTAGTGATGTACTTTCAATGTGCTGCAGATATATGTTGGGTAAATGGCTAGTCCGACTGGTTGCAATGTCAATCATTTTTGATGAAATATCACAACCATACCATTTTTGACATTTGGGAGACAATTCTCTCCCTATCCTGGCGACGCCACATCCAAACTCTAATACCTTATCATTCGTTTGAATATCTAGGGCCTTAATGAGAGATTCTGCAAGTTCAGATCCTCGCAAACGTATTTCATTCTCGCTTTGACTACCATCGACAAAGTAATACGCCGAACTCACATTGTCTGCAAGACCATCCCATAGTTCTTTGTATCGGTGAACTCCTGTATTATCCATAGCAGTTTCTCTTTTCGGGTAATTGAACATTATCTCGAAAGGTAAAATGACACAACCAGGTTGTTTTTTATTCAATTTACCGTGAATTTTAGGCGAATATCGTTCACTAATTAAAGATTAGTGGGAGTATCATTGCTCAGATTTGCTATCAATTTGACCATCCCGCCCAAGCTTGGGAAACATATTCCATTGCCCATTTTCTTGATATTCAGTTAGGATCTCTGGATCACGAACAAAGTTTTTTATATCGGGTGTCATCCAATTATATTGAATATGCCATCCAGTAGGTTCTCCCCTAAAACGAGGAAGTCTATCCTTATAAACTTTTTTCAATCCCTGTTCATATGATCTGATTTTGTAATGACGCATAACAAATCTTGTGGGGGATACTCTTTTCTCGATACCTGACGGGAAAAAAACTGTATGGCCACCTTCTTTCGATATATCAACCCCTGGTACGTGTAACCAGCAACTTTCGTGCCTATCATCGTTAAAAGTATAATATTTTATTCGTTTTCTAATATCAATTTCATTAAGTGGGTCAAGAGAAGTAGGCCAAAATTCAAATTGGTTAAATTTAATTACGTTATACCCCCCTCTGGCTTCATTTTCGATTCCTTGTCGAAGAGATACTCCAACTTCAGAGGATTCAAGAAATGTGTCGGCATCTATCAGCATCCCCCAATCGGCATGAAATTCATGAGCCCATTCGCAAAGGGTGGAAAGCAAAAAAGCCCATCGATAAGTTTCGGTATACAGATGGCGGACACATAAAACCCCTTTTCTTTGATAAGCTGAAGCAATGTCAAATGATTGATCAGTAGACCCATTATCAAGGATAATAAGTTCTATTCCCTGTGATAATGAGTGAAGGATAGTTTGTTCTAGAATATCATCTTCATTGTAGACCGCCATCAAACCCAATATCCTTAATTCATTGCTTGTCATAATGTTTCGCTGCTCCTCGCTGCATTTCCAAATATCTCAAATAAAGTAGATGATGCGGATTTGTAGATCCTATAAATTGTGCTCCGTGCAAAACAGTGGCTAACTGCTTTCTTAACCATTCTGCTCTTGTAGCCATATCGTCTGATGATATTCCATCCTGGCGGCTATATTGATACGAAACGGCAAAATCTTGCTGGTTTCTGATGTTTTGTATACCATGAGATTGGGGGGATTGAATGATATTTGAATGACGCTCTAAATCGAATTCTGTCACAGTGATTGTTAATCCGTAAATTGAAGCGATATCCACCTTTTCCACCAAAAAGTCAAGTGTATATTTTATATCGTCAAATTGTTCTGTTGGATATCCAATCATCACATAAAGGTGGGGGGCTATTCCTGTCATTTTACAAGCCTTCAGAAGCTTTTCTGCTGCGATAATATTATTACCCTTGTTCATTTCTCTCAGCAATCGATTCGAAGCAGTTTCAAATCCGAAGCAGATCTTTCTACAACCAGCCAAGAATAATTTTTCCAAATCATTAGACTTCAGATTCTCTAATCTTGACCAATAGTACCAATAAACATCTAGCCGATGTAACAAGATTTCCTCGGCATACTGACTTACCTCTTTAGAAAGGAGGCTTTCGCCATTAAAAAAGAAAAACCTAAAATCCTTTTTATCATATAAGTGCTCGATAGTTTGCACAACTTTTAATGGGGATAAGCATTCTACTGTTCTATTACTGGCTTGGCTTACGTAAGGTATACTACAAAAATTACACTTGCTATAATTACATCCTCGCTTTACTAAAAGTGGATATACGATTTCAGGTGCTATATATAATTTATTTGAGATGAATTCATGGGATGGTTGAGGAAGTGTATTAAGTGAATAATAACTTGCAAAGGTTCTACCGTATTTAGTTATTAGATTGGGTATTCTATTCGAGTGAAGTTTCGAATCAAAATGCTTGGCTATTTGAACCAAAGGCTCACAGCCCTCGCCGACAACAAATGCATCAATCCACTCAAATCGACCAGCCACATTGGCAATCGAATCTTGCAAATATGTCACTAGTGGTCCGCCAATACATACATAAGTTGAGGGGAAACTTGTTTTTATAAGACGCGCTAACGTAAAAGTTGCTATCAGTTGATCCTGCGCTACTAAAGAGAATCCTACCAAATCCGGTTTGTACTCCTCTATCTGAGCAGAGTAGTATGCTTCATAAAGATAGATAAATGGATTCTTTTCTTTATCAAAGGTTGAAGAATAAATACTATCGCTGGAGCTTGAAGAATAAGGGGAATTAAACCCCCAAAAAGAAGCGGCCGATTTTCCAAAAACAGAAGTCCATTGGTAAAGGCATCTATCTAAATTGGCCATTGCATTTAAATACTCACTTGGCTGATAAAACTTTTCTCCCCTTATTGTGCCCAGAATATCAGAGCCTATTTGAGGGTTAAAGCTTTCTTCTTCAGAATGGCCGGTTTTCATCTGTTTTTTTTCTGACAGCACATACTCAAAAAAATCCAGATTCCAATCCCATATGATTACATCTTGAACTGTAGATTTTAGCGCCGTCGCCAAAATATTTAGGCTACCATATGGTTGTGCAGGGTTAAAAACTGGTGGAAATATAAGAGCAACTCTCATGGAAGAACATTCCCAAAGACATCTGTCACTTTGTAAAACGAAAAAATTTCCTCTACCGACTGCCGAGTACTGTGAATGGATATTTCGGAGGCCAAATTGACTTGCACTATAGCTGGATATGGCTGGCTACCATGCCAGCGTAAACTCATCGTATAAGCACCGGCATTGCCAATGATGGTTATATCATCTTCTTTAGGAAAGGGGGAAAACTTTTGCACTCCAAGAACATCAGTCGCAT
>Ga0116144_10002290_pt1 | contig 20856 bp, 16 predicted proteins | sample AD_UKC035_MetaG_FD_89746 | JGI IMG/M metagenome (GOLD analysis project Ga0116144, IMG submission 89746) | Active sludge microbial communities of municipal wastewater-treating anaerobic digesters from USA - AD_UKC035_MetaG | ecosystem: Engineered > Bioreactor > Anaerobic > Digestate | place: USA...
AATACGACCGTGCGGCCGCCTTGCGCTCCGAGGGTCGGTCCCGGGGAACGGTGCGCCGCCGGGCGCACACGCCGAAGGGGGACTGGTAGTAGGTTTCCGCGCCCAGACTGCCCGTGCGCGGAGGGGATAGTATTTTCATAACGTAGTTCCTTTTTGTTGTTTTTTTATTGTCGTTCTGTCATCGCCCCGGAGGGCGACTCGGCTTCCCGCCACTACTTGGGTTGGAAGTCCCAGCCACCCCCACCCCGAGGGTTTTGAGGAAGGCTGGCGGGCGGGAGGTCTTCGCGCAAGGGCAATTTTTTGGGGTTGGTGGTGGCGTGAGCGGCTGGCCAGTTCTTCGGGTTCGCCTTTTTCCCTGAGGGCATCAGCAGGCCAGCGAAGCGGTAAAAACTGCCGCCAAAAAGCAGATTGAAGCCAGGCCCAATTCTTGATAAGCTTATTCCATGCTCGGCCAGTCCTGTAAACCAGTTCTCCCGTCCTCGCGTTGCGCCCAATCCGGAAGGGCGCGCATAGAGGCGGGTTCTGCCAGCTTTGGTGGATGATTGAGCGCGATTTTGATGTGCCCTTCGTGGCTGACCTGGCTTTGCGGGAAAAGCAGATCCAGCAGAACTACCGTCCAGTCGTGGCGGTTCACAAGTGGTTTGCGCGCCGACCTGGCACACTCTTTCGCGCGCTCCTCCTGTCGGAATTTTTAGAAGGGCCGCTTCGCGAGCAGTTTTACCGCGGGCAATCGCTTAAGCATCTCCGCGTGCTCGATCCTTTTATGGGTGGGGGCACCACCCTGCTGGAGGCCAACCGGGTTGGTTGCTCGGTGACCGGCTTTGATATTAACCCCATGGCCTGGTGGATCGTGCGCCAGGAAATCGGCGAGCTGAATCCCCGGGCCTACCGAGTGGCGGCGGATACGCTGCGGGACACGTTGGAAAGCGAGATTGGCCATCTGTATCGGACCCAGTGCCGGGAGTGCGGGGCCCGGGATGCTCACGTCAAATACTTCCTGTGGGTCAAGTCACCGCCGTGCGCCAAGTGCCGCCAACCTGTGGATCTGTTTCCGAACTATCTTGTTGCCGCGGATGTTCGGCATCCCACCAACCTCTTTGTTTGCCGCGACTGCGGCGAGCTCTATGACAGCCCCGCCCGCAAGAACCCGCCGGGGTGTCCTCACTGCAAGACCCGGTTTAGCGTCGAGTTCACCGCCCGCCGCAACCGCTGCAAGTGCAAGCATTGTGGCCACGTCAATGCCTACCCAACTCCCGAGGGCGGACCGCCTCCCCATCGCATGTTCGCCATTGAGTACCATTGCGAGCGTTGCCGTCCGGCGCACTCGGGGCGCTTCTTCAAGAAGCCCGCTCCGGCCGACCTCCGCCGTTACGACGAAGCCGCCGCCCGCCTGGCTGCCGGCGAGGCCCGGTTTATTCCCCAGGAGGAAATTCCTCCCGGTGATGAAACCGACCGGCTCCATCGCTGGGGCTACCGATTCTACCGGGAGATGTTTAATGCGCGGCAGCTTCTGGGGCTCGAACTCCTCTGCCATGCCATCAAGCGGCAGAAAGACTCCCGAATAGCCGACGCACTGGCGACGAACCTGTCTGACCTGGTTCGCTATCAGAACCTGCTCTGCCGGTACGACACAAAGGCGCTCAAGTCGCTTGATGTCTTCTCCGTGCACGGGTTTCCGGTCGGCTTGATCCAGTGTGAATCCAACGTGCTGGGTATTTCCGGGAAAGCGATGGCAGTGGGCAGCGGCGGCTGGCTTAACATCGTTGACAAATTCGCCAAGGCCAAAGCGTACTGCCGCCACCCGTTTGAAATCCGGCATGAAGGCAGGCGAAAGGTTCGGGTGCCCATCCTCACCGAGTGGATCGGCGACCAGAGGAACGACCTTCACCCTCCGGAGACAAAGGAAGTCGCCCTGGCGTGTGCCGATGCCTCCGAGGCTGATTTTACCGGCCGCAAGTTCGACGCTATCCTGACCGACCCTCCGTACTTCCAGAACGTCCAGTACGCGGAGCTAATGGACTTTTGCTACGTCTGGCTGCGTAAACTGGTCAAGGCTGCCCATCCTGAATTCGACGGTCTTACGACGCGCCACACCAACGAACTGACCGGCAACGTCAGTATGGGGCGCACCCTGGAGCATTTCACGGAAGGCATATCCCGGGTGTTTCGCCGCATGGCAAAAGCCCTGAATCCCGGCGCTCCATTGGCCTTCACCTACCATCACAACAGCCTCGACGCGTACCTCCCCGTAGCGGTCGCCATGCTCGACTCCGGGCTCGCCTGCTCCGCTTCGCTGCCCTGTCCGGCCGAGATGGGGGCTTCCATTCATATCAATGGGACCGTATCTTCCATAGTGGATACCGTTTTCGTTTGCCGTTCTACGGGCAAATTCCCCCGCCGCTGGCTGGCGGACACTCCCGCGGCTCTCGCCCGCGTTGCCGCCGGGGATCTCAGGTTGTTGGAGCAAGGGCAAATGAAGCCTACCCAGGGCGACATGCGCTGCGTCGTCTTTGGGCATCTGATCCGCCTGGCCGTATGGCGCCTGCGCCCGACTTGGGTTGCTACGCCCAAGGCGGCGGATCGTATGGCCGCCGTACGGCGTTGGATTATCAAGTTTGGTGGGGCCGATGCCGTTCTGCAAGAACTGGGGGATGCTTATGCCAGGGCCAGGGCTGAACAACAATGGGAATTGAACGAAGAAGATAAAGCCTTTCGAACCTCGACAGATGAAATATCCTTTTGAGGCCGATTACCAGGAAATCCTCGCCGATTCCGACCGCTTCGTTACGGCCATTGTCACCAGTCTCGCCTCTGAGTTCCTTACGCTTCCCAAGGGTAAAGGCTTCATCGAATATCCCCAGTTCGCAGCAGGCTACGAGGATTTGAAGAAGGTCACGACGGGCTTTTCCAAACTGCCTCGGCGGGAAATCGTGGACTTGGTTGCGTCAACGCCGGTCTGCTTCATAGTGATCCGCTCCATTCTCGGCTTCACGCCTTCCGAATGGGCGTACGTGGCCAGCCAGCGCAGGGGCGCCGCGGTGACGCAAGGCTTTGCCCGCACTCTCGACCGCAATATCCGGATGCAGCCGCTCAAGCCCTTGAAATGCCGCGGTCTGACCCGGGAGCGCCTGACCGCCCTGCTGGACGCGGCCTGCGATCTTTTGCAAGAGGGCTGTCCGAAACCCAATGACATCACGATCCATCGCCTCCAGAAGGCCGACACCAAAGAGGGGCTTCAATCCATCAAGTCACTCGCCCGCATGGGGGCCCCCTACGCCATGCTCCTTTACGAACGATTTCTCGGCCGTCCCTTTGCCGGCCATAGAGACTCCGTGAGCGAATTGGTCGGAGACAGCCTGGAGTCCGCCATTGAAGACGTTCTGAGCAAGGCCGGTGTCAGCTATCGAAAGACCAAGCGCGCCGAAAGGGTGCCCGGCTTCGATCAGGCGCCTGATTTCATCGTTCCCGACGAGTTTACTCCCCGTGTGGTCATCGAGGCCAAAATCACCGAAGATGACGGCACCGCGCGCGACAAGGTGACCCGCATCCAGCATTTGGGCGAGCTCAGCACGGCCGGCGCACCGGTCGGCCAGCCGAAATATCAAGTCATTGCGTGCATCGCCGGCAGGGGGTTTGGCGTCCGGCGCGAGGACATGAGGAAGATGCTCTTTGCCACCCGGGGCAAGGTTTTTACACTCAAAACGCTCAACCGGCTGGTCGAGTGTTCCGATCTCGCAAAATTCGCCACAAAGCCTTACTAATCAACCAACGCCTTGAATCCGTTATGACCTTTGCCCGCCTCGATCTTTGCAAATACCTGCATTCCAAGTGCTCCCGCGGGAACCGCGGTGCGCGTGATAGCGTTGCTGGCTTCCGCGCCCAGGCGGCCTCCGCTTGGGAGGGCCGCTCCGGCCGCGATGTTGGCTGGTGGAGGGGCGGCAAGATGCGCCTCCTTTCCCCGGGATTCGGAACATTCGCGAGCGGAGTGCGTAAGAAATTACCTGTGCAGCGTCCGGTTATCAGCGGGCGCGGCAAAGGCGGTTTTGGGGCGAGGGTTATGAGGCTTGGAATTGCAGTGCGGCTGGGGGGGATCGGGGGGTTGCTGGCGGTTTGGTGCGCCTCGGCCACGATTACGCTGGAGCCGTGGGCCCCGATGTTTCGGGGGGTGGATTTTGCGCGGGGGGAGGCGGATGCCAACGAGGCGCGGTTGCAGAAGGTGTTTGCGCTGCGAATGGATTTGCACGATCCGACAGTGGAGTTTTTTTCGACGCCCGCGAACGGTGACCGGCCGAAGGAGACCGACGGCCAGACGACGGCTGCGTTCGTGCAGAGTTATGGGGTTTCGGTGGGAGTGAATGCGAACTTTTTTTCGCCCGTCAATTACACCCCGAATGATCCGCGCGATTTAAACGGGCTGGCGGTTTCCCGGGGGGAGGTGGTGTCGGCATTTGAGAACGGATTTCCGGCGGTGATGATCACCCGGAGCAATGCGGTCGGTTTTGTGTCTCAGGCACCGGGGAGCCTGGCGAATGTTTGGACGGCGGTGGCGGGGTCGGACCTGATTTTGGTCAATGGACAGGCAAAGATGGCGGATTGCAATACTGAATTCTGCAAGCCGCATCCGCGGACGGCGGTGGGGTTGTCGGCGCAGAGGCGGTATTTTTACCTGATGGTGATTGATGGGCGGCGGCCGGGCTGGAGTGACGGAGCAACGCTGTATGAGACGGGGCAGTGGTTGTTGCGATTGGGGGCCTGGAATGGGTTGAATCTGGACGGGGGCGGGTCGTCGGCGATGGCGCGGTTGACCAATGGCGCGGCGGTGGTGATGAATCGCCCCAGCGACTGGCTGCCGCGGGTGAATGGGAATCACCTGGGGGTGTTTGCGCAGCCGCTGGCGCCGGCGTTGCTTGCCCAACCGACCAACCAGACGGTGTCGGTGGGGCAGCCGGCCATTTTCCATGTGGGGGCGGTTGGCGCGCCGCCGCTGTATTTTCAGTGGCGGTTCAACGGGGTCAATCTGACGGGGGCGACCGGGGCGGCATGCACGATTGGCAGCGCGCAAATGGCCCACGGCGGGTGGTACTCGGTGGTGGTGTCCAATGCCTGGGGGGCGGTGGTGAGTTCCAATGCGTTGTTGTCGGTGCAGGAGGAGGGGTCGCTGGTCGGCCGGCTGTTTGGCGCGCAAAAGGACGGGGAGGTTTTTTCGGTGTGGCTGCAGGCCGACACGGTCGGGAAATACAGCCTGGAGTGGCGGGACCCGCCGGCGGAGAGCAACTGGTCCGCGTGGCCGGCCGTAAATGGGAATGGCGCCGCGCTGCAATTGGTGGATCCGCAGGCGACCAATGCCCTCCGGCTTTACCGGGTGCGGCGGTGGTAGCGCCGCTTGCGGGGGCGGGCGGGAGGCGGATTCATTTTCCGGCCGCCGGGGAGCTGGCCGTTTGCGAGGCTGTCCGCCCGGTTGGGGCCGGGCGGCCCACGGGAGGCCGGCCCCGGAGCGGCGCCCTTTTTCCAGCGGCGGGGCAGGGGGCGGGAATTCCGGCTTGCGCGCGGGCTGGGGTTTGGTAAAGTGGCCCCGGTTTTTTCCACCGGAAGGTGGTTGGTTCCGTATCGAAGAATAGACAGCTAGATATTGTGTGAAGATTTTCAGCGGCACTTCAAATCCGCCTTTGGCCAAGGCCATTTGCAAATACGTGGGGATTCCCCTGGGCCGGTCGAATATCAAGCCCTTTCCGGACGGAGAGACGTTTGTCCAGATTGAGGAGAATGTGCGCGGGGAGGATGTGTATGTGGTCCAGTCCACCAGCCCGCCGACGAACCATCATTTGATGGAGATGTTCATTATGATAGACGCGCTCCGGCGGGCGAGTGCGGCGCGCATTACGGCGGTGCTGCCGTTTTATGGTTATGCGCGGCAGGATCGCAAGGATCAGCCGCGGGTGCCCATTACCGCCAAGCTGGTGGCGAATCTTTTGGTGGCGGCGGGGGCCAACCGCATCCTGACGATGGACTTGCACGCGCAGCAAATCCAGGGGTTCTTTGATATTCCGGTGGATCATCTCTACGCGGCGCCGGTGATGTATAATTATTTGAAGCGGAAGCGGCTGCGCGACCTGGTCGTGGTCAGCCCGGATATTGGGGGGTTGAAGATGGCTTATGCGTATTCGCGGGTGCTGGGGGCGGGGCTGGCGATAGTGGCCAAGCGGCGCAAGAGCGCCAGAGAGGTTGTGAGCATGGCGATCATCGGGGAGATTCGGGGGAAGGACGTGTTGCTGGTGGATGACCTGACGGAAACGGCGAGCACGCTGGTGAAGGCGGCGGAGTTGATCAAGCACCGGGGCGCCAAGCGGATTCGGGCCTGTGTTTCGCATGCGATTCTGGATGATTTGGCCCTCGAAAGATTAAGCAAATCGGCGATTGACGAATTGGTGACAACTGATACAGTGTTTCGCCCTGCCATTCGGGGCGTGAAAATAGTCACGCTGTCGGTGGCGGCGCTGTTGGGCGAAGCCATCAAGCGAATTCACAGTAATTCGTCGGTTACTTCGCTATTTGCATTTAAGGGCGGGAGCACCAGCTAGGCGCTGGAAAGCAGCCGTCGAACAGTATAAAGACAATGAAATCAGTATTACTCAACGCTACTCCGCGCGTTCTGCGCCGGCGGGCTGGAGCCAAGGCTCTGCGCCGCAGCGGGCAGATTCCCGCGGTTGTTTATGGCCGGAAAACCCCGCCGCAGAGCCTGGAGGTTAATGCCCGGCAGTTGGAAAACCTCATTCATCATTCGGCCTCCGAGAACCTGCTGGTGGACCTGGTGGTTCAGGGTGATGCCCGGCCCCAGCGGCTGGCGCTGGTGCAGGAAATCCAGCATCACCCCCTGACGGGCAAGATGCTGCATGTGGATTTTCATGAAGTCGCGGAGGACGAGAAGGTCACCATTCAAGTGCCCGTGGAAACGGTCGGCGAGGCCGAGGGCGTGAAGAATGAGGGCGGCGTGCTGGAGCGCGTGCTGTTCAAGATCCGGGTGCGGGGTTTGCCCAAAGATTTGCCGGAGCAGATTGTCGTGGACGTCAGCTCGCTCAAGGTCGGCCAGACGATTCACCTGGGTAAAATCCCGGCGCCACCGAATACGGAAATCCTTGGCGACAAGCAGATTCCCGTCATCGCCGTGGCCGCCCCGCGCACTGAGGAAGAGGAAGCGGCCGAAGCGGCAGCGGCGGCGGAGACTGTGCTGGGCGAGGTCGAGATGATCAAAGAGAAGAAGGTCGAAGGCGAAGAGGGCGCGCCACCCGCCAAAGGCGCGGAGAAAGCGGCCCCGGCCGCCGAAAAGGCCGCCCCGGCAGCCGCCGACAAGAAAGCCGCGCCCGCGGCCGCAAAGAAGAAATAGTATGGGTGGCGGCCCGGCGGGCGCCGGGCGGCCAGGCCCGCTCCCCGCATGGAGAACCTGTATCTCATCGTGGGTTTGGGCAACCCCGGCGCGGATTATGCGCGGACGCGGCACAACGCGGGATTTCAAATGGTCGAACGGTTGGCCCGGCGTTGGGGCGTCGGTTGGGCTTATGAAAAGAAGTTCAACGCGCGGCTGGCCTGGGCGCAGCGGAATGCGCAGCGGGTGCTGTTGTGCCAGCCGCAGACGTATATGAACGCGAGCGGCGAAGCGGTGGGCGCGGTGCTGGCGTTTTACCGGGTGCCGCTGGCGCGGGTGCTGGTGGCGGTGGACGATGCGGATTTGCCTTTGGGCGAGGTCCGGCTGCGGCCCGGTGGCGGCAGCGGGGGCCATCACGGGCTGGAGTCCATTGCGGGGCACCTGGGCACCAGTGAATACGCGCGGCAGCGGATCGGGATAGGGCGGCAGAGCGGGGCGCGCGAAATAACCGGCCATGTGCTGGGCCGATTTAGTTCGACGGAAGCCGCGTTGCTGGATAAAGTTTTAACCGTGGCATCCGACCAGGCCGAGACCTGGCTGGATGCGGGAATACAGAAAGCGATGAATCAATTTAACGGAGTCGTAGGCGACCCCGGAAACTAATGAAAAACGCAGAGAAACGATACGAAGGCCTGTTCATCCTCGATATGGCGGGCAAAGAAGAAGGCGTCAAAGATGCCGTTGACCGGATTTCCACCGAGATCACCACGCTGGGCGGCAAAGTGGAAACCGTGCAGAAGATGGACAAGAAGACCTTTGCCCGCGTCGCGGACAAGAAGATGAGCGCCGGCTTCTACGTGAATGTCATTTTTCATGGGCCACCGGCCATCCTCGAGCAGTTGAAGCGCCGGTTTGCCTCGAATGACGAGGTCTTCCGGGTGTTGTTCACCAACGCTCCCGAGGTTAAGCCGGCCGCAGCGGCCAACTAAGGACGTTTATGGCCAGCTTTAACAAAGTTATCCTGGTTGGCAATTTGACGCGCGACCCGGAATTGCGCTACACCCCCAAAGGGGTGGCCATCGCCAAACTTGGCTTGGCGGTAAACCGGGTCTGGAAAACCGAGACGGGCGAAACCAGGGAAGAGGTCACGTTTGTGGATATTGACGCGTTCGGCAAACAGGCGGAGACCATCGGGCAATACCTGAAGAAGGGGCGTCCGATACTCATTGAGGGCCGGCTTCGCCTGGATCAGTGGGATGACAAGCAAACGGGCCAGAAGCGCAGCCGGCTGGGGGTCGTGCTGGAGTCCTTCCAGTTCATCGACAGCAATCGCTCCGAGTCCGGCGCGGAACCGGCGCGCCGCGGGACGGCCGTCCCGGCGGATGCCGCATCTTCCGCGCCCGCACCGGAACCCGGCCCGGCCGAAGAAGACGACGTGCCGTTCTAGTTTCAACCTGCGCGAGCGGGATTGTCGTTCGCGCAACCAGCAACCCGCAATACCTGATTTCCAATGGCTAAAACTGAAGTTATACTGACTCACCAAATCGTCGGCCTGGGCGCTGAATCCGACCAGGTCAAAGTCGCCGCCGGTTATGCCCGCAATTATCTGTTTCCGCAGGGCCTGGCCGTTCCCTTGAGCGCCGCCAACAAGCGCCGCATCGAGGCGCTCCGAGCGCGCCGCGCCGAGCGCGAGGCGCACGAGTTGAACACCATGAATGAGCTGGCCAAGAGCGTTTCGAAGCTGCTCTGCCTCCTCACGGTCAAGACGGGCGAGGACGGAAAGATGTTCGGCACGGTTACGTCGGGCATGATTGCCGACCAGCTCAAGACCCAGTTTGATATCCTGCTGGATAAGAAGCAGATCCACCTGGAAACCCCCATCCGCGCATTGGGCGACCACGAAGTCGAGTTGCGGCTGCATGCCGACGTCACCACCAAGCTGAAAGTCCGCGTCGAAAGCAGCACGCCGTTGCCGGTGCCGGAGGCGCCTGTGCCGGCCGAGGCCGGGAAAGAAGAGCATCCCCGGACCGAGAAACGCGGGCGGCGTCCCGAAGTCGCTCACGCCAAGGGCGAGGCCGGCGGGAAGAAGCCTCACGGCCCGCGGCCTGGACGCCCGGACAAGGCCCCGAAAGCGGAGAAAGCGGAGTAGCGGTTCGACGCTTCCAACCGCTTGCCGCGGGACATTGTCTGCGGTTAATGCGGGCCGGGCCGGTTGGCGCGCTTTCCGCGCGGGCTACCAGTCCTTAACCGGCCGACCCGATCTGTGCGGTTTGCCGGTGGGCCGCGGCTGGAGCATCTTTTCATCCTCTTTTTGTGCGTCCAGCAACTGCTGGGCCTGCTCCAGGGTCATCTGGTTTAGCGGCTGAGCAGCGGCTGGCTGGTCTGCTTCGTCCGGTTTTTCCCCGGATGGAGCGGAGTCTTGCTGCGCCGATTGCGGTTGATCGGCCGGCGAAGGTTTTTGTTCCGTTTGTTGCTGCTCTTCCGGTTGCGGCGGGGAGGAATCCTGCTTCGAGTCTGTTTGGTCCGGCGGGGGCGTTGCTTGATCCGGCTGCTTTTGCTGATCCGGTTGCGATGAGTCCTGGTTTGGCTGCGGCTGCTGGTCCTGGTTTTGATTCGAGTCTTGTTTTTGGTCGGACGAGTCCGATTTTGACGATTGCGGCTGCTGCTGGAGTTCCTCCAGCTTCTGCTTGACGAATTCATAGTTGAATTTCGCGTCTGCATCCTGCGGGTTAAGCTTCAAGGCGCTTTGATAGTCCGTGAGCGCCTTTTCCCAGGATTGCCGGCGTTGCTGGGGATCGGAAGCGCGCTCGCCGAGGTGGTAGAGGGAATTGCCCTCGTTGTAGTAGGCCAATCCCTGCAGTTTCAGGTCGGGCGAGGCCAGCGCGGCGTTGAATCGCCGGGCGGCTTCCGCGAATTGCCGGTTGCGGTACGCGGCGGCGCCGGCATTGAACTGGAGGCGGCTATCATTGGTGTTCTGCCGGAGGAGCCGTTCGTATTCCCGGAGCGCCTGGTCATAGTTCCCGGCCTTGTATTCGCGCAGCGCGCTGGAAGGGGAGGCTGGGGCCGCCCACGGATGCAGCAGCAGGCTGGGGAAGAAGAGCAGGGCCAGAAGCACAGAGACAGTCCGGGGCCCGGAGGGGGACGGCGCGTCCGGCGTGCGGCGGCGTCCGCCTGTGGCGTCCCGCGAGCGCGGGGCGGAGCGTTCACGCCTGCGTTCCGGGAAGAACATTTCAGCCAACAATAACGCAATCCCCGCCGCCAGCGGCCAATAATACCGTTCGTGATAGCGGCGGATGAATTTCTCTTGATGCTGAGATTTGGGCAGGCCGGCCAGGCGCTGATCGTACAGTGAGTCAATCGCCTTGGCCCCGCGCAAGGGGATGTAGGCGCCGCCCTCGGTGGCGAAGGCGATCCGCTTGAGCAGGTCTTCGTTCAGGTGCGATTTGACGACATTGCCCTGTTCGTCGCGGACGTAATCACTTCCGCCCTGGGGGTTCTGGACGCGCAGAATCTCCCCGTCGCTCGTGCCAATGCCCACCGTGAAAATGCGCAAGCCGGCTTGCGCGGCCTTTTCCGCCGCGGCCAGCGCGTCCGAATCATGGTCCTCGCCGTCCGTGAGCAGAACGAGCACCTTGTAATTGTCGCCTTCTTTGTAAGCGGTGAGGGCGGTTTGAATCGCCTCCGCCAGGGCCGTGCCGCCCTGGGGGATGATGTTCACATCAAGAGCCTCCACGCTTTGACGAAAGGCGGCATCGTCAATGGTCAGCGGGCATTGCAGGAAAGCGGAGCCCGCGAAGGCGACCAGGCCCAGGCGGTCGGTCCGGGCGCGCTGCATCAAATCGAGCGCGGCGAGTTTGGCCCGGGCGAGGCGGTTGGGCGCGACGTCCGTCGCCAGCATGCTTTTCGAGGTATCAATCGCCACCACGATGTCCAGCCCGCGCAGCTTGACTTCCTCCCAGTCGAATCCCCACTGCGGCCGCGCCAGCGCCAGCAGCAGGCAGGCTACGGCCAAAACGAGGCAGCCGGCGCGAATTCGCTCGCGGGTGGGGGAAATGCCGACGGTCAAATCCGGCAGCAGGCGCGCCTGGATGAATCGCGTGAGCAACAGCCGCCGTTTCCGGCCCGCCCACCAGAAGAAGGCCAGCAGCAGCGGCGGCAGCGCCAGCAGCAGCCAGAGGATCTGAGGGTTGGCAAACGTCATGGCAGTCTCCTCCAGACCGTGTGGCGCAAAAGAATCTCCAGCAGCAGCAAGCCCAGGCCCGGCACGAGGAACCAGGCCAGCAGCTCGTCGTAATGCGAGTATTTTTTCACTTCCGCCTCGGTCTTTTCCAGCTTGTCAATTTCGGCATAGATCGCCTGAAAACGCTGTGAATTATCCGCGCGGTAGTATTTGCCTCCCGTCAGGTCGGCGATCTGCTGGAGCGTATCCTCGTCAATGTTCACCGGCTCCTGCCGGTAGCCAACTTTGCGCCCGCCCCAATAGACCGGCATGGGCGCCATGCCCCGGGTGCCGACGCCGATGGTATAGACCTTCACGCCGAGCTTCCGCGCGGCTTCGGCGACCGTCAGAGGGGCCACCTTGCCGGAATTGTTTTGCCCGTCGGTCATCAGGATCACAATTTTGCTCTTGGACTTGAGTTCGCGGAGGCGGTTGACGGCGGCGCTCAGGGCAGAGCCGATCGCCGTGCGGCTGTCATCTATGATGCCCAGTTCGAGCCGCGCCAGGTTTTCCAGGAGGAAGTCGTGGTCGAGGGTCAGGGACGAGGCGATATAGGCCTGGGTGGCGAAGGCCACGATGCCAATGCGGTCAGCCGGCCGTTTGGCGATAAACTTGCGGAGCACTTCCTTGGCCATTGCCAGCCGGCTGAGGCGTTCATGCTTCATTTCGAAGTCTTCCGAGGCCATGCTGCCCGACAGGTCCAGCGCCACCGCGATGTCCACGCCGCTGGCCGTGACCTTTGTTTCGCTCCGGATCAGGCGCGGCTGGGCCAGCGCAAGGATCAGCAGGGCCAGAACCAGCCAGCGCAACGCCGCCAGGAACGCCCCCGAGCGCGTGCGCGAGACATTGAGGATGCCGCGCACCAGTTGGACCGACGAATAGATAAAGGCCGGCGGCTTGCCCTGCCGGCCTTTGAGCCAGCCCAGCGCCGGCAACAGCAACAGCAGCAGCAGAAAATATGGATGGCCAAAGGTCATGCGGGCGCGCCGCTCTTGACGGCCTCCAGGGTGGCCATGACGGGTTCGGTTTCCTCCACCAGACGCAGCGCGGAGGCGTGCAGGCCCTCCAGTTCGGGCGGACTGGGCTCGTATTTGGCAAATTTCACCAGGTCACAGCGCTGGAGAAACTCGCCCAGACTGTCCTTTTGGTCCGGCGTCAGCAACGGTGTTCCCCGCAGCTCGTGGAGGAACTCCTCCGTGGTGCGTTCGGGCGCCCGGAAGTCGAACCGTTCTTCCAGGTACCCGCGGATGGTGTCGGACACGAGAATGCAAAACTCGCGGGGCTGGCCGAGGAGGGCCAGCGCCTCGCGCAGTTTTTGTTTCGCGCGGAGATGCGGCGGCACGGCCGGGATAATCCGGGCCAGCGCGCGCCGTTTCCGCCAATAGCGCCACGCCCAGAACGCCAGCGCGGCGATCGCCAGCACCAGCAGCCCCCAGAGGACCCAGGCCCAGCCGCTGGGGATCTCCACCGGCGGCTTGATGTCGCGCAGCGCGTTGGTGCCGGTGTGGGCGGCCGCCAGCGCGGAGGGATGGAGGTTGGTGGCGGTCATGGGCGCTGGGGGGCGGAGACTGGGCCCGCGGTGGTTCCCGCGCCATACGCGCCCCGTACGGCGTGCCCGCCCGGCTTCCCTGTTTGAACGCCTCCGCGCATACTTATCCTCGCAGCCTCCGTTTCTCTCTCGTCTCGAAAAACCGGCCCAGCTCGGCCGCGTAGGGCTGGTCGGTGCGCAGGCGGATGGCGTCAATGCCGGCGGAACGAAACAGCCGCGCCAGGTCCGCCTGGGCGCGGGCCTGGCGTTCCGCAAAAGCGGCGCGCTTGCGTTCGTCGCTGGTGTTGATTTCGACGACCTCGCCCGTTTCGGCGTCGTTGAGCACCAGCCGGCCCAGCGCCGGCAATTCCAGTTCATACCGGTCCATAATCTGGACGGCGACCACGTCATGGCGACGGTTGGCCTGGCGCAGCATGGTCAGGGAGGCCTGGGCGAGCGATTCCAGCAGCATCATCTGGGGGTGCACCTTGCGCCGGCGCCGTCCGGACACTTCCACCGGCGAGCCGATGAAATCGGAAATCAGCACCGCAATGGCCCGGTGCGGCGTGACGCGCAGCAGAAACTCCAGCGCGCCGTTCAAATCGGTTCCGCGATGCCGCGGCTCGAAGAAAAGCACCTCGCGAATCACGCGCAGGACGTGGCGGCGGCCTTTGCGCGGCGGGATGAACTTTTCCACCCCGTCCGTAAACAGAATCAGCCCCACCTTGTCGTTGTTGCGGATGGCCGAGAAGGCCAGCACCGAGGCGATTTCCGCCGCCAGCTCGCGTTTGGATTGCGCGTGCGAGCCGAACCGGCCCGAGCCGCTGGCGTCCACCACCAGCATGAGCGTCAGCTCGCGTTCCTCGACGAACTTTTTCACGAACGGATGGTTCATCCGCGCCGTGACGTTCCAGTCTATGAAGCGCACCTCGTCCCCGGGTTGATACTCGCGCACCTCGTCAAAGTTCATGCCCTGCCCCTTGAAGACGCTGTGGTACTGGCCCGCCAGGGTTTCGCTCACCAGGCGGTTGGTGCGAATCTCAATCTGCCGGATCTTCTTGAGAATCTCGCGCGGAATCATGTCAGCAGCCAGGCTGGCGGCGGGGGCGTCCAATGCGGGGCCAACGTCTCACGACCTCATTCCTCGGGCAGGGTTCCGGGCTCGCCTACGGCACCGGCAGCTCGTCGAAGATTTTCTGGATGATGGTCTCGCTGGTTTTCTCCTCCGCCTCGGCCTCGTAGGTAATGGCCACGCGATGGCGCAGCACGTCCATGCCGATGCTCTTGACATCCTGCGGCGTGACGTAGCCCCGGCCTTTGAGGAAGGCATAGGCCTTCGCGGCCAGCGTGAGGTAGATGGTGGCGCGCGGCGAGGCGCCGAGCTGGATGAACTCCCGGACCTGGATTTTGTGCGCCTCCGGGTCGCGGGTGGCGCAGACCAGGTCCACGATGTAATCCTTGACCTTGTCATCCATGTAGATGTCGTTGAGGACCTGGCGGGCATGGAGAATCTGCCGGGGTTCGACCACCCGGCCGGTGACCGGGGTGCCGGAGGTGCGGGCCATGAGCTCGAGGATTTGGCGCTCTTCGGCGCGGGAGGGGTAGCCGATCTTGAGCTTGAGCATGAAGCGGTCAACCTGCGCTTCGGGCAGCGGGTAGGTGCCCTCCTGCTCGATCGGGTTTTGTGTGGCCAGCACCAGAAACGGCTCCTCGAGTGGAAACGTATGGTCGCCGATGGTGACCTGCTTTTCCTGCATCGCCTCGAGCAGCGCGCTTTGCACCTTGGCCGGCGCACGGTTGATTTCGTCGGCCAGCACCAGGTTGGCAAAGATGGGCCCCTTGCGGGTCGAGAAGGTCCCCGCCTGCGGGTTGTAAATCTGCGTGCCGACGACGTCGGCCGGCAGCATGTCGGGCGTGAATTGCAGCCGCGCGAACTTCACATTCAGGCAGTTGGCCAGCGACTTGACCGCCAGTGTTTTGGCGAGCCCCGGCACCCCTTCCAGCAGCACGTGGCCATTGGCCAGCAGCCCGATGACCAGCCGCTCGACCAGATACGTCTGCCCCACGATCACCTTGCCCAACTCGTTAAACAGCGGGCGCACAAAGGCTCCCGCTTCCTGCACCGCCGCGTTAATGGCGTTGATTCCAGTATTCATTGGTTTTGCAATCTTACTGTGCGATGGACAATTAAACCAGAAATTGCGTTCAACCGAAAGGCCGGAAAACCCCGCTTCACCGGCCTGTTTTCGCCGGGAGGCGGCCGCCCGGGGCCGGCGGGCCGGGGCAAAGGACGTCGGAATCCTCCCGTCGCGCCGTTCGGCAACGCGGATTTGTCAAACCCGGCGATCGGGTATAAAATGGCTCGTGAAATTGCCTTTTTCGGTGCCTGTGCGGTTTCGTTCGGCTCTGCCGGCGTTCCTGGGATTGCTTCTGCTCCGCGCCTCCGGGCCCGCCGTGCAAGCCGCGCCGGCCAGCGCGGAGCAGGCGGCGGCGGCGGTCGCCGGCTGGCTGGACTTGTCCGCAACGCCCTTCGGCGAAGCCCTGGGCCGATCCGTGCGGCAGGTGGACACGGCCAGCGACAAAGCCGGCAACCCGCTTTACCACATCGTGAGCCTGGCGCCCGCGGGCTTTGTCCTTGTGGCCGCCGATGACCTGGTCGAGCCCATCATTGGCTTTGCCGCCGCCGGCAAGTTTGTTCCGTCGGAGGATAATCCCCTCGGCGCGCTGGCCAGCCGGGATTTGGCCGGCCGCATGGCCCGCGCGCGCAAGGCCGGCCCCGCGGTTCCGGGTTCCGCCGCCGCCCAGGCGCAAGCCAAGTGGCAGCAGCTTTGCGCCCGGGCGGACGACGCCGCCGCCACGCCCAAGGGGCTTATCGTTGTGTCCGACCTCCGGGTGGCGCCGCTCCTCCAGAGTACCTGGGACCAGGAAACGGCCGCCGGAGTCGGGCTGGCCGCCTGCTATAATTATTACACCCCGCCCTACGGCCCCGGCCGCACCACCAACTATCCGTCGGGCTGCGTCGCGACGGCGATGGCGCAATTCCTACGCTACTACCAGTATCCCGACACCGGCGTCGGGACGGCGAGCTTTACCATCTCCGTCCGGGGTGTTCCCCAGGCCTACTCGTTGCGCGGCGGCAACGGCAGCGGCGGGCCGTACCTGTGGAGCGATATGCCCCTGGCGCCGCCCGCCACCCCCACCACCGCCCAATGCCAGGCGATCGGCGCATTAGTCGCGGATGCCGGCGCCACCGTGAACACCGATTATGCCGCCAATGGCTCGGCGGCGTCGGTGCTGGACGTCAAGGGCGCGCTGCTGGGCACGTTCAAGTTCAGCCATGCCGCGCAGGGCTGGAAAAACAATAAGAATATCGGCGAGAGCCTGACGCGCATGATCAACCCCAACCTGGATGCCCGCGGGCCCGTCCTGCTGGGCATAGACGGGCCCAACGGCGGGCATGCGGTGGTGGTGGACGGCTACGGCTACCATCTGGCCACGCTCTACCACCACCTGAACCTGGGCTGGTCGGGCGGCGCCAATGCCTGGTATGCGCTGCCCTTCATTGACGCGGCGGTTTACACCTTCACCACGATAACCAAATGCATTTACAACGCCTACACGAACGGCACCGGCGAGATTATCAGCGGCCGGGTGCTGGACCAGCGCGCCCGGCCGGTCGCCAATGCGACGGTTTCGGCCGTTCGCACCGGCGGCGGCACTTATACGGCCACGACCGATACCAACGGCATTTATGCCCTGGCCCGGATTCCCGCCTCCTCCACCTACACGCTCACCGTCAGCAAGGCCGATTTCAGCAGCGCCGTCAGCAATTTCACGACCGGCGTCTCCGTGAATTTGACGGCCACCTGCGGGAATTACTGGGGCGCCAACTTCACGCTGAACCAGCTCCCGACCGTGCTGGATCGCCTGGAATGGAGCGCCATCGGCGCCACCCAGAGCGTCGGCGCGCCGTTGAGCGCCACCCTGACCGCCCTGAACGCCGACAACGGCATCGTGACTGGTTTCGCCGGCCCGGTGGCGCTCAGCGCCTGCTCCCCGGGCGCTCTCGCGACCAACACCCTGCTCGGAAACCTGGGAAGTCCGCAATCCCAAACCGACCCCAACTACGCGTGGACCCAGGGCTATGAGTTCACACCGGCCACGAATTTGCTGGCCTTCGCCGTTCGCTCCTACAGCGGCACCAAAATCACGCTATGGACCGGGGCGGGGACGTTCATCGCTTCCCGGAGCGTGACCAACCCGCCCGGCACCTGGACTGAGACGGCGCTGGACGCCCCCGTTTTGCTCTCGGCCGGCACGCCGTATCGGTTGGCCGCCCTTTTCCCGGCCGGGGTCCCGCGATACTACACGGTTTACACCGGGACGTGGCCCACGACGTTTGCCCATGGCACCATCGGCCAGGACTGCTATTACATTTACGAAGAAGGCTTCCCCAACCAGGTCCTGGGCTCGGGATACGGCCTCTTTCTCGATCTGCGCTATACCGTTCCATACACGAATGACATCGCCATCACCCCCCCCGTGTCGGGCAGCTTCGTCAATGGCGTCTGGAATGGAAACATCACGGTGGAAACCGCCGCCGCCGGGGTGGTGCTCAAGGCGGACGACGGCGCCGGCCACATCGGCTTGAGCAACCCCTTCAATGTTATCGCGCCCATCCAGCTCCGGTTTCCCCGGATCACGGCGGGAGGCCAGTTCCAATGCACCGTCTCCAGCGCCCCGGGCCTGAAGCTGGAAATCCTGGGCTCGACCAACCTCTTAAACTGGGCGCCCGTGGCCACTCTCACCAACACCAGCGGCGCCTTCCCGTTCACTGACCCGGCCGCCCTTCGCGCGGCCCGCTTCTACCGCGCCCGCCAGTTGAATTAGCCCGCCCGGCAAGCCGCGCCGGACCACAGCCGCGGGGCGGTCTCCGGGGTTTCGGGCGCCCGGGCGCGCCGCCGCCGGTTCGCCCCCGGGATCCGGGCCGCCCCCGGCCCCCGGTGGCAGAAAAGGCTTGCGCCCGGCAGATGCCTGCCGTCACTCTGACCGCAGACCAAGATGAAAACGAACCGGCTCTCCACTGGCGTTGGCACACTGTTGGTTTTACTCGGAATGGCTGCCGGGGGCGCGGCGGCTGCGTTCGGCCAGGACGCCGTATATGCCGCGCGGGTTGCCTCCCAAAGCGACACCAATTGGGATTTTCCCTTCTACTGGATTAATGTCGGCGACTATACGCCCTATAACCCTTCCACCGAACAGAGCTCGGCGACCCAGCCCGTCAGCACCCCTTCCCGCATAGGCTCCTATGTGCATACCGCCCGCCTGATGTCCGTGGGCGGCGGGTTTGGACTGGTCCATATCGCGGGCACCAACGCCAATGCCATTTATGAAGTGCAGATTACCCAGCCGGGCAAGGGGGTGGCGCCGGACATCATCATGAATGTAGGCTCGACCAACGGCGACCTGGGCGGGGTGTTCGGCGCGACGGCCGGCGGCGGCTGGACCAACACCACGGCTTTCCAGCGGAATTATTCCAGCAATCAATGGGCCTTCACCTGCTACCTCACCAACCGGCCCGGGGTCACCCAGCCGCACATAGATTTCAAATATGTCAGCGGCGGCACGGGTTCGGACCGCACCTATGCCGATTGCGTGCGATTCCATCAGATCGGCATCCGCACCAACGTCCCTTCCCCGGTGCGGATCACGCGCCTGGCCGGCGCTTCCCTGGACTACACGGGAGGCGCGGGCGCGCGCTTTGTGCTGCTCCAGTCTCCCAGCCTCCCGAGCGCGCCCGCCAACTGGCAACGCCTCGCCACCAACACGGCCACGCCCGGCTCGTTCTCGATTCCCCCGGCCGGCGCGGCGGCGGCGGCGTTTTATTGCATCCAGGCCGAGTGAAGGTCCGGCTTCCCCGGCGAGCCGCCGCTCCCGTTCTCCCACGCATGAAGCTCCATCCAACCGCGCCAACCGCCCCGCGCCCGCATCGCCGATGCCCGGGCGGCCCGCGCGGGCGCCGCGCCGAAGCCGCCGCCCCGGCGCGCTTCCATTCCTGAGCGTATGCGCCGTTCGTTGTCATTCTCGCGCGGGCGGACGTCCCCGGCGCCGTGGGGGCGGCGGTTCCGGTGGCTGGCGGTGGCGCTGCTGCTTTACACGCTGGCGGGGTTCTTTCTGCTGCCGGCGCTCCTTCGCTGGCAGCTGGTCAAGCGCCTGCCTGGCCTGACGCATCGGCAGGCCGCCGTGCAAAAAGTGAAGTTCAACCCGTATGCCCTCACCCTTTCCATCCAGGGCCTGGCGCTGACGGAGACGAATGGGACGCCCTTCGCCGGCTGGGACGAGCTGTTCGTCAACTTCCAGCTCTCCTCGCTCTTTCACCGGGCCTGGACCTTCCGGGAAATCCGGCTGGAGCGCCCGACCGCCACGATCCTCCGCGCCGCCTCCGGGCAATGCAACTTCGCCAATCTCGGCCGCCCCGCCCCGGCGTCCGCGCCCGCGGCGGACGAAATCCCGAAGCCGCCGCCCGCGGTGCGGATCGGGCATTTGATCGTCACGAATGGCGTGGTCACTTTTGCCGACCAGACCCCGGCCCGGCCGATGCGCCTGGAGATTCACCCGCTGAACCTGGACCTGCGGAACCTGGCCACCCGCCGCGATGAGAAAGGGCAATACGCGCTGACGCTGCGCAGCGCGGACGGCGGGCATTGGGATTGGGCGGGGACGCTCGCGCTCAACCCGCCGCGGTCCGCGGGCACGTTCACGGTGCGCGGCGCGCGTTTGGCGGTCGGCGCGCCCTACCTGGCGGAACTGACGCGGGCGGAGATCGCCGACGGCCGGCTGGACGCCTCCGGGGAGTACCGCCTGGCGGCGGAGCCGGCGCTGCAACTGGAAATCACCCACGCCACGGTGAAAATCGAGCACCTGCAGCTCACCGACCCCGGCGCGGGCGAAACGCTCCTGGCGCTGAACCAGTTCGACGCCGGGGACGCGTCCTTCCACCTTGCCGGCCGGCAAGTCCGCCTGCCGCGGGTGGTGGCCCGGGGCGGCGCGGCGCTGCTGCGGCGCGCGGACGACGGACAATGGAATTGGGCCCGGCAGCTTGTGGCGCGCCCCCCGGCGCCCCCGGCGTCCGCCGCGCCCGCCGCCGCGCCGGCGGAAACCCGCGCGCCGTGGGAAGTGGCCGTGGCGGAGTTCCGCCTGGAAGACTTCGCGGTCGTGGCGGAGGACCACGTCCCCGCGCCGCCCGCGCGGCTGGGGCTGGATGGGTTGCGCATCCGGGCAACCGGTTTTTCCACCCGGCCCAACGCGCCGCTGGCGGCGACGGTGGAGGGCAAATGGCGCGGCGGCGGCACGGTGCGCATCGAGGCGGACGGCACGGTTCAGCCCCCGGCCGGGACGGCAAAGATCGCCCTGGCCGGCCTGGCGCTGCCCCCGCTGCAACCCTACCTCGCGCGGCAACTGCGGCTGGCGCTGCAGTCGGGCGAGCTCAGCCTCAACGGCCAGGCGCGCTACGCGCCCGGCGCCGCTCCCGCCCCGCGGGCGCGATTTGCCGGCGACCTGGCGCTGGCGAAGTTCGCCGTCGCGGAGACGCCGGGCGGCCGCGAACTGGCGAAGTGGGACGAGCTGGCCCTGCGCGGAATCGAGCTGGCGTGGCATACCAATGCCCTGAACGTGGACGAAGCCAGGTTCCAGGGGCTGAAAGCCAGCCTGGTGGTCAACTCCAATGGCCAGCTTAACGTGACGGCTTTG
>Ga0116144_10002291_pt1 | contig 20853 bp, 20 predicted proteins | sample AD_UKC035_MetaG_FD_89746 | JGI IMG/M metagenome (GOLD analysis project Ga0116144, IMG submission 89746) | Active sludge microbial communities of municipal wastewater-treating anaerobic digesters from USA - AD_UKC035_MetaG | ecosystem: Engineered > Bioreactor > Anaerobic > Digestate | place: USA...
GGTCTCGTCCAGCCCCAGTTTGCGCTGCTCGCGCTCGAAGAGCAGGCGCGCGAAGTCCATGAGCACGATCGCGTTGTTCACCACCACGCCGATCAGCGAGATGATGCCGAGCATGGTCATCAGGATGATGAAGTCCATGCGGAACACGATGAGGCCCAGGAACACGCCGATCGTGGAGAACACCACGGTGCTCATCACGATCACCGGGTAGCTGATGCTGTTGAACTGCGCCACGATGATGAGGAATACAACGAAGATGGCCACGAGGAAGGCGGTGAAGAGGAAGTTCATGTCCTTGGCCATGTCCTCCTGCTCGCCGGTGAACCGCAGGTTGTAACGATCATCCACGGTGTAACCGCTGGCCATCTCGTCCTTGATCTGTTGCACCACCTCGTTGTTGTTGTAGCCCGCGATCACGTTGCTGCTCACGGTCACCACGCGGTCCAGGTCCTTGCGCTTGATCGCGCTGAAGGTGGTGCTGTACTCCTCCTTCGCCAAGGCGCTGATGGGCACCTGGCGGATCTGGCCGGTGAGCATGTCGCGGAAGGTGATGCGCATGTCCATCAACTGCTGCGTGCTGTACCGATACTGGTCCTTCAGCCGCACGTTGATCTCGTAGTCGTCATCGTCGCCTTCCACGCGGAAGGTGCTCACCTCCTTGCCGAAGAGCGCGGTGCGGATGGCATCGGCCACGGCATAGGTGCTCACGTTCAACCGGCGCGCCTTCTCGCGGTCGATCACGATGGGCATCTCGGGCTTCGCGCGGTCGATGTCGATGCGCAGGGCCTCCACCCCGGGTACGTTCTTCGACTCGATGAAGGCCTTGACGCTGTCGGCCTCGGTCAGCAGGCCTTCGATCTCCTTGCCGCGGATCTCGATGTTGATCGGCTTGCCCACGGGCGGGCCGTCGGCGTTCTTCACCACGGTGGTCACCACCCCGGGGTAGCCGGTCACGCCCTCCTGCAGGCGCTTCAGCACGTCGTTGGTATTGATGCCCTGGCGGTCGGCGAATTTCACGAAGGTCACCTGGATCCGCGCCTTGTGCGGGGTGGCGCTCAGTTCCACATCGCCGCTGCCGGGATCGCTCGTGCCCTCGCCCACCTGCGCGATCACCGAGCTCACCAGGAAGTTCACCGTATCGGTACCGATCACGTTGCCATGCTCATCCTTCAGCTCGCGTACCTCCTTGTATTCCGGCACGTCGATCACCTTCATCACCTGCTTCTCCACGATGCGGGCGATGCTGTCGGTCTTGAGGATGTCGGTGCCGATGGGTGCCTCGATGAAGGCGTTGATGAACATCGGCTGGTTGGTCGGGAAGAAGAGCGTCTTCGGCGGGAAGATGCCGAGCAGGATGAAGGCCAGGAAGAGCAGGCCCACCGTGCCGAGCAGGAAGGTGCGTGGGTGGTGCTTGTCCAGCGCATAGCGCAGGAAGGTCTCGTAGCGGTGCTCCAGGCGCGGCAACCATTTGTATTGGAACCAGTGCGCGGCAGGCACGAAGAGCTTCTCGTTGGCCACGCCCATCACCCCGAAGAAGATGGTGAGCATGCCGATGCCGAAGAGGAAGGGGCTCTGCGCGCTCGCACCCAAGGCACCCACGATTGCACCCACGACCGCGAGGATGATGGCCAGGCGCCACATCTTCTTCGTCGGCATATGGTCCTCCTCCACCTTCATGAACTTGGAGGCGAGCGCGGGGTTGACCACCAGCGCCACGAAGAGCGAAGAAGCCAGCGCGATCATGAAGGTGATGGGCAGGTACTTCATGAACTCGCCCATCATGCCGGGCCAGAAGAGCAGGGGCACGAAGACCATCACGGTGGCCGTGGTGGCGGCGATGATCGGCATGGTGACCTCACCCACCGCGAGGCGTGTGGCCTTCATGGCGGGTTCGCCGTTGGTCATGTGGCGGTGGATGTTCTCCACGATCACGATGCCGTCGTCCACCAAGCGGCCCAGCGCGAGGATCAGTGCGAAGAGCACCATCATGTTCAGCGTCACCCCGAAGGCATTGAGCAGGGTGAAGGAGATGAACATGCTCATGGGGATCGCGAGTCCCACGAAGACCGCGTTGCGTAGGCCCAGGAAGAGCATGAGCACGCCCACCACGAGGATCACCCCGAGCACGATGTGGTTCATCAGCTCATCCACGCTCACGCGTGTCTGGTCGCTCTGGTCGCCGGTGATGGTGATGGTGAGGTCCTTGGGCAGCACGGTGCCGTGATCCTCCTTGATGATGGTGTTGATCTTGTCGCTCGCATCGAGCAGGTTCTCCCCGGCGCGCTTGATCACGTCGAGCATCACCACGCTCTTGCCGAATTCGCGGGCGAAGCTCTCGGGCTCCTTGAAGTCGAAGCTGACGTCGGCGATATCGCGCAGTCGCACTTCGCGCTGGCCCTCGTTCTTCACCACGATGTCGCGGATCTGCTCCATGTTCACGAACTCGCCGATCACGCGCACACTGCGTCGCTGGTCCTTGGTGAGGATCTCGCCGCCGCTCATCGTGAGGTTCTCGCTGCGCAGCGCGTTGGCGATGTCGTCGAAGTTGAGCTCGAGCGATTCGATCATCGCGAGGTCCACGCTCACCTTCACCTCACGCTCGGGCACGCCACGGATCTCCACCTTGTTGATCTCGCTCAGGTCCTCGATGCGGTCCTCCAGATGCTTCGCATAGTCGTGCAGCTGCTCCATCGGGTAGTCACCGCTCAGGTTGATGTTCATCACCGGCATCAGCTCGCTGAAGTTCATCTCGAACACGTTCGGTTCGGCGGGCAGGTCGGTGGGGAAGTTGCTGTCGCCGCGCGCCTTGTCCACCGCGTCCTTCACCTTGCGCAACGCCTCGGTGGGGCTCACGCTGTAGTCGAACTTGATGTGGATGGAGCTGAAGTTGGGCACGCTGGTGCTCTTGATCTCGTCCACCCCGGTGATGGTGTTCAGCTCCTTCTCGATCGGCTTGGTGATCAGCTTCTCGATGTCGACCACGGAGCTGCTGTTGTAGGGGGTTCCGATGAAGACCTCCGGCGTGACCACCTCGGGGAAGCTCACCTTGGGCATCACCAGGTAGGCACGGATGCCCATGATGCAGATGAGGATGGTGAGCACGATCACGGTGGTGCGGTTCTTCACCGCCCAGCTGGTGATGGCGAACTGGCGCTCCGGTCCGTGCAGGTCCTTTTCGATGTCGTTGTGCGAGCTCATGCTTGGATCCATTTCACCGCAACGACGCGACGACGCGACGAATGCGCAACGTTCATTTCAATTCCTTGTGCGAGCAGTGCATCGTCGAAGGGGCGAGCGCATGGCTCCGCGTTCCCGTTGCGTCGATGCGTCGTCGCGGTCATTCTTCAATTGGCCACGCGAACGGTCAGTCCGTCCGTCACGTTCTTGGCGCCTTCGTCCACGATGCGATCGCTGCCTTTCAACGTACCGGCCTTCACCGGCTGGATGCTGAGGCGACCGCGGTATTCGCTCACGCGCTTCACCATCACCTTGCGGGCCATGGCCTCGTTGTCCTTGGTGGGCTCCAGCACATAGAGGTAGTTGTTGCCGCTCACGTCCTGCAGCACGGCGCGGCTCGGCACCACCAGTGCGCTGTCGCTGTGGTGGTCCTGGATGCTTATGTCGCTGAGCAGATTGGGGCGCATGCTCTCCTCGCCCTTCGGCACACGCACGGTCACCTTGAAGGTGCGGTTGGCGGGGTCGATGAACTTGCTCACGTGATCCAGGGTGGCATCGAACTCCTCGTCGAGGCTGGGGAAGTTCACCTTCACGGGTGCGCCGCTCTTGATGGTGGTGAGGTAGCTCTCGGGCACATCGGCCTCCAGCTGCACCCCGCTCAGGTCCACCACGCGCGCCGCCGGCTGCATGGGCGAGGTCATGTCGCCCACGCGCACCATGATGTCGTCCACCGTGCCATCGAAGGGTGCGGTGATGTTGGTGAGGCGCTGCTGTTCACGCATGGCGGCGAGACCCGCTTCGGCCTGCTCCTTCTGGCTCTTCGCCTGCAGGTATTGCATCTCGCTGCCGATCTTCTGCTGCCACAGGCGCTCCTGCTTGTCGTAGGCGGTCTTCGCCAGCTCATAGGCGGCTTCGGCCTGCTGGATCTGCTCGGCGGCCAGGTCGTTGTCGATGCTGATGATCAACTGGCCCTGTCGCACCCGATCACCGGGCTGCACCAGGATCCGGCGCACGCGACCGCCGTTGCTGAAGAGCGCCGCAGCCTTGTCCGCCCGCACGTTGCCATGCACATCCACGTAGTGTGTGAAGGCGCCGGCTTCCACCGGTGCGGCGGTCACCACCGCGAGGTTGCGGCGCACGGTGCTGTCGTTCTCCGCCAGCCAGGTCTCGATGGTCTTGATGCTGTCCGCGTACGCCTTGTACTTGACCTTCAGATCCTCCAGCTTGGCGCGCTGCCGGCCCAGGTCGTCGGTGGGCGTCGTGGCACCACAGGCGGCCAGCAGGGCGGCGATGGTGAGGTAGGTGATCGTGTTCTTCATGGAGAATGTGATGAACGAGGTCAAGGAGGTGTTGGAGGTCAAGGAGGACCGTTGAACCTCGTTCGGGCTAGGTGATGCGTGGTGCATGTTCGTTCACAATTACTTCTTCAGTTCAAGACTTCCGATGAAGCGGAGCAAGGCCGTGCTGAGACCGTTCAGAAGATCGATGGTCGGTCGTACCTCCTTTTCGGTGATGTATCCTTCGTCAACAGCGATCAGTAATTGCGTTTCGATCTCTGCGACCGATCCTCTGGAGTAGGTCAAACCCAACTGGAGATAGCCCACCTTGTTCCGCGCCCAGCCTTCGGCTACATTGGAAGGGACCGACACGGCAGCCCGGCGCAACTGTGAAGTGAGACCGAACATCTCCTCTTTCGGTAATTTCCGGGTCAATGCATAGACCTGCCGCGTCAGCGCCATGCCCTGCGACCAGACCCACAGGTCCTTGTATCCACTCGCCTTCCGGCCACCTGGTTCCGAAACCACGGTGATCTCATCCCCGATCGGGAAGTAGCCCGTGAGGTCCCATGTGTATTGCGGATCGCTCGTCGTGTTCATTGCGGTGCGTGTTCCTGTCTCCCTATCGATGATCCTTTTGCTTCGTTACTTTCTCACTTCCCTCACCTTCTTCACCTCCCTCAATACAGGTCGAGTGCTTTGCGGAGATCGGCGCGGGCCATCAACAGCTCCACCATCCGCTGGATGTAGGTCTGTTGGGCCATGAGGTAGTTGCCCTGTTCCTGCGTCAGCTCAAAGCTGGCGGCCGCACCCTCGGTGAATTTGATGCTCGTGCGGTCGAAGATGCTCCGGGCCAGCGCCAGATTGCGTTCCTCGGTCTTGAAGTTGTCATAGGCCGTACGCGCCTGGCTGCGGCTCTGCTCGGCCATCACCTTCAAGCGTTCGCTGGTGGCCGTGCGGTTCACCTCGGCCTGCTGCAAGGCCAGGCTCGCCTGCTTCACCTTCTGGATGCGGCTGGTGCTGCTGAAGATGGGCACCGTGAGCTTCAACCCCCATAAGGTGGTGGGATAGAACGGATAGGTGCCCCCTGGATCGAAGTCCGGACCGTTCCACACCTGCTGGTGCGAGAGGAAGCCGCCGAGCGATGGCAGGGCCTTGCTGCGCTCATTGCGCCGCTGCAGGTCCGACAGCAGCACGAGGTTCTCGGCCATCTGCTGTTCGATATGGCCCGCCTGATCAAGGGGTGCTTCGGAGAGCGCGGTCTCGGCCGGGTCGTCGATGATCGTGCTCAACCGATCGGTGAGCGTGACCGGAGTGCCCTGTGGCAGACCCAGTGTCAGGTTCAGCATCATGCGCGCCACCTCGGCCTGCTGCTGGAAGCTGCGCTGTAATGTCTTCGCCTGCTCCAGCTGGATGGTGATGCGGTCCACGTCCGTGGCCTCCATGAAGCCGGCGTCCAGCATGGCCTGCACCTCGTTGCGGCTCTTCTCCAGCAGGGGGATCCCCTCGCCCGCCAGCCGCGCCCCTTCCTCTGCGCTCAGCACGCCGAAGTAGGCCTTCGCCGCCTGGTTGCGCGCATCGGCCGCAGCCTTCTCCAGCTCCTGCTGGCTCTGCTCGGCCACCGCCTTCGTGGCCTTCAGACCGATCAGGTAGCTGCCATCGAATATGAGTTGGCTGAGCGTGGCGCCCGCGCTGGCGTTCCACGGCAGCCCGAACTGAGCGGCGATGAAGTCCGGACCCTGTCCCGGCGCGAAGAAGTTCGGGATCAACTGCGTGGGCACATCGATGAAGTTCTGCAGCTGCACCTCGCCGTTGATCTGCGGCAGGCCGATGGCCGTGATCTCCTTCACCTTGGCGCGCGACTTCTCCGCTTCCAGCTGGCTGGCCTGCACGGCGTAGCTCTGGCTGGCGGCCATGTCCAGCGCCTGCTTCAGGCTCAACTGCACCGGCCCCTGCGCGCTCGCCGCAACGAGGAGGATGAAAGCCCATGTGGTGGTGATGCTTCTCATGCGTTCTGGTCTTTCGTCACTTTCTTCTCGAGGTATTCCATGCCCTTCTTGCTGGCGATGCCGCGGATGTGGTAGCGGAACAGTTCCCAGTTGATCTCCGCCATGCTCATGCGCTCGGTCAGCCGACCCAATTCCATGCTCATGGCCTGATCGAAGCGCACCACGTACAGCTTGGCGATGAGCGGCACGTTGATGTTCGCGCGATAGAGCCCTTCGCGCATCCCCTTCTCCATGTTGGCGGCCACCATCGCCACCACCCTCACCTGCTTGCCTTCATCCATGATGCGGCAGGCCTGCGGGTGGTACTTGGCCAGGTCGAAGTAGAGGCTCGGGTGCACCTTGCCGGTCTCGGCGGCGATGAACTGCGCGATGGCGTACATCTCATCGATGGCATTGAGGCCCTGCTGCTGGATGGAGCCGATATGCTCGTGGAAGCGGCAGCTCGTGTGCGTGAAGACCTTGGTCACCAGGTCGTTCTTGTCCTTCACGTACAGGTACAAGGTCTTCTTGCTGATGCCCAGCTCCCTGGCCACATCGTCCATCGTCACGCTGCGGATGCCGTTGGTCCAGAAGATCCGGGCCGCATCCTCCACGATACGCAGGCCACGCTCGTCCAGCGTTTGCTGGGGTTCGGTGGGGTCCAGGACGGGAAGCGCGTCGCTCATCGGGGGCGCAAAACTAGATGACGAACGTCAGTCAGGAAACATTCGACCCCGAAGAATGTTTCCTATGTGATGAGCGGTAACGGGATGGGGATGGGTGGCGGGGAAGGGTCGATCCCTCGCATACCGAAGCCATCCTTTCCTTTGATGACATGGCCTACCAGGATCATTTGACACGCCAGATCGAACAGTTGGGCATGGTGCTACGGCGGCTGCTCAGCGGCCTCACCGGAACAGGTGTGCCGGAACCGGTCCACCGAACCGTGGAGGAAGCGCGACAGGCCGTCGCCATGAGCTTGGACAGTGACCCGGAGGCGCTGTTCGCCCTGCCGCCTGCCGAGCTCGTGCTCCATATCAAGGCCCACCCTGCTTATTCCGAGGCCAACGCGGACCTGCTGGCCGACCTGCTGTTGGCCATGGCCGCCGTTGATCCAAGCAACGCCTCCAAGCTTCGGTCGCAAGCGCTTTCGCTCCTGGAACACCTCAACGCCACCTCTTCCACCTTTGACCTGGAGCGCCATGCCAAGGTGCGGGAACTGCGCATGGCAGGGTGAACCGCCGCCTTCGTTCCTTTGCGGCCCGCAACAGCAGGCCGTCCCATGCAACCCACCCCCATTAAGTCCGTCCTCGACGACATCAGCCTGACCGGCTCGACGCTCACGGTCGCAGGCTGGGTGCGCACCTTCCGCAACGACCGCTTCATCGCCCTCAACGACGGCAGCACCATCCGCAACCTGCAGTGCGTGATCGACCAGGAGAAGGTCGATGCCGACTTGCGCGCACGCTTCACCACCAGCGCCGCCCTGCAGTGCACGGGTCTCATCGTGGAGAGCAAAGGAAGCGGCCAGCGCGTGGAAATGCAGGTGACCGCCGTGGAAGTGCTGGGCGACAGTGATGCGGAGAAGTACCCCATCCAGCCGAAGAAGCACTCGCTCGAGTTCCTGCGCGAGAACGCCCACCTGCGCTTCCGCACGAACACCAACAGCGCCATCTTCCGCATCCGCCACCAGGTGAGCTTCGGCATCCACGAGTACTTCGACGGCCTCGGCTACAACTATTTTCACAGCCCCATCATCACCGCCAGCGATGCCGAGGGGGCGGGTGAGATGTTCCGCGTGAGCACCCTGGACCCGAAGAACCCGCCCCTGAACGAGGACGGATCGGTGAACTGGAAGGAGGACTTCTTCGGTGCGGAATCACGGCTCACCGTAAGCGGTCAGCTGCAGGCCGAACTGGGCGCACTGGCCCTGGGCAAGGTCTACACCTTCGGTCCCACCTTCCGCGCCGAGAACAGCAATACTGCACGCCACCTCGCCGAGTTCTGGATGATCGAACCCGAGGCGGCCTTCATGGACCTCGCGGGCGACATGGACCTCGCCGAAGGCCTGTGCAAGCACCTCATCGCCCGCGTGCTGAAGAACAGCATGGACGATCTGCAGTTCCTGGATGCGCGGCTGAAGGAAGAGGAGGCCCAGAAGCCGAAGGAGCAGCGCAGCGAGTTCGGCCTCATCGACCGGCTGAAGTTCGTGCTGGACAACCCCTTCGCGCGGATCACCTACACCGATGCGATCGAGATCCTGCTGCGCAGCAAGCCGCACCAGAAGAAGCAGTTCCAGTTCCCCGTGGAATGGGGCATCGACCTGCAGAGCGAGCACGAGCGCTACCTGGTGGAGAAGCACTTCAAGAAGCCGGTGATCGTTACGGGCTATCCCGCCAAGATCAAGGCCTTCTACATGCGCACCAACGGCCCGGGCGACTTCGGCTACAGCGACAAGGGCACCACCGTGGCCGCCATGGACGTGCTCTTCCCGGGCATCGGCGAGATCATCGGCGGCAGCCAGCGCGAGGAGCGCCTCGATGTGCTGGAAGCGCGCATGAAGGAGATGCATGTGCCCGCCGAAGAGCTCTGGTGGTACCTGGACACGCGCCGCTTCGGCACCGTGCCGCACGCGGGCTTTGGCCTGGGGCTGGAAAGGTTCGTGCTCTTCGTCACGGGCATGGGGAACATCCGGGATGTGATCCCGTTCCCGCGGACGCCGAAGAGCGCGGCGTTCTGAGGAAGATCGACCGTGCCGAACGCGATGGCTTCACAAGCACCCTCTCCTGCCCGCGTGGTGCGCCCTGTCCGCTGGGTGCTCGTGCTCTGCTTGGGGGCTGGCGCTCCCGGGCCGGTCGAAGCGCAGCATCACCGGGGGTCCGATCCGCCCAACGCACACCGGCAGGACGACAGCACGCGGTGGGACCGGGCCATGCTGGCGAACGACCTGCAGTACAAGGGGCTCCTGGATTCGTTGGACTTCCCATTGGCGGTGGGGGTGTGGCCGGTGGAGCCCTACGAAACACCCGGGAACGGCAGCACGCTGGTGGAGTGCTTCGTTGAAGGGGAACGGGTGGTGGGTCGTGCGCTGCACGTGGGCCGAGGACCCCACAATGAGGCAGCCTTCGGGAGCAACGACCTGCAGGACGAGGTCGTGGCCGTGATCCTCGTGGCCACGGACACCCCGGACGACGAGCATCGCTCCATCGCCATCTCACGCAACCACCCGAACTATCTGGCCGAAGGCCGCTTCACCACCACCACGGCCGGGAACATCGACTGGATCACCATGCACCTGGCGGATCGCAGCGCCTACGCCATCGTGAACATGCGTTTCTTCGATCTGCGCGCGGGCCGCCTGATTCTTGTCGCCCCGCGCCCCGACGGGACGCTTCGGTTCCTGCAGCGCGAACTGCCGATGCTCTCGCACACCCAGGTGGAGGCGTTCGTGGCGGGGCTTTCGGAGGCCCCGGAGGTGGTCTCGTTCTTCCGTTGACCGGTCTTGGTCAGGAGCGCCTTCTTCATGACCCGCATGGGGAATATCAGGGATGTGATCCCCTTCCCGCGAACGCCGAAGACGCAGCGTAACACAAGGCCATCGACCTCAACTCACTCAGCCACGCATCTTTCTCTTCTTCTTCTTCTTCGCGAAGTAGAACTCGCTCTTGATCCCCGCCGCCTTCATCAGGTCCAGGCCGTACTGCCGGAGGGTCTCGATCACGGGGATGGCCTGTTCGCCGAGCGGTGTGAGCGCGTACTCGGTGCGGGGCGGCACTTCCGCATACACTTTGCGGGAGACAAGTCCGTGCTGCTCCAAATCGCGTAGCGCCGCGGCCAGCTGCCGATCGCTGATGTGCGCCATGCTCTTCTTCAGCTCACTGAAGCGCTGCTTGTCCTTCTTCAGCCGATAGAGGATCGGGCTCTTCCAGGTGCCCCCGATGTGCGCCATGGCGAACTCCAGCGGGTTGTAGTACACGTGGCCGTCGTGGGTGAAATCGGGCATGATCGATCAGATGATCAGATAATGAGACGATCAGATGATCGCCTTACCGCTGCAAATGTCGTCCACAGCCCTGTATCGACACATACTAACCAGAACGTAAGTACCATATAAAACTGTCTTTACGGCGGTTCCTGCTTGTACATGCCGGAGGTTTGCATCCGGAAAACCAACGAACGCCATGAGCGCAGCACTCAACCTCATCGACCCCGCGAAGCCCAAGCGCATCGCCCTCATCGCCGCCAACGCATCCACCAGCAAGCAGACCGGCTGGCCTATCGGCTTCTGGTGGGCCGAGCTCACGCATCCCTACTGGGAGTTCGTGGAGAAGGGCTATCAGGTGGACATCTTCAGCCCGGATGGCGGCGACCTGGAGGCCGACGGCTTCAGCGACCCCGAGCACGAGAGCGGCTACAGCGCGGCCGACATCCTGAGCCTCGGCTTCAAGAAGAGCGCGAAGCACGCCGAACTCGTCAAGAACACCAAGCCCATCAGCGCGATCAAGGTGGCCGACTATGACGCCGTGTTCCTCACCGGCGGCCAGAGCCCGATGTACACCTTCATTGATAACACCAAGCTGCACCAGCTGGTGGTCGATTTCCACGAGGCGAAGAAGGTCGTGGCCATCGTGTGCCACGCCACCTGCATCCTGCTGAAGGCGAAGACCGCCGATGGCAAGCTGCTGGTGGACGGCAGGACCTGGACCGGCTTCGCCGATACCGAGGAGCAGTTCGCCGACAACTTCGTGGGCCAGCGCATCCAGCCCTTCTGGATCGAGACCGAGGCGAGGAAACTGCCCAACACCAACTTCATCACCGGAGGGATGTTCAAGGCCTTCGCCGTGCGCGATGGTCGGTTGATCACCGGCCAGCAGCAGTTCAGCGGCGCGGCCACGGCCCGCATGGTGATCGAGGCGCTGGGTGCCTGAAATGCAGTAACCACAAAGACACGGAGGGCACGGAGGAGTCCAGTGATGCCGTGGCATTTCTCCGTGTCCTCTGTGCCTCTGTGGTGAGCCACTTGGACCATGATCATCAAACGCCGCTTCGATCCGCTGAAGGTGCTGTCCTACGTGCAGGCCGAACTGCTGCTGGCGCTGATCGCGGCGACGGCGGCCTACGTGGTGCACCGTTGGGAACCGCTGGTGGCCCTGCCCTTCAGCATCGCCGCCACCCTGGGCGGAGCGCTGGCCATCTTCATCGGCTTCCGCAACAACAGCGCGTACGGCCGGTGGTGGGAAGCGCGCACGCTGTGGGGCGGCATCGTCAACAGCTCGCGCGTGCTGGCGCGGCTCATCATCACCTTCACCGACAGTCACGCGCATCAGCCCAACTATGATCGCGCCCGGAGCGAAGCCTTCAAGCGGGAGATAGTGCACAAGGTGATCGCATGGGCCCACGCACTGCGCATCCACCTGCGCGGCGAACGTGACTGGTCGCCCGTAATGGCGCTTATGCCAGCAGAGGAGAGGGCCACGGTGGACGCGGCGGCCAACAAGCCGAATGTGATGATGCAGCTCATCGGGCAGCGGATCTACCGCGCCATGGCCGATGGCACGTTGGGTGGCTTCGACAGCTTCCAGATGGAAGGGCAGCTGCTCGCGCTGGCCAACTACCAGGGCGGCTGCGAGCGCATCAAGAACACGCCTCTGCTGCGCCAGTACCACTTCTTCACGCGGCTCTTCCTGCAGGTCTTCATCGTGCTCCTGCCCTTCTGCCTGGCGGCCGATCTGGAGCGCATGGGCATCGGCTGGGTGGTGATTCCGGTGGCGCTGATCATCAGCTTTGTGTTCGCCATCATCGGCAAAGTGGGCGAGGTGAACGAGGACCCCTTTGAGAGCCGGATCACCGATGTGCCGCTCAATGCCCTGTGCAATACCATCGAGCGCGACCTGCGCGAGCTGTTGGGCGAGGCGGAGCTGCCCGCGAAGCGCCAGCCCCTGGACGGCTACCTGGATTGATCCATGCGCGTGCTCTTTGTCATCGGCTTTCTTGCGCTCTCCATCATTGGCCGCGCGCAGCTCAGCGAAGTGGACACGCTGCGCTGGCATTACCGCGTGAGCGCCACCGGCAGTTGGCTGCGCGGCAACGTGGAGCAGTTCATGCTGCTGGGTACCGGTGAGCTGGCCCATGTGAAGGAGCGCTGGGGCTTCAAGAGCGCGATCAATTACCAGTACGGCACCTTCTTCTACCGGCAGACGCTCGGTGAAGGCATCTGGCGCACTTTCGTCTACGCGAACCCACGGGCCCGGCTCTATCCCTACCTCATGCTGTGGTACCAACAGAGCTACCAGCGCGGCATCGACCACCGCACGCAGGTGGGACCCGGGCTCACCTATGTGCTGCTCCGGAAGAACGCCCAGCTGCTCAAGCTCTCCGCCACCGCCACCTACGAGACCAGCACCTTCCACAGCGCGACGTACAGGGAACGTCCGGACCTCACCGATCCATTGATCGGGACCAATCGACTGACCGGCCGGCTATACGGAGAACATCGCATCATGAAGGGCCTGATGCGCCTGCAATACGAAGCGTGGGTGCAGCCTTCGCTCACGGATGCGGACAACCTGCGCGCGCACGTGGAAGCGGCCTTGAGCATCCCGCTGAAGAAGGGCTTCGCCCTGCGCCAGGCCGTGAACTGGAGCTACGAGAGCGTGGTGCAGCAACGCAATACGTACGAGGATCTGTTGTGGACCTTTGGGATCAGCTACGAAGGCCGATCGAAGGCCCACTGACAACGAACAACCGACCACGAACTACAGCACCCATGACCATCACCATCATCGGCGCCGGCAACATCGGCGGCACACTTGCGGAGAAGTGGAAGTCTGCCGGGCATGACATCCTGATCGGCGCGCGCAACCCGAACGACGAAGAGACACGTGTGTGGGCCCAAGGCATCAGCGCCCGTGTGATGACCATCGCGGATGCGGTGAAGGCCGGTGATGCCGTGCTGATCGCCACACCCGGCAAGGTGGTGACGGACCTGGCCATGTCGCTCGGCGATGCGCTGAACGGCAAGCTCGTTATGGACGCCACCAACATGGCGGGTCCCCTGGGAACGGCGCCCGGTTTCGAGGCCCTGCGCAAGGCCGGTGCCGACGCCGTGAAGGTCTTCAACTGCACCGGCTGGGAGAACCTCGCCGATGTGCGCTACGGCGATGAGGTGGCGGACATGTTCATGGCAGGCGGTAGTGACAGCGCGAAGAGCACCGTGCGCGAGCTTGTGAAGGCCATCGGCTTTGAGGAGTGCCATGACCTCGGCGGTGACGACAAGGCGCCCATCCTGGAGGGCTTCGCACTGGTGTGGATCGACCTGGCGATCTTCCAGAAGATGGGAAGGGGCGTCGCCTTCAAGCTGATGCGACGCTGACGAGTCCCCTAAAGACTGTCATGTCTTGGACGCACCCTCCTGCACGGAGCGTTCCTGCGCATCCACGAGTTCCACCTGCACCGTCGAGCTCACGTTCAACATCATGCCGGCGCCTTCCGCCTGCGCGACCATCTCCTTGATGCGGCGCATGCTCTCCTTCAACTCGATGATCCGCTCCTTCGCCACGTGATCCTCGCGGCCGGTCCGCTCCAGCGAACTGAAGTCCCTCATCTGGTGGAAGCTCACCTTGGCCTGGAACAGGTTGATGAGCACCTCGCGTGCTTCCTCCGGGGTGAAGCGCCCCTTCAAGAGGGTCAGCGGTCCGTTGTTCTCCATGGGTTCGTGGTTGTTGTGTGCTGGCGATCGCCCCCATCACCTGACCGGTCGCGTTCATCCGCCGCGCGCTGCACCGCTTCGATCGTGCGCGATGCGGTTCTGTATGCTCCGGTGTTCATGGTTCGACGATCTTGATGATGCCGTCCAGCTTGACCGCAGTGGGAGATCGATCCAGTCGCTGCCGCAGCTCATAGAGCTCCTTCTGCAGTTGCTTGATCCTGGACTCGCGGTATTTGATGTCCTCCTCGCTGCTGTCCTGCCGGATGTGCTCCTCGTGGAACCGGATCTTCACGTGGATCATCTGGGTGATGAGGTCCAGCGCATCGGCTGCCTTGAACTCGCCGCGTATCAGTTGCATGCTCATCGCTTTGCTCATTGTCCTTGCCCGAGGGAATAGGCCTGTTTGCCGTTGAACGAGTAGAGGTTCTCCGTCTTGATGCTGTCGATGCCCTTGGTATGTGCCTTCGTCAGCAGTTCGATGATGGCTTCCTTGGTCATCGGGGTTCCGTTGCCCGGTTGGAAACGGCAGCGCCAGTGGTCGGTACAGAAGGTCTCCTTGAAGCCGTCTGGCCAGACCTTGATCCCTCGGTTGGTGATCATGCTCAGCTTCACCTCCTTGGTCTCCAGAGCCCTAAGCTCATTGGCGAGGTCGTCGGCTTCCGCTCCGGGCCAGTGCACGAAGAGGTCCACGCCTTCCAGCACCTTTTCCGCGGATAGGCGCCTCTTGTAGCGGGGAAGCGCTAGGGCTGCGCTATTCGCATAGGAAACGGGCTTGAGCACGGAGGGCTTCTTCCCCAGATTGGCGATCACGGCCCGCGCGAACTCCTTCGTGCCCACCTTCCGGCTGCTCACACCTTCCTTGTAGATGTCGTACGTATGGGTCCCATCCTCCAGGGTCTTCAGCCAGGCGTTCTGGACCTTCTCAGCCACCGCAGTCTGGCCGATGTGGTTGAGCATCATGATGGCGCCTTGCAACAGACCGGATGGATTGGCCACGTTCTGCCCGGCGCGTCGAGGGGCCGACCCATGGATGGCCTCGAACATGGCGCATTCCTCGCCGATGTTCGCCGAACCGGCCATGCCGACTGACCCAGTGATCTGCGCAGCCACATCGCTGAGCACATCACCATACAGATTGGGCATCACGATCACGTCGAACAGCTCCGGCGTGTCGGCCAGTTTCGCAGCACCGATGTCGATGATCCAGTGCTCATTCTCGATCTCCGGGTATTCTTTCGCGATCTCCTCGAAGACCTGATGGAACAGGCCATCGGTCTGTTTCATGATGTTGTCCTTGGTGAAGCAGGTCACCTTCCTGCGACCCTGTTGCTTCGCATACTCGAAGGCATAACGGACGATCTTCTCGCAGCCCGGACGGCTGATGAGCTTGAGGCATTGCACCACCTCATCGGTCTGCTGATGCTCGATGCCCGCGTACAGGTCCTCTTCGTTCTCGCGGACGATCACCAGGTCCATCTCCGGATGCTTCGTGCTCACGTACGGGTGCAGGCTACGACATGGCCGCACGTTGGAATAGAGCCCCAGGAACTTGCGCGTGGTCACGTTGAGGCTCTTGTACCCTCCTCCCTGTGGCGTGGTGATCGGCGCCTTCAGGAAGACCTTGTTCCTTCTGATCGTGTCCCATGCGGAGGCCGCGATGCCGGAAGTGTTGCCCGCGAGGTAGACCTTCTCCCCGACCTCGATCTCCTCGATCCGGAGCTGCGCCCCGGCCGCGAGGATCACCTCCAAGGTCGCCTCCATGATCTCCGGACCGATGCCGTCCCCCTTCGCTACCGTTATGGTGGTCATTGTGTGCGCTGTTTTGTCGCGGCAAATGTGAAGCGTCTGTAGCATATACGTTCATCTATCTTCATGATGCATTACATAACGTTCACTTATACTTGTAGGCCGCACCCGCCACTGGGACAGACCGCCGAACATGAACTACACCCTGAACCAGCTGCGGATCTTCCTGAAGGTCGTGCAGACCGAGAGCGTGACGAAGGCCGCGGAGGAACTCCATCTGACGCAGCCGGCCGTTTCCATGCAGCTACGGAACTTCCAAGAGCAGTTCGAGATCCCCCTCACGGAAGTGCTGGGGCGCAGGATACACATCACTGATTTCGGCCACGAGATCGCGCGGAGCGCCGAGACCATCATGGAGCAGGTGCATGCGATCAACTACAAGACCATGGCGCATCGGGGCCAGCTGACCGGCAGGCTGAAGATCGCCGTGGTCTCCACCGGCAAGTACGTGATGCCTTACTTCCTGGCGGACTTCATCAAGGCACATCCCGGCATCGAGCTGACCATGGATGTGACCAACAAGAGCGAGGTGTTGCGCAGCCTGCAGAGCAACGACGCGGGCATGGCCCTGGTCTCCATCCTCCCTGCGGACATCGCGGTGGAGCGCCTCGACCTCCTGAAGAACAAGCTCTACCTGGTCGGGAGGATCAAGGATGCACCGCAACGAGCGGCGGACCCGCGCAAGGTCTTCCCCGAGCTGCCGCTCATCTTCCGGGAGAAGGGTTCCGGAACACGGCAGACCATGGAGCGCTTCATCGAGAAGCACGACCTACGCGTGTTGCGCAAGATGGAACTCACCTCCAACGAGGCGGTGAAACAATCGCTGCTGGCCGGCCTGGGGTATTCCATCATGCCGTTGATCGGGATCCGCAACGAACTGCAACAGGGCGAGCTCTCCATCATCCCGGTGAAGAGGCTGCCCATCACCACCACCTGGAGCCTCATCTGGCTGAAAGGAAAGAAGCACGCCCCCGCCCCGCAGGCCTTCCTGGAGCACCTCCGGCAGCACCGGGCGCACATCGTGAGGGAGAAGTTCAGCTGGTACGAGGGCTATTGAGTTACCGCCTTCGCGCTACGGATTGCAGTTGCCGCAGTGCATCGGTTCCTCGCTCACCTTGCCGTCCGGACGCGGACGGTGGCGACATGCGAGCAGTGCATGCACGTCCGTTGGTAGGCCCGGATGCTTTCGGTGGGCCATCCGCACAGCTCGCACGGGAGGCCCGGGAGAGCCGTCGTTGTTCGGAACCAGCAAGCGCCGCAGGCCGGGCACAGGGTGCCCAGCTCGCTGGCGAAGCGCTCGGCCGTCTCCGCGATCACCTGCATGCGCGTAGGGTTCATCATGGCGCGCATATCGGTCTCCACCCAGCAGGATCCGTGGGTCGAGATGATCTCTTCTGCGATCGTCCGCAACGTTTCCTCGTTCTGCACGCCTTTGACCATGCGATCGCCGGCGCTCCACTTCTCGCCCGTTCTGATCACCAATCCGTGTTGCGGGAACTGCAGGCGTCCGGCGAAGTCCTTCACCTGGCCCCAACTGCGGCATTCCTCGCCGCCAAAGACCGTGCTCAGCGAAACATGGCGCTGTTCGAAGAAGGTCACGTCGCGTGCATCGTACAGCACCAGCATCTCCTCGTTGCACGGTACGAAGGGAGCAGGCGGGTATGGGAAGAAGGAGCCTTCGCTCGCGATGACCAGGTCCAAGCCGCTGACCTCCGCGCCGTGCCTCGCCTTCGCCTTGCAGGCTTCCACTGGATCCAACGTTCGCACGACCTCCCCGCTGAACGCGCCGAAACGGTCCGTGTCAACACCCGCGATGGATGTGAAGCCCGCGAGCGGCAGCACGCGTGCGAGCGCCGGCCCGATCACCCGTTCCTTGCCGTGGATGGTGGCCACCCCGAGCTTCCGTCCCTTGAACCGTTCCAGACCGGTCATCACCGCTTCGCCGCGAGATAGCTCTCCGTGAGGTCGATCAGATAGGCGGCAAGGTCCTTCCGGTCCTTCCTTCTGCTCAACTCGGTGAGCGCGGGCAGATGATGCATGGCGAACTCCAAGGAATGGGCCATGTCCACCAACGTGGTGGCGAAGGAGCGCGGATGTTTCAGGCGTGGTGCGCAGGCCTTCAACTCACCTGCGATGTGCCCGCAAAGGTCCTTATAGGGCTTGAACAGCTTCTGCTCGTTGTCGGCATCCACATCCTTGTGCAGGAAGGATTTCGAACCCTCGTTCACGACCAGCTCGCGCAATTCCGATGGATCGAAGAGGCCCGCCATGGCATCGGATGGCCAGATGCCGCTGATGGCGGTGATGTCTCCGCGCAAGCGCTCCATCGGATCCTTCAGATGACGCCCTTCCTGCTGGCAATGGGTGGCCAGCCAGAGCCAGTACATCTGGTCATAGTACTGGAGCAGACGGTGCTTGTTGGCGAAGTAGTGGTACACCGTCATCTCGGTGCAGCCCGCCTGCTCCGCGAGCTTCCGGAAGGTGAAGGCCTCCAGCCCCAGTTCGTTCATGAGCACCAGGCCCTCCGCCAGGATGCGCCCGCCCACGGGCGTGCCGGTGTCGCGCAGGGCCAGGCCTGGATCGGGTGCGATGAGGTAGCGGGGCATGATCGTATCCGCCGCAAACATAGCACTGCCATTATTTGTTATGGTTCTGCCATTATACTTTTTAGTATTACTATATTTGCCCCGGAACCTCTGAAGCAGCCCCATGATCCACCTCACCATCCAGACCCGCACCGTTGAGGCCGCGGAGCGCCTGGCCGCTCATCTCATGGAACGGCATCTGCTGCTTCATCCCACCATGGATACGGATCATGAGGAGCTTACGTGGGCCGATGGCCGTCTCACACGCACGAGCCAGCTGCTCCTGCAAGGCATGACGAAGGCTCTCCTGTACCGCGAGATCGAACAGACCGCGATGGATCTTCTCGGCGGCGACCTGGTGCGCATGCACGGCACTCCCATCACGCACATGGATCCGGAAGCGCAGAGGAGGTTGCTGGAACAGACCGCCAAGACCTGAACCCATGGCACGGCTCCTTCCATTCATCCTGTCCGCGTTGCTGGCCACCCTCTGTCGTGCGCAGATCAACAACCGCCTGGAGTCCATCCAACTCATCCAGCAGGGTGACATCCAGTTGCGACTGGGCAACAGCGAGCAGGCCTTGCTGCACTACACCAATGCCATCCAGAAGGACATGGCGTTCGCGGACGCGTACATGAAACGCGCCACCCTGCTCAGCCGTCTCGGGCAGAACACACAAGCGCTCGCCGACATGGACCGCGCGCTGGAACTGAACCCCTACAGCGAGTGGATCCACGACCGCCGCGCCAAGACCCGCATGCTCGTGAACGATGTGAAAGGCGCCATGGATGACTGGTCGGAGGCGATCGAACTGCATCCTTACGACGAGCTCCTGCGCGAACACCGGGTGGACGCCTGGATCGGGGCGGGCGATCTGGAGCGTGCCGCGGCCGATCTCGACTCCATGATCTACCGCAAGCCGTATGACGTGCTCCTGCTCCTGAAGCGCGGCTCCGTGGAACTGCAGATGGGCAATGGTCCGCAAGCGCTCGAACGGTTCGACCAGGCGGCTGGTATCTCGCCCCGCCTGGCGATCATCCATGACCTGCGCGGGCTGGCCCTGATGAAGATGAAGCGCTGGTCTGATGCGCTCGAGGCGTTGAACAAGGCGCTCACCCTGCACGACCGTTTCGACCTGGCCTATTACAACCGGGGTCTGGTACACCTGCAACTGGGCGACGAAGGCCGGGCGCGTGCGGACATGGACCAGGCGCTCGCCCTATCCCAGGACAAGGCCCATGTCTTCTTCCAGCGTGCGCTGGTGCGGAAGCGTGATGGCGATCTGCCGGGTGCGCAGGAGGACTATGACCGGGCCTTGGAACTGGCTCCCGACTATTTGGAAGCCCAGTACAACCGGGCCTTCGTCCGAAAGCATCTGGGAGACCATGCTGGAGCATTCGCGGACGTGGAGCGTGCCATCCAGCTCGCCCCGGACGACCCTGATGCGTGGACGATGAAAGGGAACCTTCACATGCTGTACAGCGAACACGATGAGGCCATCATGTGTTATGACCGGGCCATCGGTCTGCGCCCGGACCAGGCCAACGCGCTCTTCAACCGGGGGCTCGCATACCATATGACCTATCGCCCGATGCAGGGATGTGAGGATCTTCGTCGCGCCGAGGCCTCCGGCTCGGTCCGCGCGTCGGATGCCCTCACGTACTTCTGCGCGTTCTGAACATGACCAAGCACATGGACCCCATCACCCCCTGGTATCGCCTAACGCGCCTCTTGAAGGTGGACAAGCGAGAAATCGGTCACATCTACCTCTATGCACTGGTGGGGGGGGCCATCAGCCTGAGCGTGCCGCTGGGCATCCAGGCCATCATCAACCTCATCAGCGGCGGACAGGTGGCCACCAGCTGGGGCGTCCTCATCGCCTTCGTTACCATCGGCGTTGGATTCACCGGAGTGCTTCAGGTGATGCAGCTGGCCCTGGCGGAGAACATCCAACAACGGCTGTTCGCGCGCAGCGCATTCGAGTTCGCGTACCGCATCCCGCGGATCAAGGCCGAAGCCGTGGGGGGCAAGTACCTGCCCGAACTGGTGAACCGCTTCTTCGATACGATGTCCATCCAGAAGGGCTTGAGCAAGCTCCTGCTCGAGGTTCCCCTGGCCTTGCTCCAGATCGCCCTATGCCTGATCCTGCTTGCGCTCTACCATCCGTTCTTCATCGCCTTCGGCGCCTTCCTCCTGCTTCTCCTGTACGGTATCTTCCGCTTCACAGGGAAGCGCGGTCTGGAGACCAGCATCACCGAGAGCGGCTACAAGTACGCCGTGGCCCACTGGCTCGAGGAGCTGGCCCGCAGCA
>Ga0116144_10002292_pt1 | contig 20842 bp, 33 predicted proteins | sample AD_UKC035_MetaG_FD_89746 | JGI IMG/M metagenome (GOLD analysis project Ga0116144, IMG submission 89746) | Active sludge microbial communities of municipal wastewater-treating anaerobic digesters from USA - AD_UKC035_MetaG | ecosystem: Engineered > Bioreactor > Anaerobic > Digestate | place: USA...
GAAGAACTGGTCGAACTCGCTATTCACCCCTTTGGACAGGGTGCAGAGTATTACCTGGACAAAGAAGATGGCGAGATTTTCGGAATCTTCGATGAGAGGCTTTGGGACAATATTACTTCCAGAGCAAAGCAAATCCTGGTGCATTGAGTCTTGCCCAAGGACAGGAAGTTGGTTTCCTGTCCTTGCTGGAAGGCTTTGCTTTCCTACAAAACGAGGAGGTGGAGAGATGGAAGTCATGGAACTGAAACATTACAGGGCGGAAGGGATTAACATCACACTCGGAACCGACAATGACGATGTTTTCATGTATCTGGAACGCTTTGCTGATGCCATCCTTGAGGCGTATCACTCAATGGATGCAGAGGCGGATGAAGTCGATGTCAAGGTCTATGTGCGGACGGTCTATGCTGTCAATTTCGACAACATCCTGGCAATCAATGTGGCAGATCATTGCGAATGGGTTTCTGAAGTCCTTCGCAACTTTCTGGACATGGAACGAATCATTCGTGAAGAGATGGATATGCCTGAAGTCAACATCGGACTTGAGATGAAAGCCCTTCGTGGCATCTACGATCAAAACCCATTTGAAATGGAAAATGGGTGGTAATCTCTACTGAAAGGCAAGAAATCGGATCTTGCCTTTCCTGGAAGGATTACCTTCCAAAACAATAGGAGGTGGAGAGATGAAAGAAGTTCAGCGGTATTTCAAGGTGTTGAGTTGGGATGGATATAGTGCCTATGTAAGTCGAAGAACATGGGACGGGCTTTGCATGGGCCTTCGTCTCCATTACAGCGAAAATTCAGTTGTGTGGACTCATCCTGGGACAGTAGGAATTTTCGTGTTCACGGACATTGACACGGCCTACGCCTATCACACTCGGTTCAGCACACATACATCCCAGGTTGTTGAAGTGTTCCCCCTCGGTTGGCAGGTGAAACCTTCCTATGTTCTTTGGGGAGATCACCTAAGCCGATACAAGGTTCTGTGGGAAGTTCTTGAAGGGAAGAACGACATTTGGTCGGTGTTGGATGTCTTCAAAAGGCACGGAACGCACGACTACTACGATCAATTCCAATCCCTGTGGGAAAACACCATCTGCTGTGAAGGCGTTCTCGTGGGCAAGAGAATGAGAGACAATCCATACATCTGGTAAACCTTTCGGATTCCCCCCTCTGGGGGGTTTCCGCAGGGTTTCCCTGCACTAAACCATTAGGAGGTGGAGAGATGAGTAAAGTAAAAGCAATTTTCACGGGTGACAGCAAGAACTTCCACAAGTTTGAGATTGTGGGCGAGGGCTTTGTCGGCTCGATCTATGCTCCCAAAGGAGCAGAAATTCCCAAAGAGCTTCAGGTGGGACTCGTCACGAAAGCGGACTCCGAATACAAGAAGCTGAATTCGGAACTGACAGCAAGGAAAAATCGGTAGTTGGCTGTGTCTCTTCCCCCGTCAGGGGGAAGGGGTAGAACCAACTGAGATGGGCAGGAGAGATGGGCGTGGAGAAACCTGTGCTGTCCACAACCTGAAAATAACCCATAAGCGACCCTAGCTTGGACTGGAGGCTACAGGAATCAGTCATAAGCGAACACAGCTTTGGATGAAGGCGAAGAATCCATCGCCTGCCTACGAAACGGACTTCGCCTATAACATAGACCCCTATCCGGCTCCCGACTTGTCATCGGGAGTTTCTATCTTTCTTCTCTCTCTCACGGGTTGCCCGAGGCTTCGTCTCGGGTAACCCAATGAAGAGAGCCAGAAAGGCTTTCTATCACCAAAAGGAGGTCTGGAGAGATGACCGAAAAGCAGAAAAGCAAAGCGACGGAAGCTGAAGTCAAAGACCAGCAGACTGCTGATCCGAAGGCTGAAGCAAAGGTGGAAGCGAAAGCTGAAACCAAGAAGAAGCTGATCCCGAAGAAGAAAGCGACTTCGGGAAAGGCTGAAGCGAAGGCGGAAACCAAAGCGAAAGCAGAGGAATCCAAAGCTGAGCCGAAGGCTGAGCCGAAGGCTGAGCCGAAGAAAGAGAAGGCTCCCGTCAGGGAAATTCCGCCCCTGCCGGCGGAATTCTGCCTTGCTGAAAAGGAATGGCAGTCGGATCAGATGGGCTTCATCTCCCCTGATTCGGGAGAGTGCAAAGCCTGTGCGGAGAAATTCCCGGAGTGCTTCAAGGCTTGCTCGGAAAGGGAAGAAATTCTCAAATCCCGCAAGGCTGGTGGCAAGAAGCGAACTGCGAAGGCGAAAACGGAGCGTGACCCTGCACAGCGTCCGCAGTCCATCAAGATCGACGACCTTATCAAGGCGGAGATCACGAAGGCGGAAGCAATCACGACCCTGGCGGCCGAAGAGTTCGAGGGCAATGAGAAAAGGGCGGGTCAGCGGATCGACTCGCACATCAAGGCAATCAAGACTGGCACCTACTGCCGGTCTGAGGCCATGAAGCCCTTTCTTGAGGCGGTCAATTGGTAGCCTTCAGAGTAGGATGAGGCGGGGTAAACAGTCCCGCCTCATCCTTCCTATCAATCATCGGAAATTCTTGTGTTACCCAGCACACGACAAGAAACCTTCGTGTGTTGGTCGGATTGCAAGAAATCCAATAACAAGAAATAAAAGGAGGTGGAGAGATGAACAAAAGCAAGCAGTATTGGAAGGTCATTGACCGACAGGAACGAAACAGTTTTTGGGTCGGAGGAATGGGAGGAGCAAGCAAGCAGTATGGGATTGTTTACCCTGAGAATTCGGTAGTTTGGACAAAACCTGGAACTATCGGAATCTTCGTGTTCAATGACCCAATAGAAGTTTACTACAGGATTGGTGGTGATCCAAGATCAATGGCGGTAGAGGTATTCCCCCTCGGTTGGCAGGTGAAACCGAAAAAGGTTTTGTTTGCAGACCAACTTAGCTACTACTATTTTCTTGCGAATCGTTGTGGGATTACAAACATTTGGGAAATCCTCAACGAATTCCAAAATCCGCGCCTTCAGTCACCGTTTCAGGATCTTTGGTTAGGAACGGTCTGCTGTGAAGGCGTGTTAGTGGGGAAGGAAGTTTCAAAAGAATACATATACAACCTTTTCCACCCTCACAGACGCACGGCGTGACCCCTACCGTCGCTTAAAACTGCAAATGAGTAGTGCAGATGCCCCTATAACAAGAAATTGGTATAGGGGCTGTCCGCAAGACTTATCTTGCTAAACAAACAAGGAGGTGGAGAGATGTTCAGTTTTGCTTACAAGACAAAAAGTTGGATTGATGAGGACAAACAATTTCACGGCCTGATCAAATTCACAGAGATTTCCAACGAACTTGTTGGAAAAGGAAAACTCGGAGAATTTTCAGGATGGTTTGTCTGTTCAGAAGTATGTTCTGGGCTCAATGTGGACAAAAGAACGATTTACATTCCTGGATCCGGGAGTAAAGAAGGTCTTGATGATTCGGCTATCGAAGTTTTCACGGTCGATGTATTCAACACCGTCCTCAAAGTCCTGGAGGAAGCACGGCAAGCGATAAACCCACACAGCGATTATTTGGAAGACGCCAAAAAAGCATACAAAAATATGATCGACTATGGTGATCTGCTTATCCGAAAAATGAAAATCCTGTTGGAAGAGGGAAAGACTGAGATGGTAGATTTGGATTCATTCAAGAATCCAGTAGACAAATCTTTCGATTTCAAACGGCGGTTTTCTGCGGTCTTGCTAACATCCTTTCCTTTTCACGGAGAATCTTGTGCTTTCTGTAATCACCGAATGCGAAAATTTCGGGAAAAGGTTGAAGACAATCCATGTGATTCCTGTGTGTTCTCATTAAGTCGGCTAAACGGAATGAAATGCTCGAACTATCAATCTGATTGGAGTAAACTCCGACAACAGGTTTTGGAACTACAACACCAAATCGACAAGGTTTATGCTCCAATAGGAAAGTAACCCTTCCCTATCCGCTTGAGAGAAATACTCAAGCGGATGCTGGAGGCGTTAGCTTCCATAACGATGAAAGGAGGTGGAGAGATGGAGATACGAACAGGCGTATTCCAAATCAATCAGCTTGAGGACGAATTCGGTGACCTTTATTCCGACATGAATAACGGTTACGATCTCGCCTACTATGATTATTTGGAAGAGAACAAGATTCCCACAGATGAAGCCGATGATCACGATTTTATGGTAGAAAGCGGTCTCGTCCTGATAGGATTCAGGCCAACAGAGGACAATAATGAGTTTGCATGGTTCTGGTATGAGTTTCTCGGCATCGGATTTGAACTTGATCCAGAAGCAGACTATTCTGCATTAGTGCGAGAAAGTGTGGTTCAGGTAGTCAGGAGCAAGTGGGCTATCCAAGGTCATTACTGTTCCCCCTGTTATCCGAATCAGGTCGATGCTGATACGGACGGAAGCCTGTGGGGATACTCGTTGCCCCCGGAAATGCTGTCACAGGATCATATCCAACGGCAGAAACCCACAAGCGAAGTCATGGCAATGTAGTCCTGCCAAGAGGGAGAAATACTTCTCCCTCTTATGGAGGACTTCGTTCTCCAAAACAAACAGGAGGTGGAGAGATGGAAAACGCATTTGAGTTTACTGTGGAAGCAGGAAGCAATTTCGGGTCTTTTGAAGGAAGGATTCGGTTCCTAAAAATCCATGACAGGTTTCGTGGAAAAAAGTGTTTGGGTGTCTATAACAAGTTTGAAGTTTGGTCAGACGTTTCTCCCGACTGCGATGATGAACACATCTTCCTTCCTGGAACAGACACCGCTTTCGACGGTGAAGAAATCGATTTCGGAGACCCTATAACGCTGATGGAAGTGGTCAAGGCTCTTTATGAAGCCAACAAAGACTTGTCCAAAAAACTGTCTGGCGTTCAGGAAAACCATGTTCAGGACGCCTACACATCAATCCGAAAACGAGTCGGAGGTATTGATGACTGTGTTGTGCCGTTCGAGTACAACCCAGAAAAAACTCCGGAAGAAAACGCATGGGATCTGTGTGCGTGGAAGGTAGGGTATATTGAAAATATCTTGAACCACATCCCTCTTGGAAGCGATCAATGCCCATTCTGTCTGGCATACATAGAGCAAGATAAGCCAGAATGTAGCTACTGCGAATTCGGAAAAGAGAAAGGAATCTGCATTGGTCAAAACGATTCTAAATACCTAAAGTTGCTTACAGCTCTTTCGGCTTTGAAGGACGCTGTGGCAAAACTGTATCTTCGGTAACGATTCCTCATCCGCTCCTCAGAAATAGAGAAGCGGATGCTGGAGGCGTTAGCTTCCATAAAACTTTAAGGAGGTGGAGAGATGAGCAGATGGCAAGAAATCCATGAGAAGTATGCTATTCCTTTTCCGGAGCCTTCCCTTGAACCTATGTGGTATGGGCGAAGGGAAAAAACTTTCGTAGATGAGAGACGGGTCATCGTTGATCAGAATACGGGAGAAGTCTTCGGAACCTGCACCGAGAAGTATCAGCTCGTTCGGTATGAAGATGTGCTGATGATGGTGGAGGATGTTGTGAAAACCCTCGGACTGAGTGAGGCACAGATTATTCCAAAGCTTTTCTCAAGCGGTGGGAAGATGTCTGTTTCCCTTCGGGTTCCGACCTCTCAAGTCGAAATCGCCAAAGGAGATGCTATCATTCCGAAGATCGAAATCCAGACATCATACGATCTTTCGTGGGTGATGCAGATTCAGTTCGGGATGTTTCAGCTCCGCTGTAGCAACGGAGTAGGAACATGGCTGGGCTTCGAGAAATTCCGCAAGAGGCATATTCAGTCATTGGATCTCACCCTGACTTCGGATATGATCTCAAGCGGTCTCATCCAGCTTGAAGAACAGTCGAAAATCTGGAAGGAATGGAAAGGCATCAAAGTTCCGGAAGCGGCTTACATCAAGGTTTGGGAAGAACTTCCCTTTTCCTCTGCCGAGAAAGAGAAAATCGAAGCCCTGCCCGATGTAACTTCGCATCTTCGGATTCCTGATCTCCAAAAGCAGGACAGCCTTGATATGTGGTCGATGAACTCCATCTTCACACAGTTTGCGACCCATCAAATCAAAAGCGACCTCCGTCGTCACGAAATCCAACCCCTGATTGCAAAGGGTATGGACAAGATGTATAAAAGTCTGGCGGCGTAGGTGCTTTATGAAGAAAACGGAGATCCTATCGACAGAACTATTGGACGAAATCCTGACTTCTATCAATCTGTCCGAAGGAGAAAAAATGTTTTGGAAACACGTCCGACGGAGAGTAAGGCAGGGAGCCATAATCACACTTAACTCGGAAAGTGTGCTGAAGATGATGTTGGATCCCAAAGACGCAAAGAGGTTTCCACAGTAAATGCAGAGGGCTATGGGAGGATACTTCTTCCCATAGTAATGCACATTCCCAGTCCCAAGTCTGGGAAATAAATCAAAGGAGGTGGAGAGATGAGCAAAGACATTGAGCGGTTAGAAGAAGCTGTTATGAGAGTGGACTTTGATGATCTTGAAACATTGGCAGAAGTTGAAACCGCACTTACAGACTTGTCGGAAGATGCTGTCGATTCCGATGAGCAGATGACCAACTGTCTTTTCTTCGATGCTGTTGGTCACAGTGGGTTGGATTGTTCCTGTGCTACCTGTATGCAATGGAGGGTTCCTGATCTCCGTCACATGATACAGGCGTTTCCAGAAAATGCCTGTAGCCCAGAAATCGAAGACCTTGTCCATGCCTATGTTACTTATGTTCTTGCATGGGCAAAGGATGACGGCATCCGATTCAGGGAAATAATGGAGGCGGCACAGGAAAATGAAGACTACGGGCAGGAAACCAAAGAAGAACTACAGAAAGCTTTGGACTTCCTGGATCTGTATAAGGAGCTTCCTTCTGGAGAAGATGCTTACGAAAATCTGTTGGTAGAGATCAGCAATGCTGGTTTGAAAGCAAAGAACAATCATGTTGTGGCTCTCCTTCGATTGTTCCACATCTTCATGCACCACAAAGGTGCATTATGAACCTGAATCCAATCGAAGGAATGTTTGTTGTGGCGATTTTTGTTGTCTTTATCGTGGGTTGTGTGCTAATAATAGACATCATCCATGAAAGGATACAAAAATGGGTCAGGCGACGCCGAGGTTACTTAAAAGGATCACACCCCCCACAGCAAAACTGGTGGAAGTAAGAGTCTATGGTTGGGAGTGTATCAACTGCGGATTCACTTATCGTGGTGACTTGATTCCAATCTGTCCTTCATGTCACACACATAATTTCCGTAGAGTGTCGCAGATTGTTCCAGCCATAAGAAATACAATCAACTAACCGTTGCTCGATTCCCTCCCATAAAGAGGGAATCCTTGGAACGGTTCGTTCCTAAAACCTAAAGGAGGTGGAGAGATGGAACATTCTGCAAAAATGGAGATGATTCAGAAAATAACCAAACTTCTGAATCTGTCCGATGAGGGGAAAAATGAAAATCCCCATGAGCGAGAAGTAGCAAAGAGGATGGCGGCGAAGCTGATGGCAGAACATGCCATAAGTTTCTTTGAGATCGAAGCGAATGGTAATGGGCAGGAAAAGAAGCCCGCCCTTACTGAAGAACAGGTGGGTTCACTTACACAGAAGTATCGTAAATGGGAAGGACTTCTCGGGCTCTACATTGCACAGACCTGGGATTCCGAAATCGTCCTTACAAAGAAGTTTGATGGGAACACAATCATCAACTTTCTTGGACACAAGAGCGACATTGAGATGGTGAAATACTTCTTTCTCTATCTCCGCAGGACTGTCGGAGTGAAAGAACGGCTTTACAAAGGTCGGAGCAAGAATGATTACACCTTCGGAATGGTCAATGTCCTAGGCCAACGCCTGAAAGAACTGTATAAGGTTCGGCAGGAAGTAACGCCGTCAGAATGCCGTGACCTGATCGTGGTCAAGAAGGATGCGGTTTCAGCCTTCGTGAAACAGAAGTATCCTCGGCTCAAGCACACCAAATACAAACACAACTATTCCCAATCTCTCAGGGATGGCATGAGAGACGGGCATGAAATCGACCTCTCTCGGCCCTGTGCAAGCAACGGGAAGAGGACGGAACAACTGAATTAGTAGTCATTGGTTCCTCTCTTGAGAGGAACCGCTTGAACACTAAATCTGGAGGTAGAGAGATGAGAACATTCGTATGGTATGTAGTTCTTGGAGCCTTGTTAATCTTCCTGTTTTGGGGCGTCTGCCATATCTGTGCTACAAAGATTGCGGAACAGATGCTACAGGAATACCAACAGCAAGAAAGAGTTATCCGTGATTCTTTTGATTCCATTCAGAAGAAACACGGAGCAGTTGCGGTGGCGACCGACTTCTCTCATTTCATTAGATTGAATGGAGAAGTCTGTCGGTTGAAGGATTACGAGAAACCCAAAATGTAAATCGCTAATGCCGACTCCCCTCTCATAGAGAGGGGTTTCGGGATCATGCGATCCATAAAAACGAAAGGAGGTGGAGAGATGATTAAGGTATTGCTTTTTTCCAATGATGTTTCCAAACAAGTGTTTGAATTAAAGGAAATTGCGGACAGAATAGTAGAAGAATATATCCGCTCTTTGAACCAGTATGTCAGACGGCTCATAGAGAGGGAAGAATGTTGGTGGGAAATCTCCGAAATCTACTATGTGGAGAAAGACCCTGAAGCAGGGGAAGAACCCAACATCCGAGCTATAATCTATTCAGAAGATGGTCGCTGTAGATACCTTCTCTACCGAAGAGGGTTTGGCAGACACGCAGATCATTGGTCAATGTATCAGGAAAAACAAGCATACAGGGTGGAGTAAATTGCCGATTCCCCCCTCTGGGGGGTTTCGGGAGCTTTGCTCCATAAAACAAATAGGAGGTGGAGAGATGACTAACATGGAAAGATTGAGGTGTGAGGACTGTCTGCACCAAATCTCCGAAACCCAATGTCGTAAATACAAAGAGCTTGGAAAGGTCGATAAGTGTGATTACCGACTTTCCATAGAAGAGTATGAACGACAGCGGGAACGGGAGGAGGAAGCAAAAAAGTTGGCTGAGGCAATCGCAAAGTTTGCCAACAACTATAATTCCCCAAACAAGGAATTGGCAGAGGCGATCATGCGAGAGCATCGGACAATTCAGCAGTCCATCTTCGAGATGTTTCTATTCGTGATTCACGAATGGAGCCTTTACACCGAGTATGGCAAGCACGACCTTCGGAATGAATACACCGTCAAGAAGTCGGCTGAAATAATGAAACTTTTAGACGGGTTCTATCGTTGCCCGTGTATCTGATGGAGGTGTGCTATGTTTGTCAAAGACTTGGAAGAAAAGGATTTGCAGTTTATCGACACCAGCCAAGAAGTAGAAGAGATCAAAAAGCATCTTGGCAGAAGGGCCAAAGAATTTGATTCCTTCTTTGTCCGTGTCGAGGACGGGGACTATGCTGAAGTGTATGGAATGAGGGGAATTGTTCCATACAAAAATCGCTATGTAGAACAGTTGGTTCCCTACATCAGAAAACGAAGACCAAGAAATCGGTGGTTCAGGGTTCGTGTTCTCCAAGAAGCGTTCTTTGTCAAGGTTCCGGCTCGGAATGCAACAGAAGCAAAGAATCAGGCTTGGATCCATATTTCAGCAATGAGGATGGATCTGAACGACTATCTTCGGATCAAAGCAGAAGAAATAACCAAAGAAGAGTATGAGATGAAAGAGTAAGCCTTGCCCATGCCCTCTCCGAGGGCATGATGGAGGGTTTCCTCCAAATAAACCTGACAGGAGGTGGAGAGATGGTTAAACACAGGCGGTATGATGTAACAGAAGAGGAGCGGCAAGCATTTCAGAGTTGGACTTCTTCTGGAATGACCAACAACAAAGTAATTTCTGCCTATCGGGAAAAATTTCCTGATAGTGGAAGAACAGATGCCGCAGTTGCGGCCCTTGCGGTTCGGACACGCAGACAGACAAGGGTTTCCCAGCCCAATTCACTTTCAACAGAACTTCTTTCTTTGGTAGAGAAAGTCGAGAAGTTGGAAAACGAGAACAAGAGGCTTCTGGAAGACAATGAGAAACTTGCCAAATTCGTAAAGTCCTTGAAGAAGGTTCGGGAAGCCGTTGAGGATTGGCAGGAAGGCTTCCTGAAAGGAGAATACTAATGGCACAAGACAGGTTTTTCACCCAAACAGAGTGCGACCGATGTGGCGAGGTTCTTTCCGCAAGAACTATGTCATGGTTTACACACGCAACCATCTGCATGACCTGTGCCATCAAAGAACAGGAGCTGAAAAGCAATTTGCGGAAACAGGGAAAAAATCCAGATGATTACGAGGGATGCGGTTACATCCCGAAGGTTTGAGCCTTACTTATGCCCTCTACGGAGGGCATGATGGAAGGCTTTGTCTTCCGATTAAACAATAGGAGGTGGAGAGATGAGTATAAGACTGCACAGGAAACATGGGCTAGCTCCAACTATTCCCATCTGCTTCTTTTGTGGGAAAGAGAAGAATGAGGTAGCACTTCTTGGGGCGGCATGGAAAGGGGAAGAGGAACCACCGATGAATATGTGCATTGACCACAATCCCTGTGATGAGTGTGCGGAATACATGAAGCAGGGAATCATCTTGGTCTCGGTGAGAAATGGATCCGATCACAAAGACCCCCACCGCACAGGAGGATGGGCAGTAATCAAAGAAGAGGCGTTTGTCCGATTTGCTGGAGAGGATCATCCCGCCTTCCAATCACGGTTTTGCTTCATCGAAGATCATGCGTGGGATATGCTCGGATTGCCAAGAAAGTAAGCCTTGCCCATACCCTCTATGAGGGTATGATGGAAGGTTTCCTTCCAACCAAACAATAGGAGGTGGAGAGATGAAACGAGAATTGTTCACGGGTTACCAAAGCGAAAGAGACTTGGAGAGGTTTGAAGCCAACCTTTGCACTCTCTGTGGCAAGAAAATCTCATTACTTGGATTCTGTAGTGAGGCATCCGTCTATGACTATTTCAGGAATGGAATGTGTGGCCCCTGTCAGCAAGCAGTTTATGGCATCGACCCTGAAACATTCCAAATTGCCGAACCGTTTTTCGACGAAGAAAGTCGGACGCACGAAGTTCGGTATAACTTATTAACCTTGGATGATGATTACATCCACATTTCCCAAAGCTTTGCTAATCTTCTCTACAGAGCAATGGAGACAAAGGAGATTCCATACTACCACATGATCGAACACGGGAATCAGATTTGGTTGTATGGAGAAATCGAAAACGCAGGAGACCATGTCTTCTTCAAAGACAAGAGATCCACTAAATCTGACGGGTTTGGTGGGGCAACCCTCACCTTCCCATTAGAGGACGGTAGCATGATGCGTTTGCAGGGGCCGTGGCACTCAAATCCCGATTCTATGAAAGCTCAGACGGGAGTTGACCTCACAAAACGGCACCTGACTTTCTCCATCATTGCCCGTCAACGCCTTCATTCCCGAAGAGGGGAAGTTTATAATGAAATCCTTGGCGGGGATGATTGGCCTGTAGTCGATGAGTTCGATTTCGGCGAGAAGAGGGCAAAGGCATTGGCTAACAATTTAGGTGAGCCGGTGGGTCTTTGCACCTACTCAGTCGGCGGGAGCAGGATGGGTATGGTTAAGCCTGATTAACCAAAGGAGAACATTATGGTCTATACACAGAATGACATAGACGAAAACGGTCGGCTTGACTTCTGGGCAGAATTTGACTGGGATTTCCTATGGCAAGACCGACTGACCTGTAACATCTGTGAGGGCCGAAATATCTGCGAGTTTGCAGGAGACCCATACAACACAGATGGAGATTGCCTGTGGTGTAAATAACCAGAAATACCTCAAGCTATCTCGTTGAGATGGCTTGAAAATATTTTTGGTGCAATAAAATTTTCACTTGCGGAACAGATAAAAAATTAGTATAATATATTTATATTCCACAGGGAGGGAGATGTCTGATGCCAAACAAGAAGAGAAAATACAAAGGGCTTTTTAATTGGCACGGCGAAATCCATGAAATCTACCGTGTCAGCACCGAGTATGGAGCCTTCAATACCCTGTGCCGAGGGCTTGCCCGCAAGCTGGGCGTTTTCCCTCAGATGGTTACAAACTACTTTATCGGCACAGATAGATACCAAATTAAACGGATAAATGATTAGCGGGGAGAAGATGAAAAATGGGAAAGAACAGAGGACGGACTCCCACCTGCCCCCGCAGAAGTCCGCGCCTCACCAGACATCGGTTTCAGGAACACTCCACCTCCTACCGATGCCTGGGTTCTTTCCCATCCATTATTTTTTTGTTCCATCCAACCACAGACCCATAACGAGCCATAAGAACCACGAGATTGGATTGGAGACCCCATAGTGCCATAAGCGTCGGTCGGTCGGCCGAATGGAGGTGACATAACGATGAAGAGAATGGTCGGATTCGGATTCGTAGAGGATAAGCCGAAGAAAAAATTAACTCGTAAAAACGTAACTTCGGAATCGAAAGACATAATAAATAAAGATCAGGAGGATAGACTTCCGAATGATCCCATTTCGTTGCAAATTATAGAGGCTATTAGAAGTCAAAAGAACAGGCTTTATTTGGATAAGGCTATCGTCCGTGAGTTCAAAGAGACATTTGATATGCTGAAGCAAGGTTGTGTTACAGTATTCGGAGAGGAGTCCCAAGAAGGAATCCTAGAAATACTGAAATTCATTCGGGAGAAACAGAAAAGCTTGCCATACTTGAACATCGTTCAAGCCATCGTCTTTGACGATATAAAAGAGATGATACGGAGGAAATAAAATAATGCGACCTCTTCTAAAAAAACCCAAAGTAGAAACGAAACCCAAAATGTTTTCTATGTTGCTTGACCGAGAGCTTCATAACCGACTTGTCAAGCAGAGCAAAAGGTTGGGGTGTCAAAGGTCAACTATTGCAAGGATGGCACTTGTTAAAATCCTTGAAGAGTTAGAACGAGAAACGGAGAATAACCACAAATGAAAAAGAGAAAGGAGGGAAAGGAAATGGCATGTTCATACTGCACACAGTTCCAACAGGCCACATCAAGAAGTGGCAAAGAGCGATTCTGTGTGACAGCCCAAAGGTTTGTCGGAGGCGACAAGAAGAGCTGTTCAGACATTCAGCCTGTTAAGTGGTTCTGGTGTCGAAGGCTTGACCATTGGGTTGATGTAGATGCTTGTCTCGCACGGAATCAAAGGGGGGAAGAAGGGTGTGTTCGATGCTCTCAATGGAGAGAGGTTCTGGAACTAAAGAAGATCACAAACAGGAGGAATAACGGGAATGGGAATGGGTCTGCTCAGGTAAATCCAACGGTAGGAAATAAACCGAAACCATTCGTGAGAAATAAACCAGTCACAGGAAATAAACCAGAGACAAGAAATAATCCAACAACAAGAAATAAACCGAAGCTTTTCAGACGAAAGAAATAATCCAAAGGAGGGAAATAATGATAGCCGAGAAATTGGAATTCAAAGGAACGACAAAAGTAGTCTTAAATGGGAAGAGAACTGAAGTAAAGGTTTTTGCTGATGTGGATGACAACAAATTCGCCGTGCGAGACTTTGAGGAAACAGACGTTCCCATGATCGAAATTTATAAAATCATTCGGGAAGATTAGGAGGGAAATAATGGATAGGGGGGATTCTCTTGTCTCAGCCGCTAGCGTTTTTTGGGGTGACTATGTTGATCCACATTCTATTGCAAACTCTTTGATTACTTCGGACAACCCAGAGCGTCAGATAAATATGAAACACGCTTTGGAAAGTCTGTCCAATGAGGCGAAAGCTACTATCACCGCTGTTTTAAATGCTCCCGATGAGTTTTTCCTGAAGAATGGGAGAATCCGAACAAGCTTTTTAGATCAGACAATAAGGCGGATTGCTGGTTATAAAGAAATCAAAACTGTGAAACAGGAAATTCGGAAACTACTTCAAAATTTCTGAAAGTGTGATATAATAAGAGTGTGAAGGAGAAAGTCGTGCCGACAAACAACAGACCAAAGAGCGTGGTCAAAATTGTCTCTCCAGTTTTGACGCAAATTTCATCTGCTACTGCCTCCTTAATCAGGCCGGCTCTCTCCTTCACCAACGTTTACTATAAAAGCGGACCCTTTGGAAGAAAGATCCGAAAGGAATACCCAAGCAGTTGCCTTGTCACAGTAGGAACCAAAACCTTTTTCCACACAGGACTCATCCCTCATATAACAGAATACCTTTCTAATCATGGAAATGAAGTGGTCATTTCAGGAAACCACCCCATCCTTCCCTATAAAATGCCTGAACTTCCAGGAATCACTTTCGATAAAGAGCAGATCCGATTGATAGAAGCTTTTCTGACAGCAAAACCACAAAGAGGGATTCTTAAAGGTTTCACAGGTATGGGCAAAACCCTCATAGGTATTGCCATCTGTAAAGCTTTTAAGGATGTTAAAATTCTTTGGCTTTGTCACACAATAGACCTGATGAACCAAGCTGCTGAAGCACTTGAAAATTTCGGATTCTCTATTGGCCTAGTGGGAGACAAGAAATTCGACCTAGCGAAACCCGTAACAGTCGCTACTCGCCAATCTTTTATCAACGTAGTTGATAAAGTTAAAGATTCTTTCGATGTCGCCATCCTTGATGAGGTTCACCATCTGACCAATCATTCAGGCGAATACGGCACAATATTCGGACAGCTTAAAGCTCCCGTCCGTCTGGGGCTTACTGCCACAACTCCTGACATAACACAAAAAGAGAAGTGGCTAGCAATGTGTGGCTTGATCGGCCCCATCCTTGATGAGTTTACACTACAGGAAGGGCTTGCGGTAAATCGTGCCGCAAAACCTAAGATAAAGTTGTTGAGGGTTCCTAAATCTAATGCGGTAAAGGAACTCCGACGGTATCCTGATGTTTACCAAGAAGGAGTTGTCGAGCGATCTTCAAGAAATGCCTTGATAGCCCAAACAATAAAGAAACACATCGACGCTGGAGAATCCATCCTTGTTCTTATAGCACACATAGAACATGGACACAGGATACAAGAGGCTTGCAGACAAATTGGTTTTGATATTCCATTTGTTCATGGCCAATCTTCCGGTGAAGAAAGGGCTTTATATCGAAAAGCGTTGGATAAAAAGGAAATTCTTTGTCTCATTGCTAGCACCATTTTTAAGGAAGGAGTGAATATAAGGTCGTTGGATGTAATTCTCAACGCCGCAGGAGGGAAAAGCGAAATTCCAACGCTTCAGGCAATTGGTAGGGGGTTGCGAACTACCGAATCGAAGAATTCCGTAACTGTTTATGACTTCTTTGATCCATCTCATCGCTATTTGATTGAGCATTTTGGTGAGAGGATGTTGATTTATTTTGAGAACGGGTTCTTTGAATAATTTTCTTGACACAAGAAAAAGTTTTATGTAGTATGTAATTGCTTATTCCAACGCAGGGGAGGTTTTCCCCATCCTTCCTCCCCTGCACCTCCTAAAAATTATGAACCAAGAACTTATACGAGCATTTGATATAATCGCTTATTTGCAGGATCGTGGGATTACTCATTCCTTGAGTGGTGAAAATGTTTCTTCAGGATGGGTCGGCGTAAACTGCCCATTCTGTGAGGATCAGTTGAACCATCTAGGGATAAACCTGTCATCAAAACTATTCTCTTGTTGGAAGTGTGGAGCAAAGGGTTCGGTCGTAAAATACATTCAGCGAGTAGAGAATTGCAGTTGGGCAGAAGCCTACAACATCTTGCGGAAATACATAGATCGGTTTTATTCCTTCACTACCCCACCTAAAGAAATAAGGACAACCGAAATACATACATACATCAAGAAATTTGGTTCAGAACTACCAGACGCTCACCGAAATTATCTGATCAAAAGAAACTTCGACCCCGACTATATTGCTAAGAAATACAATCTGTTAGCCGCTCATATGGTAGGGGATTTCCGTTATAGAATCATTGCTCCAATTTACATGAACTTTGAATTAGTTTCTTTTGTTGGAAGGGATATAACAGGACAAGGAGACCCACGATACAAGAACTGTCCTGACTCCATCTCAACAATACCCGTAAAATCATGCCTTTACAACATCGACTCTTCCCGTAAGAATTCGGTTATAGTCGTAGAAGGAATTACAGATGTATGGAGGATGGGAGATGACACAGTTGGCCTTTTTGGCGTTCAGTACACGATACACCAAATCCGCCTCCTGTCTAAGTTTCAGCGTGTTTTCGTAATGTTAGACTCTGAAGCATTGGACGTAGCAAATAAACTTGCGTCCGACCTATCTTCTGTAGTAAAAGAAGTAGAAGTGCTTCAGTTGTCGGAGGGAGATCCCGCAGAACTCCCCCCCACCGAAGTAGCTAAGTTAAAATATGAACTAAATATAAGATAGGAGGTTCGGAATGAGACAAAGATTGGTCAGAAAACAGAATCTTACCATTCCTGGGGTTATTGCAGAATACCCCAAACTGTCTCCAGAGGCAAAACTTGTTTACGGAGCAATGGTCAACCTGAACATGAATCAGGAAGAAACAACGGATTATGTTGAAGAACCCCATGCGTATGCGGCGAAAGTATGCGGATTGCCTATTACAAAGGTGACTAATGCTATCGAAGAATTGGTAGAAAAGGAATTTTTCATTGAGGAATATCCCAAGTATTTTTTTGCTGTTCACAAAATCTTGGAAGGAGTAATGGGAGAATTTGTGTTTGGGGAGGCTCACGATGGATAAAGAAACTTTCCCCCCTAAGTGGCAATTTTCAGTCTGTGTCGTCCCCGATGCCTTCTTCCCCGGCCCTCCTGGCATGACTGCTCAGGCAAAGCTTTTGTGGGCAAGGATGGCAAAATTTGCTGGTGACAAGGATCATTGCTTCCCATCACAAAAGACATTAGCAAAGGAGATGGGGCTGTCAGTCCGTCAGATACAGTACTTGCTCCTTCAACTTAAAGAATTGGGATTCATCGACTGGGAACCAAGATACAATGAATACGGTGACAGAAGTGGCACAAATTACTTCTTCCTAAAAGACGATTTCCTCTATCCGACTATCCTCAAAAACCGCAAAAAGCATGAGAAGGGGGATGCGGAAAACCGCGCAGACTCCTCAGATAACTATACGGAAACCCGCACAAATTCTACGCAAGACCGTGCGTACCCACACGCAACCGCCTGCGTACAGAATATGAATCAAGAAATGAATCAAAAAACTTTTTTAGATAAATCTAAAAAAGTAGAATCGACTCCGTCGATGCCAAAGAAAAAGAAATTAGTAAGAAGAAAAGGTTTAAAGAAGTCTTTGTTAGACCGACCTGTAGAGGATGCACCTCCACCTAAAAAGCAAAAAAAGCCATCACCTCTTGTATTAGCCTTGTATGAATTTTGGATATTATGCGATCTTCCTGGGTATAAAGAAGGAACAAAATCCTTGCAGAAGACTTATGATGCCATTGCTTCCTTGCTTAAAGGGAAATTCTTCAATTCCACAAAAATAGATAAATACAGGAACCGTGCTTTCTCAGAAGAAGAAATAAAACAGGCGATCCGAAATTTTGCTAGGATGGCTACAGACAAAAACTTCAAACCTGAACGGTCTCCCTATAAGGAATTTCTCAGGAACATGAAGCCTTTGGCATTCCTCTATAATTCCTTTGCCAAAGGAGATATATTATCCTATTTCATTCATTGTTTTGAAAATGAACCAGAATATATTCGGCCCGCCCACGAAACTCTTGAAGACCCCAATCCTGAAATTACTAAGAAAATCGTTTCCTTGTACAAAAATAAATATATGGGAGGTTTGCTGTCAGGTGAGATAACTATCGGGCAAAGACGAAAGTTCATAATGGTAGGGGAACGCCTTCGGAAATTTATGAAGGATAACAATCACAAGCTGATAAACCGACACTTGCTGAATGATTCAAAACTTGCGGAGATTCTTTTCAATGCTGTTACCAGAGAGTTCAACGGTCAGCCGATTTCTCCTGGTGTCTTTTGTAGTGACGATACATTTACACGAAGGCTTCCACAATATCTTGTATCGGAGGGGATGGTAATGTCAGCACAAACAACTAGGTGGCATATATGACAGGTCGGATAGTTAGACGATCTGTTCAGACAGGATTAGAAGAACGGATAGTAACAGGTCTAATTGTCTCCGACAGATTCATTACAGCAATCTATCCGTGCTATGAAGCAACCTATTTTACAAGTCAGTTGGCAAGAGATGTCAGTCGGTGGGCTATTGAGTATTATCAGCACTATGAGAAGGCACCGCAACTTCACATCCAAGACATTTTTGAATCGAAGCGGTCGAATTTGGAGGAAGATCAAATCGTATTGACGGAAAAGTTTCTTGCAAAACTTTCCCGGGAGTATGAAAAGGCTCCACATATCAACGAAGATTACTACATTGACCAAGCGTTAGCCTACTTCAAGAAGAGGGAACTCCAACTTGTCTCTGAAAGCGTAAGCAGATTAGCCGAAACTGAGAATGTGGATGAGGCAGAAAGCGTTCTTTTGGGTTATAAAAAGGTAGCTAAAATAATCTCAGGGTGGTATGATCCGTTTGATTCTGATATTATTTTGGATACCTTTGAGAATAAGAACGAAACCCTGTTTCAGTTTCCTGGTCAGTTGGGGCAATTCCTGGGCCCGCTTGAAAGGGGTTGGCTCGTTTCAGTAGTAGGAGGATTCAAGAGAGGCAAGACTTGGTATCTTCAGGAGATAGCAGTCCAAGCCTTGTTGAGCAATCTCCGAGTTGCCTTCATATCATTGGAAATGAAGAAATCTTCCTTGAACACACGGCTTTACAAACGGTTGATGGGGGCAGGGGATGAAGAGGAAACCAACTTCATCTATCCTGTTTTTGACTGTAAAGCATCTCAAGATGGTTCCTGCATGAAACCATCAAGGGTTAGCCGAGTACCCCTTGTTGATTCAGACGGAGCTATTCCCGTTTACTCCCCCACCTTACAGTACAAACCTTGTGCGATCTGCCGAGGGCTAAATTCGGATTACATTCCGGCTGTGTGGTTTGAAACTTTGAAGAGACCGCAGTTTACATTGCACACAGTCCGAGAAATGTCCAATGAATTTGTCAAATACTTCGGAGGGAATCTGCGGATCAAGACCTATCCACGATTTTCAGCGACAGTAAGCGACATAAAGAGGGATTTAGACATACTGGAGGACACGGAGGGGTTCATTCCCGACGTTATTATCATTGACTACGCAGGAATCATCAGACCTGAAAGGAGGGGTGGGCAGGAATATTCTCAGTTAGATGACATATGGAAATCACTAGGCGGTCTAGCTGGGGAACGCCACGCTTTAGTTGCCACAGGAAGTCAGGTAACGAGAGGGGCATTGAAGGCAAATTCAGCGGAACAAGATAGTGTAGCGGGTTGGGTAGGACAGGTTGCTCATGTGGATCTCATGTTTGGTTTGAATCAGAAACCAGAAGAGAAAAGAAACGGCATTATGAGGATCAACCTGTTAGCCCACAGACATAAAGAGTTTTATGAGAACGAGTCTTGCTTGGTTCTTCAACAGTTAAAGACGGGGCAAGCGTTCTTGGATTCCTTAGTAATAGAGGAGGATTTACAATAGGAGGTTATCATGGTTATTTGCAAAGAATGTGGAAAATCTTTTTTAGTAATTACCCACAAGCACTTAAAAAAGCACAACCTAACAAGAGAGTCGTATGCCGCAAAATATCCTGGGGCTGCTTTTTCGTCCCAAGAAAACTACGAGAATTTATCGAAAGCCCAGAAAGGAAAGAAGAGGGGGGATGCGAATCCAGCTAGAAAAAAAGAAGTCCGCAAAAAAATATCTAAATCAGTAAAGAAATTATGGGATAGCGGTACTTACAACAATAGAATAAATGGAATGAAAAATGTTTGTGGAGAACTTTCTCCCCAGTTTAAACCAGAAAAGCACACCATCTCAGCCATTGCTCAGGAGCAGTATCGAAAATTTCTCTCTCTGTTTGAGGATATTTCCACCTGCTCTAATTGTGGGGGGAAAGGAGTAATAAATATCCATCATATTGACGAAGACCGACAAAACTTCCTTCCATCTAACTTAGAACCCTTGTGTGTTCCATGTCATTCGGCCTTACATTATACCGCACAAAAACTTCCCTTTATTACTGTGGGAAAACGGTTTACTTTTGCAGCCGCACACCTTCTTCCTGGCTATGAAGGAGATTGCCAAAACCTACATGGCCATGAATGGATGCTTGATGTTTCGGTGAAAAAAAGAGTGAACAAAAAAACAGGGATGGTTCTCGATTTTTCTGTCTTAAAGAAAGTGGTTAATGAGTTTATTATTTCTCCATTTGATCACAGTTATTTAAATGACTATTTTGCAAACCCCACAGCAGAAAATATGTTGATTTGTTTTTGGGAACTATTGATGTTTGATGCTCATGTAAAAGGGTTAGAAGAACTCGTGTTGTGGGAAACGGCCACAAGCTTTGCGAAACTTTCAAAATATGGAATGTTGTCGGTGTTTTCTAACAGATTAAAAAAGATTGACAGAAAGGGGAGACCGTGATAGAACCGACGGTAGAGAAACGCAAAAAGAAAAAGAAACCGTATGCAGAGACATCCCGCAAATCCAAAAAGAAGAAAACAATTTGTATTTGTCCTATTTGTGGAGCAACCCACGAAAGACTGATCAATTGGCAAGGGAATGGGATTCCGAGACTTAACTGTGCCAAACATAGAAGGAGGATATAACTGCTTGATTAATTCCAACAAAATCAAAAGAAATCGGTTAAAATCACTTGCTTTTTGACCCAAAATATAGTATATTATAGGAGTGAAAGATGAAAGTAATCAAAGTGACCAAAGAGTATTTTCAGACA